>Ga0315279_10004449_pt1 | contig 18794 bp, 17 predicted proteins | sample YL17G06_20_MG_FD_203694 | JGI IMG/M metagenome (GOLD analysis project Ga0315279, IMG submission 203694) | Sediment microbial communities from Yellowstone Lake, YNP, Wyoming, USA - YL17G06_20 | ecosystem: Environmental > Aquatic > Freshwater > Lake > Sediment | place: USA: Wyoming | collected... | reverse complement strand
AAGCGGGTTTCGGGGTCTTTGCCTAAGCGGCCGATGAGTTGAACACGGTTGAGTGCAGGCATCCTATTCCTCCTTGAGCCAAAACGGAAACGTTAATAATGGTAGCTGTATGGCGAGCTACCATAATAGTGTAGCAAGAATTTCAAAAAAGTCAAGTACTTTTCGCGATAACATTGTGAGAATCATATGAAAACTGTAACCACCCTTTCCGAGCTGCGCGCTGCCCGCCCTGGGTTACCTGAACCGGTCGGTTTCGTGCCGACCATGGGCTATCTGCACGATGGACACCTCTCCCTCGTCCGCCGCGCCAAAGAAGAATGTGCTAGCGTGGTCGCCAGCATCTTCGTCAACCCGACCCAGTTCGGGCCGGGCGAGGATCTGTCGAAATACCCGCGTAACCTGGCGCGCGACCTGCGCTTGCTCGAATCGGTAGGCGTGAACCTGGTCTGGACGCCCACGCCGGAGGTCATGTATCCGTCCGGATTCCAGACCTGGGTCACGGTGGACGAACTGACCAAGGGCCTCGAGGGCGCGATGCGCCCCGGTCACTTCCGCGGCATGACCACCGTTGTCGCCAAGCTGTTCAACGCCGTCCAGCCGCACAAGGCCTACTTCGGGCAAAAAGATGCCCAACAGGCAGCCGTCATCCGGCGCATGACGAAGGATCTGGATTTCCCGGTCGCGATCGTGGTTTGCCCGACGGTGCGCGAGGCAGATGGCCTGGCCATGTCCAGCCGAAATGCCTATCTCAATGCCGAGGAACGCCAAGCGGCGACGGTGCTTTTCCGCGCCCTGTCCGCAGCCAAAACTGCCTTTGAAGAGGGCGAACGCGACGCGGAAAAACTACGCCAGGTCGTGCGCGAAACCGTTGCCTCCGAGCCATTGGCGACGCTGCAATATGTTTCCTGTGCGGATTACGAAACTTTGCAGGAATTGGAGCGCGTGGAGAGAAAAGCCCTGCTCTCGATGGCGGTATTTATGGGGAAGACGCGGTTGATAGATAATTTTGTGCTGAGGTGTTGAATCACCCCCGCCTCTTGTGCTATACTCATTGCAGTCTTTCATCCAATTTCGACCGATTGCGGCTTAATGCCCAATTGAATTTAGGACGTTAGGCTGCCTGAAATCCGTCCATAGGTCGTTGACCCGCCAAACGGCGGGTGAACACATAGTTAGCTGGCTTCCTATAACATAAGATGAAAAACGCGTTTTCAATCTTTGTGATTTTTATATCTGTTATCTTGTTCGTCGGCTGTGGGGAAACTGACAGGACTGATATACCTACTCCCACCTACACTCAAACAATCTCACCGACAGCCAGCTCCACTTCAACGATTACTACAACATCAACAATAATTCCAACGAAAACGCCATCTCCAACCGTAATTCCAATCCTCGTAGCAAATTTTATACATCCTGTAGATTTGAGCATTGCGCCTATGTATGATGCTTATGATTTAGATTCCACTCAGGGAATAACAGTAAGCAACGCGGGTTCAAAATATAACTTTCAAACAAACTGCGACGGCTCTTGGATGGTTCCTCATACGAACGACAACCATCCAGGTTATGACTATGGTTCTGGTATGTGCGGCGCAGATGTTTCAGGAACACCTGTAAACGGAATGGCGGTTGACTTTTCGGGAACTGTATTCCGAATTGTTGAAGATGGTTTGTGGGCCAATTTTGGTCCTTTATTACTTCCTGACGGTAGCATCAGCCAAGTGGTAATCAAATACGGGCATATTACACCAGATGTTTCATTAGGACAAAAAATTGATTCAAAAATAATTGTGGGGTACTTGAACAATACGCAGGAGGTAGAAATACAAGTTCTACTAATTCCGGCCACAACAAACCAAACCATAGATAAACTTAATGGTTATATTTCTCAGCACTACGAAGATAGCATCTGTGATCCACGGGTTATTGGTTTAGAACCGTCATTATCCTATGGGCCTATACAACACCCATGAAACGCCAGCTAAATACCGGCTCCAGCGGACAACGGCTCCGCCGCTTGGAAACCGGCACGATATGCCAGAATGTGCAACAATCGAGAAAGAGTCTCGCCAGTTCCGCCGCTGCCGCTAAGCCAATCCGTTGTGCCTGTCCATGCCTGGCCGGGATAGCGCAACCGTAGTACCCATGCAGATAAAATAACCGGAGGTCTCCATTGCCAGTTGTGGAGACCTCCGGTCGCGTTCGTGTCAGGGCTTCTCATCAAGCCGGGACACGCTCGCTGAGGATCAAATTGACGATGGGTAAAGACTTCAGTTCAAGCCGCGACAGGTCAATTGATTTGCTGGCATCCTCGATTTCCACACCGACGACCCGGTTATTCTTGTCGTAATCTAAAACGACGCCGGGGGATATTTCTTCAGAATCACAGCTAACGCCATCTGTCAATTTGATATAAAGCATATCTGTATCTTGATAGTATTGGAAAACCATAGCACGGCTTCCAGCCGCAACCAAAAAGATTCACCGCGAAGATACGAAGGCCGCGAAGTTCTATAAACCTTCGCGAAGGTTAATCTCCCTTCGCGCTCTTCGTTCCTTCGCGGTTCCAAAAGATTTGCGCGGACAAGGCAAATGATGGCGAGTAATACTATACCACCACCGCGGAATTTTATATTTGCACGAAGCGGTCAACATTGACGACGAAGATCGTTGCCCGCTTTTCGCCAGCCTCGGAAGTGGAGGTTTTTTCGCGTATGACCTGGATGGCGGATTCCACACGCTCACCTTCCAGGCCGATGAGCAGGGTGGCGACGCCGCGCCGCAGCAGGCCGCCGGTCGAGGCGATACGCGTCACGCGGAACTTGGCCGCGGTCAAGGCCTGGGTAACATGATCGGAGTCAGCATCACGCAGAATGGCAATGATCAATTTCATGGCTAAAACTCCTCGAATCGTTCCACCGGAATGGCAAAGATGGTCGCGCCGCCGACCGTCACCGGCACGGGCGTAGGTAGTGGTAAAGGAGAGCCTTCCAATGGGATGGCAAGGTATTCCACTCGCTGGCGGCAGGATTGCTGCAAGGCCTCGACAGCCTTCTCGGTCATGCCCTCCGGCAAGCCGATCAGCAGGGTGGCATTGCGCCGCCCCAGGAAACCGCCCGTGCTGGCCAGGTGGATGATCGGCGCGCCCAGCACGTTCAGGGCGCGCGCCGCCAGGTCCACATCCTGTTCCTGGATAACGGCGGTTATCAAATAACGAATGGGGGGATGTTCCATAAAGAAGTTCCTCCTTATGGTAGCCTGGGGGCTACCATTACTCCGGGCAAACCAACGTGTCGGACGGATCGCTGAGGGCTACTGTCCTGCCATCGGGAAAAGTGACTTCGCTCTGGTCGGAGCGGCGCGTGATGCTCAAGCCTCTATATTTTACCGTAACCGGCCATGGAAAGGGGTTCTTCCCGCTCAAACGGAGGCGGCCCCCCGGCAGGAACTGCACGCCCAGCGTTTGCAGGAACAGTCCCAGCGGAGCCAGACCCGCCAGGGCGTTGCGCTCGCCGATGCCCACGCCCCTCTCGGCGTGATAGGCCCTGTAAAAAGCGTGCTGCTCCTTTAGATTCAAAATGACGGCATTCATCAAACGGGCGACCAATTGCGCTGCCTCGCTGATGTAACCATAAACCAGCAACCCTTCCCCGATCAATTGCTGCCAGGGCATCTGCACACCCAGGCAGGTCGCTTCGGCCTGTGCGCAGCACCTACTCGGCGGGCAAGGGAGCGAGGCACAAGCCGAGACGCCAAAGGGGTGATAGAAGCGATCCGTGTCCAGCAGGCCGCGTTCGATCAACGAGCATGCACGTCGCTGCTCGGGAATGCCAGCCCAAAGCGGCAGGAACAAGGTCTGGTCTTCCTGGGTGTAATCTATCGTACTGACCGTGACCTGATCGTTTGGCTCGAGACCAGCAACCTCTATCTCGTTCAGTTGAGTATATACTTCCCGGCTGGTGAGGGCGGCGTTTTCCATGTGCCATTGAACCTCCTGCCGTTTTATTTGTTCGACATGAGCACCGCCCGCAATCTGGCCTTTGATGGTCACTTCCAAACGCAGGAAAGCCTTGTCGCTCGTCTGGACGCGGATCAGCAAGCGCACCGGCATGGTGTAAGACCTTTTCAGCTTGATTTTGCCTGTGCCGCGCTGCTGCGCCAGCCTTTTTCCAGCCGGGCTGAGGTGCGTATCCCGGTCACGATAATGGTACATGGCTACTCTGGCGCTCCAGCATTCCTCGGTCTCGATGCGCAGGGCTACCGCCCGGAACTGCAACATTTCCAGTTCCTCGCTGCGACCCAGCTTCTCTGCCATCTGGATCAGGCTGCGGCACTCGCGATACAGGCTGGCTGCCAGGGCTGGGCTTTCGACCGTCGCAATATCCACGCCCTGCGCCCATGCGTGCCAGACGGCGTAAGCCGGATTGTCCTCGAAACCAGTCTGGAGGGGATGATCCCATTCGGGGACGCCATCCCCGTCGCGGTCGTGCGCCGGGGCGAACCAGGCCTGAAAGAAGGCTAGTAAATGTTGGAAGACATCGGCCAGGAAGGCCTCGTTTTCAGTCGCCTGATAGGCCTGCCAGGCCAGGCAGGCCAACAGCGGCGGCGATAACCAGCGTCCACGCTGACCGGCCAGACCGGGCCGGCAATCTACGAAGCCATCTTTTCCCTGCGTGGATAAAAAATTGCGCACCAGGCCCTCGGCCAGCTCGCCCGCGCCGGGCAGCAGGCTGGCAAGGAAATAAGCCTCCATTGGAGATTGTCCGCTCCACAGGCTGGGGTAATCGCTGCCATTCCCGCGCATGGAGCGACCGTGGTCAGGCTGGCGCGCCAGCACAAAGGATGGATTGGGCAGACGGTCGTTGCCGGGAAAGAACAGGCTGAAGGCGGTCTTCTGGCTAAAGGCGAAGGCCGCGTCCCAATCAGGGTCGCCGGTCTGGACTTCGACGGTCTGGGCGGCGTTGACCATCTCGATCCTGGCCCGTTCCGCCTCCCACGGACGCGCCGCCGTGCGACGCGCCAGCTCGAAAGAAGCCTGTGGCTCTCCGAGGGCAGCATGCGCCCAGGTCAGTTGGCGCGAGGCGCCGGAATCCAGATGCAGGTCGAGGGTCAAGGAAGGGTATGGTCCCGGCCCATGCTGCGGACCGCCTGTCAAGAAGATGACCGGCTCCAGGTCGGAGGTACGTCCGGCCAGCACGTTGGCCGATTGTATCTGCGCCTGCGCCAGGCTCTGCCCCTCGATTGGGACGAGCAGGCCGCACAGTTCCATACCCATGTCAACCGCCTGGTTGGTATGGTTCATGAATGTCAGCCGCCCGGCAATGACTTGGGAGGCCGGTATCCAGTACTCGGCCAGCACCTCGATGCCGGTGAACGTAGAGAAGTTCAATGAAAGGAAGTTGGGATAGAAGCGGCGCAGGCGAGGCGGCGCGGCGAAGCTGGCCGGGGCTGTGACCGTCATGCTGTTGGCGGTGAAGCGCGGAAAGATGCGCATGGAACGCGCCCGCAGACCATACGTGGTGCGCAGCGACAGGGCGGGCGGATCGCCGTTGCCGGGTTCAAGCTCCCAGATGTGGTCGTTGATGTAATCGGGCTTGCACAGGCGGAAGTCCGCTGCCAGGGTCAGGGTGAGCGGATCGTCGAGGCCAAGATACCAATCGCGCATGTTTCTATTGTAAGGGCAGTTGCAGTATAGGTCAAAGGGTATAATTAGTCCCATGTCTCCCATCCCTTCTCCGCGTGGTCTATACTTTGAAGAATTCCAGGTCGGGCAGCGCATCGTCACGGCGGCGCGCACCGTCACCGAAAGCGACGTGGTGACCTTCGCCGGCCTTTCGGGCGATTACAACCAGATCCACACCGATGCGGCTTTCAGCCAGTCCACGCCCTTCGGGCAGCGTGTGGCGCACGGGTTGTTGTGCCTCTCGATTGTCTCCGGGCTGGCCATGCGCACCGGCGTGCTGGAAGGCACGGTGCTGGCCTTCCGCGAGATCAACGAGTGGAAATTCATCAAGCCGGTCTTTCTGGGCGATACGATCCACGCCGAACTGGATGTGACCGAGAACAAAGCCTTGCCGCGCCTGAACGCCGGGGCGGTGACGATTGCCATACAGGTCAAGAACCAGCGCGACGAGGTGGTGATGAAGGGTGTGTGGATCGCTCTGGTTGTGAGCAAGGGAGCGTAAGGGGCAGGGGAGCAGGGGAGCGGTGGACCAAAGGAGATTGGCTTCTCCCCTGCACCCATTCACCCCTGTTCCTATGCCGATGGATAAGGAGAATTTATGTCAAGCAATCCTCCCGATGACAAGCAAGACCCTCGCGAGAAATTCCGCCGCCTAATCGCCTCCGAATCCGAGACGCAGGCTGAACCTGTCAACGCGACACCGGAACACCTGACACCTGACACCGGAATACGTGACACTCCTCGCCCCGCTGTGGACTCGCGCGGTATGCCCCTGCCCCGCCGCGTGGATGAGATTGATATGAACGCCACGCGCGTCTCCCCGGCCGCCCTCGAACGCACGCCGACAGCTCATCGCCGTCCGTCTCCCGTCCCCTCACAGCCCGTGCGCGCCTCCCGCCGTCCGTTCGATTGGCGCAAAGCCGGCGGCTGTCTGCTGCGCAGCCTGATCCTGGCCACATTCCTCGTCGTCGCCCTGGCATTGATCCTGGCGGCCATCATCATCTACGAGTATTTCACCATTGCCGCCAGCTTGCCCAGCGTGGAGGATTTGCAGGCGCGCGCCTCGCAATTCGAGACCACGCGCATCCTCGACCGCAACGGGAACATCCTTTACGAGATTCTCGATCCCAACGCGGGGCGGCGCACGTACATCTCACTCGACAAGATTTCACCCTACTTGGTCGCCGCGACCATCGCCACGGAAGACAAGGATTTTTACGCTCATCCCGGCTTCGATCCCATTGCCATCCTGCGCGCCCTGTGGAATAACGTCACCAGAGGAGGAAAAGAAGGTGGCGGTGCGTCCACCATTACACAGCAACTGGCGCGCACGCTGCTGCTTTCCCCTCAAGAGCGCAGCCAGCGTACCTTCCTGCGCAAGACGCGCGAGATCATCCTGGCGGCCGAGATCACGCGGCAGTATTCCAAAGACGATATCCTCGAGCTTTACCTGAACGAGATCTACTACGGCAACCTGGCCTACGGGATAGAAGCCGCCGCCGAGACGTACTTCAGCAAATCGGCCAACCAGTTGACCCTGGGCGAAGCGGCTTTTCTAGTTGGCCTTCCGCAGGCGCCATCCGTCTACGACATTTTCACCAACCCTGAGGTCACCATCAAACGCCAGCAGCAGGTGCTCGTGCTGATGTACCAACTCAGTCAGGAGCGCAACTGCATCTATGTCAGCAACAACCTCCAGCCAATCTGCGTGGACGTCTCTGCCGCTGCGCTGGCCGCCAACGAGATCGAGACCTACCCCTTCCAGCCGCCTCAGGCCAACATGCGCTTCCCGCACTGGGTGCAGTACGTGCGCGCCCAATTGGAAGCCCAGTTCGACCCGCAGACCATTTACCGTTCCGGCTTTACCGTCTACACCACCCTGGACCCGGGCCTGCAAGACGTTGCCCAGCAACTGGTCAGCGACCAGGTCGCCTCGCTGGCCGACCGCCACGTCACTGACGGCGCGCTGGTCGCCATCCGCCCTTCCACAGGCGAAATCCTGGCCATGGTCGGTTCAGCCGATTTCTACAACACGGTCATCTCCGGACAGGTCAACATGGCGACCAGCCCAACGCGCCAGCCTGGTTCGTCCATCAAGCCGTTGACCTATGTCGCCGCCTTCGAAAAAGGCTGGACGCCCGCCACCCTGCTGTGGGACGTGCCTTCCGAGTTCCCGCCCTCCGGCAACCCGGACGACCAGCGCCCACCCTACATCCCGGTCAATTACGATAGCAGGTTCCACGGACCGGTGCTGGCCCGCGTCGCACTGGCCAATTCCTACAACATCCCGGCCGTCAAGACCCTGCAATTCGTGGGCGTGTATGGCGATACCGGCCTGGTGGCCATGGCCAAGCGCTTTGGCCTCACCAGCCTGACGCTTGACGACTACGGCCTCTCACTGACCCTGGGTGGGGGCGACGTCAGCCTTTTGGAGATGACCGGCGCTTACGCCGTCTTTGCCAATGGAGGACGGCGCGTCCCGCCGGTCACGATTTTGAAGATCGTGGATCACGAAGGCAGGGAGGTCTACCAGTACCAGCCGCCCTCGGGCGAACAGGTCATCCGCGCCGAGCACGCCTTCCTGATCTCGTCCATCCTCTCGGACAACGAGGCGCGCGTACCCATGTTCGGGTGGAACTCTGACCTCAACTTGCCCTTCCAGGTGGCCGCTAAAACCGGGACATCGAATGATTTTCGGGATAATTGGACGCTCGGCTACACCCCCGACCTGGCCGTGGGCGTGTGGGTCGGGAACGCCGATTACACGCCGATGGAGAATACCAGCGGCCTGACAGGCGCAGCGCCCATCTGGTCGCAGTTCATGCAGGTTGCCATCCAATACCTGACCGGCGCGAATCCCACGCCATTCATCCAACCCAACGGCGTGGTCGAAAAGATCATCTGTTCCGTCTCGGGGACTGAACCCTCCCAATGGTGCCCTGATCAGCGGACGGAGTACTTCGCCGCCGACCAGCCGCCGCTCCCTTCCAGCCAGGACCTGTGGCAGGAACTATTGATTGATACCTGGATGGGCCTGCGCGCCTCGCCGACCTGTTCCGATTTCACCGAGGAACGGATGGCGCTGAACGTCTCCGAAGAATGGGCCAGGAACTGGATCCTCCAGGAGCCGAAAGGCCAGGAGTGGGCCAGGGAGATGGGCTTTACGGATGAAATCTACTACGCGCCCGAACGGGAATGTAAAGGGGACGATCCGCGCCCCAAGCTGGATTTCGTCGGCCTGAAGGACGGGCAGGAGATCACCGCCAGTCCGTTGGATATCTTTGCAGTGGCGGATGCCACAGCAAACTTCCAATACTTCCGCATGGATTATGGGGAGGGCAGCGACCCATCATCATGGACGACGCTGGTGGATACCACCTCGTCGCCGGTATCCGCGCCCGCGAAAATCTACACCTGGGACCTGACTGGCGTGACGGGAGATGTTATCACCTTGCGGCTGTACATGGATAGTAACACGGGAGGTCATGCCGACAAGCGCGTCCATCTACGCCTGAACCTGCCTACGCCGACCCCCACGCTGACCTCCACCCCAACGCCGACAAACACGCCGACGCCGACCGCCATGCCTACTTCCACACAAACGCCTTCTTTGACTCCCTCACAAACTCCCACGCCGACTGAGACCCCAACGCTGACTTACACACCAACCTTGATCGAGACTCCCACGCCGACGCCATCCGATACCCCAACCTTCATACTCACCCCGACGGATAACCTCACGCCAACCCAAACGCCAACGTAAGGAGTAGGGCGGGATTCCAGCCCGTCGCCACGTTTATCCAAGAGTAGGGCGGGATTCTATCCCGCCACCACATTTGGAGAGAGAAAGGAACCCGTTTTCTAGGAAAAACGGGTTCTTGGAAAGTAGAGCAGGCTCCTCGCGCAAGCACCCTGTAGGCACGCGTGCGATTCGGGGGCATGGGAGCCCCCTCAACGGAGAATCTGTGATTTCCTGAAAGGATCTTATGGCGCTGCGACCGGCCTCCAGGCGGGATCGAAATCCAGGGCCGGATCGGTCGTCAGGCGGACGCGACCCTTGCCATCCACACCCATAACGTAAATATCATAGTTCACGCCGTCCGAGCTTTCGAAGGCGATCCAAAGACCATCCGGTAAATAGGCTGCATCCATGGCGTACATACCATTGACGACGACAGCACTGGCATCATTGTCCTGCCGCTCGTCATAGCGGATGAACATCAGCCAGCCGAGCGCCTGCTTCCCTCTCGACTCGCTAAAGAGAATCGTCTGCCCATCCGGTGACCAGTCCGGTAGAGAATCCCATAGTTCTATGCCTCTACGCACCAACTGCGTCGCGCCGCGCCCGGCGTCGCTCATCACCCAAATTTGCAGTACGCCCAAGCGCCTAACGGTGTAGACGATCTGCGTCCCGGCTGGCGACCAAGCGGGCTGGCGAGCCTGGATGTCGCTGTTCGTCTCGTTCAGGTGCGTCACCGCCAAATCCGCCATGTTCAGCACATAGATCTGAGTATAGCCGTCGCGTAATGAGGTAAAGGCGATCCGCCCGCCGTCCGGTGACCAGGCTGGGTCGAAATCGCCGCCCGCGGCTGTGGGCAGGCCTGTTAGCCCGCTGCCATCGGCATTGACGATGAACAGGCTGGAATCGGGATAAAGGTCGGTCCTCTCGAGGCAGGGTGTAATAAAAACGATGCGCAAGCCATCCGGCGACCAGGCGGGCTGGCAGGCGCCATCCGCCATATTGGTGACTTGCTGCGGGTGGCTTCCATCCGCGTCCATGATGAAGATCTGCGGCGCGCCGGAACGGTTGGAGGCAAAGGCGATCTGGCCGTAGCCGCCGCCCAATGGGGTGGCAGTCGGCTCAAACGTCTGGGTGGGAATCGTCAAGACCGGCGTTGCGGTCAAGGTTGGCGCGCTCGTCGCGGTCAGGGTCGGCGCGATCGTCGGGGTCATGGTCGGCGTCCGAGTCGAGGGTAAGGTTAGTGTGTCGCGCGGCGTGGATGTGGCCGTCTCGTCCGGCAGCAAAGAGGTGGGGGTTTCCGTAATCTTGGCGGTTGCCGTCCACGGGACAGCCGTCGGCGAAGGAATCCGAGGGGCTATGGCCGCGTAGATCGGCTTCCAAAAAATAGCCACTAATGCCAGGAGGATCAGCAAGGCGATGGAGACGGGAAGCCAGCAGCCGGCTCTCAGGAGCGGCCGGGGCGGTTGCGATGGCGGCTGTGAAGCGGCACCCATCCGCCCCGTGATTGGCTTATCCGGCGGTTCTTTGATATCTGCCTCTTCCGTGCGCGGAGGCGGCTCGATAGTAATGGTATTTTCCAGGTGCAGGGGCATCGTACTGGAAGAGAGAAGCGCCTGCTTGAACTCCTCGGCTATCTGGTAGCGGTCCTCAGCCCGGACAGCCATCGCTTTTTCGATCACGGCCGTCATCCGCCGCGAAACCTTCGGATTGTACTTGCGGATGGGGGTAAGCTCGGCGTTGTCCATCGCCCGCGCCAGCCCATCTTCCGGCAGGTTGGCGGTCAACGCGGCGTAGAGCGTCGCGCCGAGAGAGTAGATGTCTGTGCGGGGGTCGGTGCGCGCCGAGCCGTACTGCTCCGGCGGAGAATAACCGGGAGACATGGCGCGCGCGCCGGTCGTTGTCACCTGGCTGCCCATGACCACTTTTGCCACTCCAAAATCCACCAGATAGATCTGGCCTTCGGGTGTGATCCTGACGTTGCCCGGCTTGACATCCCGGTGGATGACGGGCGGTTTGCGCGTGTGCAGATAGGTCAGGGCGTCGCACATGGTCGCGCCGATCAGGAGCGCTTCTTCCTCCGAGATCGTCCCCAGGCGTTCCATGCGCTGACGCAAGTCTTCACCGGCGATGTAATCCATTACCAGGTATTGGCCTTGCTTGCCGATGACGAAATGGTCGCCGACGCGCGGCAGGTTGGGATGGCGCAGGTTCGCCAGGATGACCGCTTCCAGCCGGAACTGGCGCGCATATTCATCCGTCGTAAAGAAGTTTTCCTTTACGGCTACTTCTACATCCAGATTTTCGTCTACGGCGCGGTAAACCGAACCCATCCCCCCCTGGCTGAGAAGGCCAACGATGCGATAACGTTTATGCAGGAGTGCGTCGCGTTTGAGTGTCATCCGCCAGTTTTGCCTGTAGGTTGGTTGACTACTAATCCTTGCCAGCCAGCTTCAACCAGACAAACACAAACGGCGCGCCGCCTGTCATCCACGCCCCGATCAGGGCATAACGCAGGTAGCGCAGTGCAAAAGCCAACAGCGAAGCGCCTTCCGGGAAGATGGCTTTCAGGCCATACCTGATGACGAGAACGCCGGCCACTCCCAGCAGGTAACGCAAGACAAGCTGCCACCACGCGCCGGAGGTCTTGAACCCCCCCTTGCGATCCAGCCAGACCAAACCAAGCGCCAGGCCGAAGAATGTCCCGGCGGTGGTCATGGTGCCTTCCATTGTGACCGCGCCGGCAGCGTACTCTGCCCAGGCCTGCGGCGGCTGCCAGCTCACGGCACCCAGCCAGAAGAAGGGGATCAGCGGCATGACAATCAAGACCAGCGACGCCAGGAACGCCAGGAGAATTTGCTGGCCGGGCGAACACTTCTTCAGCCAGGCAGCCATCGGGTTCCAGAAGCGCACCATCAGCCACAACAGCAAGCCGCCGATGAGCCAGCCGAGCAGCACATCATGCGGAAAATGGACGCCCAGGTACAGGCGCGAGAGGCCGATGAGGAAAATAATGAACGCGGCCACCAGCCAGGCCCACCATCTGCGGATGCCCGCCGCCATGATGCCCCACACACTGATGGCATTCTGGGCATGGCCGGAGGGGATGCCGAACGAGGTCTCCGCAGCCAGCCCCTTGACCTGGGAACTGTACCAGTATGGACGTGGGCCGTGGAAAGCCATTTTGAAGGCTTCGTTCACGCTGCCGCTGATCATCAGGATGAATGCCACCTGGATGCCCAGGCTGGAGTTTATGCACCAGTAGAGCACCGGCAGCACCAGCATATAGAACTCCTCCGTCCCCAAGAAGGAGAAGAACTTCATCGGCAGAGTCAGCCAGCTTCCTAGGCCTTGCAAGGCGACGATCCAGTTGATCCCGACGTTTAGAATGGTTTCCATAAAAACACCTCCTCGAGAATTGACGAATAAGTGATTCATATGTATCATCTCAGTAAACGAAGGAGTGGGGGGTGTGCGGGCGGTCGCGAAGCATACCCGAAGGGTGCAGAGCCGCCCGCACATCCCCCACCTTCCTCTGCTTATTGATAAGATACATTCATATTTTACACTTAAAGAATGAAAAACGAACCTACGCGTTGGTGGGATTTTCCGTCCGCCGCGATCTTATTCATCGCCCTGCTCACCTCGGCCGAGCGCCTGGTGGCGGCTGGCTGGACGCCCGGCCTGGAATCCGCCGCCTTCCTGGCCGCCCTCGGCGCCGTGCTGGGCCTGGCGCTTGGAAAAAGCCGCTTCGTGCGCAGGACGGCAATCCTGCTGGCGCTTGGCTACAGCCTGTTCTTCGTTCCGTGGGTAGCCGGTGCGAGACTGTATGACGAGATCAAGTGGGGTGAACGCCTGGTCAGCCTGGGAGGACGGCTGGCTGATGCGTTCCTATTATTCCTGGACCGCCAGCCCGTCAAAGATCCCATTCTTTTCATCGCCTTCTCATGCGTCGTTTTCTGGACCCTGAGCCTGTTCTCCGGCTATTCGTTGACGCGCCATGCCCGCTATCTGGCAGCCACCCTGCCGGCCGGGATCATCTTGTTCCTCATCCAGTTATTCGACTCGTTCGTCCAGGACCGCGTCGGCTTCCTGGCGTTCTATCTCTTCCTGTGCCTAGTGCTTTTTGGACGACTGAACTACCTTCGTAGGCGCAGCTTCTGGCAAGAACAGCACATCAAGCTTTCCTCCGAGTCGGTCACCGACCTGAACGGTACGATGCTGATTGCAGCCGCCGCTTTGATCTTCCTGGCATGGGTGGCGCCCTCGCCAGCGCATCCAATCGAGGCGGTGGGTATATTTTGGGGACGGGTCACCAAATTCTGGCAACCCGTTCTCGACGATCTGGGCAACGCCGTCGCCGGGTTGGAGGGCAGGACAATCGGGGTCAGCAACGATTTTTATGGCGACACACTGGAACTAGGGACGAGCGCGGCCACAGGCGATACGGTCATCTTCACCGTGCTGGCGGCCTCGCCGAATGAGGTGCCCCGCTACTACTGGCGCGTGCGGATTTATGAACAATATGAGAAGGACAAGTGGAATGGTTCTCTTCCAAGCAACCGGGATTATTCCCCGGATCAGTCGCTGCTGACTCTCCCGGACGTAGGTGGGGTGAACGCGGCCGAATACAATTTCAAAAGCAACCAGCCTCTGATATTCACCCTGTTCACACCGCCCAATCCGGTCTGGGTCAGCCGGCCGGGTAAACTGCTCTTCGTGCGCGCCTCGGATACAAGTCTGGACCCTCTTCTGTTCCGCGCCAGCCCGGTCATCCGCGCCGGTGAGACATACCAGGTAAAATCTCTCGAGAGCAATCCTACCGAAAAGCAATTACGGGAAGCCGGGGTGGACTACCCCGCCTGGGTCGCTGAACGCTATCTACAGCTCCCGGACAATCTCTCGGCGCGCGTCTTCGAACTGGCGCAGGAATTGACCAGGAAGGAGGCCACGCCTTATGACAAGGCCCAAGCAGTCACGGATTACCTGCGGAATGAAATCCGTTATACCAAAACCATGCCTGAACCGCCGTTCGGCCGCAACAGGTTGGAATGGTTCCTGCTCGACTACAAACAGGGTTATTGCATCTATTACGCCACGGCGGAGGTGATCCTGCTGCGGGCAGTTGGCGTCCCGGCGCGCCTGGCGGTTGGGTTCGCCGAAGGGGAGTGGGATGTCGCCCAGCCGGACTTGTGGTCTGTCCGCATAAAGGACGCGCACGCCTGGCCGGAAGTCTATTTTCCGGGCGCCGGCTGGGTGCAATTCGAACCGACCGCCTCCCAGCCGCCGCTCTATCGTCCGAGCGGCGTGGAGGCTGCCACAAATGCCATTGTCCCCCAAACGCCTAAGATCGAAGAGGTGGGAGATGAGTTGCCCGCTGAGGGTGGAGCGAATGCCCAAAATCAGTCAACCGGCTCCGGGGCCGTAAGGAGCTGGCTGCTCGTCTGGTGGCATGACGGCCTGCTGGGACTAGCGGCGGCGGTCTTCCTCCTGTTGGTCATCCTGGCGTGCCGAGTACGTGCTGCGCAGAAACGCTACAGCCACCGCGTCCACATCGTTCCGCTGCCGATCCGCCTGAAGGCCACATTTGAGAGGCTGGCGCTCACGCCGCCGCGCTGGCTGGAACGCTGGGCTTACCTGGCCGCGCTGACGCCGATGGAACTCACCTTCGGGGTGGTCTACCGCAGCCTGCGACGGCTGGGGGGCTTCTCCTCCCCCAGTCGGACGCCCGCCGAAGCTGCCACCGCATTGGCCGGGTTGCTGCCGGAGGCGGCGGCCGCCATCCAGACTCTCCTCCGTGAGTATGAACATTCGCTTTACAGCCTGAGGCTGGGTCACCTCCACCCTGCCCGCCGCGCGGCTGCGACCATCCGCAAAGAAGCGAGGCGCGCCGCCCTGCGAAACATCCTGGCATCTGTGAAGAGGGCAGTGGTCAGTGAGAAGTGACCAGTACTCAGTGGTATTTCTCTTCCAGGGGTTGAGCACCCAAAGAAGCAGGAATGCGCCATTGCGTTATGTGTCTACATGATGTATAATGCAACTACATAAAGGAGTTGCGATGAACGAAACACGAGTAGGCACGCGTGAACTGAAAAGCCGCCTGAGCGAATACCTGCGCCTCGTCAAAGCTGGACAGACGGTCGTCGTCACCGAGCGCGGCAAGGTGATCGGACACATCATGCCAGTTCCCCTGACGCTCGAGCAGCGTATGCAGGCGCTGGCGGATGCCGGTTTCCTGGTGTGGAATGGAAACAAGAAACTAAAACCCCGCCACCCAAAAATCATTAACCGCAGCGACAGCCTGATCTCAGATATTGTGATCGAGGATCGGCGATGATCATCTATTTCGACACCAGCGCGCTGGTCAAACGATATGTCGAGGAAACAGGCTCGCGCGAAGTCAACGCGCTGTTTGAGGGCGAGAACGCCATCTTGGGAAGCGCGATCATCACCCTGGTCGAGATGGCGGAGGCTCTTCAAAAAGCTGTTCGCCTGAACAACGCTCCTGAGGCTCTGCTTGCCGAAACCTGGCAGGATTTCTTGGATGACTGGAGTACATTCACCCACATCCAGGTTTCCGACGCCATAGTGGAAAGAGCGAGCCGGATCTCTTTCGACTATAAGTTGCGCGGCGACGACTCGCTCCACCTCGCCGCGGCGCGATTGTGGCAGGAAAAGTTGAACCTGCCCGTCACGCTCACCACCTTCGACCGCGACCTCTGGCTGGCAGGTCGGGAGGCAGGATTGAGCGTGTGGCCGGAGAGGTTGGTCGCGTGAACAAGCGGGGCGCTCACAGAATACTGCTCACTAGCTTTACCAATTGTTCCATCCCCTTTTTCAGCGGTTCCACATTAATATACTCGTGCACCGTGTGCGCGCCGGAGCCGGTCGTCAGGCCGATTGTGATTGCCGGAATGCCGCGGCTGAATGGCACATTGGCGTCCGTCGAGCCGACGTTCAGGTTCGGCGCGATGCCCTGGGCGCGCAGGCATTCCTGCGCCAGGCGGACCAAAGGATGATCGGCCGCTATCCCTCCCACGGGACGCTCCCCTATTGTTGTAACCTCGACCGCCACCCCCGCACGTTCCACGTTTCGTGCAAGACCCTCGACCTGCCGCGCCACATCGAATAGCGTATTCGAACCCTCCGAGCGCAGATCCAGTTCCAGCTCAGCCTCGGGCGCGATAGTGTTCACCGAAATGCCCCCGCTGATCTTCCCCACGTTCAACGTGGTGCGTGGCGTGGTAGGGAGCCTGAGCGCAGCCAGCTCTGACGCCAGGCGGCTCAACTCATGGACGGCCGAGGGGCACCCATAATCCACCCAGGAATGTCCTCCGGCTGTTTTGACCGCGATGTGATAACGGCGCACTCCCAAGGCGCGGTGATAGACCTGTCCCAGCGCCAAGCCCTCCAGGACGATATAGGCGCGCGGCTCATCTCCAAACCGATCCACGACCGCCTTCATGCCGCGCAAGTCGCCCAGCCCCTCCTCGCAGACATCCGCTGCCAGCCAAAGATCGCCCGTCAGGCAAATACTCCTCTCGCACAGCGCCCAGACCAGTCCAAGCAACCCTGCCAGGCTAATGGCATTATCCCCGATGCCCGGCCCGGCGACGCGCTGCGGCTCACGATGGATGGTCAGGTCAACAGATTGTGGGAAGACCGTGTCCAGGTGAGCACTGACGATCAAGGGAGGGGTGTCCCCTCCGGGGATGATAACAAGTGACGGGTGACTGCGGGTTGCTTTCAAGCAGCCATAAACATTTCCCACCGCGTCCATCTCCACATCGGCCAAGCCTTCTTCGAGGAAACGGTCGCGCACGAATTCCGCTCGTTCTTGTTCGTGAAAGGTCGGCGCGGGGATTTGTTGAATGGCGATTGCAAGATCGAGGAGACGGGAGGTGTTATCAGACATGGTTTTCATTTACCGCGAAGAAGCGAAGGGCGCAAAGTTTTTCTTCGTGTCCGCGAAGAGTCTTCGCGTGCTTCGCGCCTTCGCGGTGAATCGCTCACACTTGCCGTACGATCTCGGCCAGCGAATCGAGGCGCGCCTGCGCCAGTCCTGGTAGGGTTTCCAGGGCGTAAAATGCGCCGCTGCCTTCGATGGTCAGGGAAGCCGACACGTTGCCGTATAGGACAGCGCGCAAGGGATCGTAGGTCTGCCGGTAACCAGCCAGGAAGCCGCCGCAGAACGAATCGCCCGCGCCGGTCGGGTCGCTTAGGTCGGTCGGATAGGCCGGGATCTCCCAGCGCTTACGCCCCGGGGCATCGTAGAGCATCTGGCCAAGCCCGCCGCGTTTGACGACGATCAATTCGCACCCCTGCTCGGCCAGCGCTTCAGCCATCTCCCACAGATCTTTGCTCTGCCCCCAAAACAGGGCGCGCAACTCTTCTTCGGAGGGTAGAAAAGCCGTCAGCCCTTGCAGCAGGCGGCGGAGGTCAGCCCAGGCGGCCGGGGTCATGTAAGCCGCGGACGGGTCGAGGGTCAACGTGGTGGTGCGTCCTTGCCTGAAGGTCGGAATCAGGCGGTTATGGGTCGAATAATCCAGCGGGCAGAGATGCACGGCGCTGGCGTCCAGGTAATCTTCTGGGATGTCCACCGGGCGCGGCGAGGCTGGTTGGACTGTCTTTCTGTCATCCTGGACCTCGGCCGGCGGCTGGTAGCCCAGCAGCGCCTTCGGGTAAGTCAAGCCCAGGCGGGCGAAATGGGCAACTGGATTATTGCGCTGCGGAGTCAGGGGGTCAAGGTAGGCCTGGAAGAAGCGTAAATCCAGGTGTTCCGGCAGGATGTGGACGCCGCGCGTATCCAAGCCGCGCTGCTCGAAGGCGCGCAGCCACTCGTGGGGATAGCCCTCGCCGACGCGCGCCAGCAGACCGGCATTCCTTTCCCAGACAGCCAGCCCGGCTGCGGCGTACAACAAATCGCCTCCTGGGACATCCAGCAGGGGATGTCCCACCGATAGGCCTTCGGCAGGAGGTAAGAGATAATCGCGCCGCAGGCGACCGGCTATGACGAAAGTCGGGTACATGGACTGATGACGGTCAGGTGATGAAAACCTTGTTGGCGGCTTCGGCCTGGGCTGGGACGTGTGGAAGGATAAAATTGAAGGTGCTGCCCTTGCCTTCGACGCTCTCGACCCAGATGCGTCCGCCGTGCAACTCGACCATCAGCCTAGCAACCGAAAGGCCCAGGCCGATCCCCCCATGCTTGCGCGTCAGGTGCGATTCGACCTGATAGAAGCGTTCAAAGATGTGCGACAGGTCTTTGGCAGGAATGCCGATCCCCTGGTCAATGACTGAAACTTTGACGTAGCTCGGGATCTGTTCGACGTTGATCTGGACATGACCGCCCGACTCGGTGAAGGCGAC
>Ga0315279_10004448_pt1 | contig 18796 bp, 8 predicted proteins | sample YL17G06_20_MG_FD_203694 | JGI IMG/M metagenome (GOLD analysis project Ga0315279, IMG submission 203694) | Sediment microbial communities from Yellowstone Lake, YNP, Wyoming, USA - YL17G06_20 | ecosystem: Environmental > Aquatic > Freshwater > Lake > Sediment | place: USA: Wyoming | collected... | reverse complement strand
TCTCGTTATGCAAAATATGGGGCAGACGGGCATGTTCTACGAGCACACTGTTATGCAGCCTGACTTCTTCTTCATCGAAGAGGAAGTGGAAAGGTGCCAAGACGTGGTTCTGCTAGTTGGCTACTGGATCTTCGACGAACATAGCGGAGGTTGGTACAGAGAACCCGGAGGTCACTTCGTAACGGTTGCGGGAGTCGATTCGACCGACATGAAGCTTGCGTTGAGCGACCCTGTCCAAGACGCGTTCGAATCTGGCCTCATCCCTGAAGGCCGAATCCCAGTTCCGCACCCGCATCAACCGCCAGAGCCACCGTACATAACACACAATGATGCGCAATACGTTTCACAGGATATCTACGACGTTACACATATAACGCCGCCGTGGCCACCGTGCCCAGGCGGAAACTTTAGTATCTTGAACTTTGCAAGCTGGAGACCCACACCGCCGTTTTTCGCGGTGATAGAGTATGCTGTAGTGACCTCGCCTCTAGGAACGCATGACGTTGCCGTCACTAACGTTACCACTTCCAAAAATAGTTGCTTGCCCAGTCCAGTAGTCTGCGAAGGATACACTGCCCGAGTGAACGTGACAGCTGAAAACAAAGGCAATTTCACAGAGACATTCAACGTTACCGCATACGCGACCAACGTCACCGCCTCTTACATCATTGGAGAACAGCAAACAACCCTAAACCCAGCGGAAAACATAACCCTCACATTCACTTGGAACACTGCAGGCTTCGCGTATGGCAACTACACTATTAGCGCTTATGCTTGGCCAGTTCCCACCGAAACAGACACTGGTGACAACACCTTTGTTGACGGCGTCGTCACCGTAGTTTTGGCCGGCGACCTGAACGACGATGGCATCGTGGACTACCGCGACATCAACCGAGTGGCCCGAATGTTCGGCAAGACCCTGGGCAGCCCGCAATGGGACCCCAACAGCGACATAATAGAAGACGGAATAATCGACTACCGAGACATAAACATTCTGTGCAGAAACTACGGAAAAACACGCCCATAACAACCTCCCCCTTTTTGTTTTTGAACGAATGACAATTGAGTCGTGGCTCTAGACCAACTCTCAATACAAGAACACTCTCATGTATTGAAGCATAATGTATTTGCGCCTCTCTGTATGCAATGGGATTGGCTGGTTTACTGCTCCAAGTATAGTGTGTACCCTAAAGGTAATAGAACCATTATCCATAATTGTTTTATTCTATTGGAACTATCTAGTTATTGAGGTTGGGAGAGTATTGTTCAGGGGAACAGTTTCTGCATTAGTGTTGGCACTGCTGGTAGTCAGCATTTTCACTTTATCTTTTAACGTTCAACCAGTCACTACGGAACCTACCGTGATTGTAGTTCCAGATAATTATCCAACAATACAAGGAGCCATAAACGCAGCCAATATAGACGACACAATCTACGTCAGAAACGGAGCCTACTACGAGCATGTAATAATAAACAAAACATTGTCACTTATCGGTGAAGACAGAAGTAACACAATAATTGATGGCAACAAAACAGGAACTGTCGTCAAAGTAACAGCAGACAACGTAGCAATCAGCGGATTCACAGTTCAAAGCGGCGAGATCGGTTTAGACCTTTGCAGTAACAACAATACAATAACATCTAGCACAATCTCATCAAACGGCGCACAAGAAACGGACCTAAAAACTAACCTAGAGATTTACCCAGAACCCCCATCAGTTCCCATCTGGAGGTTCATATACGAACTAATGAGCAGCAGTTACACAGAATTCTTAGACTTAACCACTGACACTCCGATCCTTAAAGTGAATGTAACAGGTCATTCAACCGTAGCAGAATTGGCAGTGGGTCTTTTCTACGACGAAAACATGGACGGAATCGCACAACTAAGCGAATATACCGGATTTGCAAGCCGAGCCCAAGTGACTTGGGTAATCCTGCCAAACCCTGCAAAAGGCCGCTACATCATCAAAGTTCAAGGATGGGACGTGCTTGGAAACCCAGGACACTTCGACAGAGAAATAACAAGGTTCAACGGCTATGGGATAGGGGCCCACCAAACTTCTAACAACATAATCTCACAAAATCTGGTCATGGATAATCATGCTGGAGTGTATCTTCAATCTTGCTCTAACACAGCAGTGCACACAAACAACATGACAAGAAACCTTGGAGCCATAATCGTCGGAGATACCGTGAACAGCACGATCTATGATAACAAGGCTTTTGACAACAAACTTACCATCTGTCTAAGAAACTCCACAAACATAAGCTTGACCAAAAACGTACTGTCCTCCAATTCTATCGGCATTCACATATGGAATTCATCCGCCATCAACATTGCTGAAAACGAGTTGCATTCACATGCCGGCTGTAGCATCGGACTCATATCCTCCGTTGACAGCAACGTAGCCAACAACAGCATTTCAACGGTGACCGTGCTTGATGGCATCAGACTCATGATCTCATCAAGAAATAATCTGATTGGAAACAACGTATCCCAGTGTGAGCATTCTGGAATCCTCCTGTGGTATGACTGCTACAACAACAGCATAACCAATAATTGCATCAGTCTCAGCGGAAGCCAAGGCGGGGGACATGCGCATGGCATCGAGGTCTTATTATCGCATAACAACGTCTTCTCAAAAAATGTACTCTGGAACAACCGCAACCAAGGCGTAGTAGCTATAGAAACAACCAACAACAATTTCACTGAAAACACCTTTATCTCAAATCGTATCGGAATACAGTTGCTCTCTTCTTCTGGAAACCGAGTTTGCCACAACGGCATCATTAACAACTGGGAACAGCAAGGCTTCGATGATACTGGTGAAAACTTCTGGGATGATGATTATCCTTCTGGCGGAAACTATTGGAGCGATTATAATGGTGCTGATGTTAAGAAGGGTCCAGATCAAAATGAGCTTGGAAGGGACAGCATAGGCGATGCACCCTACACCATCGACGGCAATAATATGGACCGTTATCCGCTGATAAGTCCATACGTAGGTCCTGATGTAGCAGTTGTAAACGCAACCTTATCGAGAACCATAATTGGACAGGGTGAGTCTATCATTATCAACGCGACTGTTCAGAATCAATTTGGTTCCGCTGAGGCCTTCAATGTCACAGCCTATGCCGATGCCACAATTATCCAAACAGAAAACATAGCCCTAACCGGAAGAAACTCCACCAATGTCACTTTCACGTGGGATACCTCAGACTTTTCTAAAGGCAACTACACACTAAGTGTAGTGGCGGATACAGTTCCCTCTGAAACAGAAACAGAAGATAATCGATACGTAGCTGGGTGGGGCTTTGTTCTAAGTTTGGAACATGACGTGGCTATCATGGGTATTGCTTCTAAAACTGTTGTCGGACAAGGCTACAACTCAACCATTGAAGTAGACTCAATGAACGTTGGCAGCTATGTCGAGGCCTTTGATGTAACTGTCTATGTTAACACGACTCTTATTTTGTCCCAAACAGTTGCTTTGGAAAGCGGTGCTTTCACGACCCTCGCTTTTGCTTGGGACGCTGCAGGCTTTGCCGACGGCAATTACACTGTGTGGGCTTATGCTTGGCTTGTTGATGGCGAAACAGACATTGAGGATAACACGTTTGTCGGAGGGACCGTTGCCGTGGTACTGGCTGGTGACTTAAACATCGACGGCATCGTAGACTTTCGAGACATTAATGAGGTAGCCCGCCTATTCGGCAAAACACCAACCGATCCCCAATGGGATCCCAACTGCGACATAGTTGAGGACAACTTCATCGACTTCCGTGACATCGGTGTATGCTGCCGAAACTTTGGGAAAACATACGATCTATAAGCGACTGGAACAACTCTCCTATTTTTCTCACTATAATCTTCAGAACGATTTCTCGGATTCAAAACTAAGCGCGTGCGCATGTCTTGACGAGAAAGCATATTGTACAGAGTATTGTTGGATTCTCGATTGGGGCTAGTGCCTGACAGACACGTTTGACCATACGTTTACAGATTCGTCGTTCAATTCAAAATCTGTGTTTGTGATATCATTCTGTAAAGGACCTATAAACACTGCAAAACAACCAATAACCCTCCTATTGTAGGTCACATCAACCACACATGCAGATCAATAGCTTCATCCAAAGAGTCGGAGACAGCAAAGGTTTTACCTGGAGGTTAGGAAAAGCCAACGGTGCCAGGTGGATCGTATAGATACTAGCATTGTTGGTCGAATGTGCCGAGTAGGCGAATAAGGCCAGAAAGGTTGAGAACGTTGCTAGGATTAGACACTTCAAAAGTCTATTCGTTCTCTTTTCTCCTCAAATTAGCAGGAGAGAGTTGTTATAATGACAGCTTTTCGAGAAAACTTGACAAAGCACGACTGAAAATCAAACTTGCCAGCTTCTGTTGCATCAGCACCTATACGTAGGGCTCTGTCTCTATGAAACAGTAGCGCATATTCGCCGCATAAGGTGTGCAAACTTCAGAGTGACTTCAAGTCTAGAAAATCTCGGCGAAATCGGTTTTGAATTGACAAGAAGTGCATACAGGCTCATACGCTTACATTGAACAATTCTTTGGATTCACCTGCTTATAATGTAGAGGATTTTATCATAAGACTTATAGGATGAGACACTCCTAGGTATATTTTGCGTCTGACTAGTCTTCATGTTCTTCAGAATTGAAAGGAGAAAGGAAAATGAAAGAGAAAATATTCGGTTCGATAATGTTAGTATTGCTCCTTATAAGCACGTTGAATTTAGCGTTTTTCATAAAACCTTCACTAGCGAAAAATGATGAAGGCAGTATGTTTTCCAAAGATTCTTTGGAGGAAGCAGGGGAAGCAACTGTGTCTAAGGAGAATAGCGGCGTGAACCAAATCAATGGCTTCGATACCACTTGGCGCAATGTTTTTGAAACGAAGCCAGATACTGAGAGAAGCAAAGCTTCCGAGAACCCTAACCAAGCCACACGAAACACGGAAGATAACTGGAACTTCGATTATACAAACGAATGGAGCAACTTCGCCTATTTGCACGGAAACAAAACAAGGCTGATAGTCGGAGTTAACAGTGAGAAGCCTCCGTCCTTACTAGAATTAGATAGAATACTTGCCAAGCACCAAGCAGAAATTGTTAACAAGGTTTCTATTGGAGGTGAGCTTAAAGCGGTTGTGGTTGAACTTCTCCTGTCTTCTGCTGCAGCTTTCGCCCAGGAAACACGTGATGCCGGCTTGGCAAGTTATGTTGAGCCTAACATGAAGGTTCAAACGCAATTCGTGCCAAATGACCCATACTGGACATATCAATGGGGACCACGAAAAATAGAGGCTGACTGGGCATGGAACACAACAATCGGAAGCCACGATATTCTCGTGGCCGTTATCGACACGGGCATTGATTATACTCACCTTGATCTCGCAGCAAACTATGTTGCACTGGGTTATGACTGGGTGAATAATGACAATGACCCGATGGATGACCATGGGCATGGAACACATTGCGCGGGCATAATTGCTGGTACCCTCAACAACAACATAGGCATAGCCGGATTGGCGCAGGTTCAAATAACGGCTGAGAAAGTCTTAGATAGCGGAGGTGGGGGCTACTGGGATTGGGTGGCCAGTGGCATTATACACGCGGCTGATAGTGGAGCTGACATTATCAGCATGAGTTTGGCTGGATATGGCTATAGCGAACTGGTACATGAAGCAGTAAGGTATGCTTATGACGCTGGAGTATTGGTGATTGCAGCAGCAGCTAATGACAATACAAACATGAAAGCATATCCAGCAGGCTACGATGAGGTTGTCGCCGTTAGCGCAACGGATGAATATGACAATAAGGCTTCATTCTCGAATTGGGGCGACTGGATCGAACTGGCAGCTCCAGGAGTCAGCATTTACTCAACGGTTCCATGGGGCTACGAGTCTTGGAGTGGCACGTCCATGGCTGCTCCACACGTTTCAGGCATAGCTGCGCTCGTATGGAGTCTATATCCAGAAAAGACAAGAGAATGGGTAAGGCTTTGGCTGCGATACACTGCTGACGACTTGGGCGATCCAGGCTTCGATATCTACTATGGATATGGAAGAATAAACGCCCGAAAAGCTGTTGAACACCCTCTACCAGACCATGAACTCATAGCTTACGACTGGAAGACCCCACTCTATCTAGAACCTGGTGCTCTAGGAATCATAAATGCCACCGTACTGAATTTCGGAGAAAACAACGAAACCGACGTAACGGTTCAACTCTTCGCAAATGACACAATCGTGAACTCTGCATCGCTGGACTTCTTGGCCGGTGGAGACTCGACGAACTTTAGCCTCACGTGGAATCCAACAATTGAAGGCTTATACAACGTTACCCTCTACCTGGAGCCAGTGCTAGGAGAAGCAAGCATAGAAAACAACGTCGTATGGAAGTACATTTACGTCGGATTTCCCGTAGAAGCTGTCGTGTTGCATTCTGCAGGCAACATCATCAGCGAGACAATCACTAACTGGCAATTGCTGAACAACCAGTGGAACTTGTTTGGCGACACTATGGTTTACATTGACTATACAACACTGAACAAGGAAGACATAACCTATGAAGACATTGCCAGCACGGAAGCAGATGTACTGATCATATCATGCGCATACGATCCGTATGCAGGCTGGGAGTTTACAGACTCTGAGATCGAAGCAATAACAAGATACGTCCATGAAGGACACGGATTAATAGCCACCGCTGGGACGCTTTATGAAAGGGTCCCGAACAACAACAAGCTGGCGCGGCTGTTTGGGATGAACGAAACCACCATGTGGAATACAGCTGGAACAGACCTATTGAATCTAGTGAACGCGACCCATCCCATATTTGCCAAGGTTCCAAATCCGCTAGTGTTTCCACAGGTTGGAACAGCACTTCCTAGTGATGGACGGTGGGATCAAAATGAATTGGAGGGCGGCGAGTATCTAGCATTGGGCCATTACCAAGAAAGCGCAATAGCCACTTTTCGAGGCCTAGTTTACATTTCACCATGGCTTGAAATGTTGCCGCCACGTTACCACCATCATTTGCAGCTGCTTTACAATACGATTATGTGGTCTAAGTATCAGAAGCCAGAGCATGAGCTTGCTGTTTCTTTAGAGGTTCCAGGTCATCTTCAGCCACAGGAAACCGCTTCATTGAATGCCACGGTTTTCAATTTGGGATTGAGCGACGAGACCAATGTGGAACTCTGTCTAATGATTGATAGTGTGGTTGTTGGTTCAGCTACGATTGAAGAGCTTTTTGCGGGAGAAACCTACAACATGACCTATTTATGGACTCCCTCTGCTCAAGGACTTTACAATATTACAGCTTACGCTCCTACGGTGGCAAACGAAGAGTCTGATGAAAACAATATTGCTTCTGTTAACGTCGAAGTGTGTTACATAATCGCGCGAGTAGCCGTTCTCAACTCTTTTGAGATACCCCCTTATTTCACGGGTGGTTGGAGCAATGATTATCAGACACTTGTGGATGCTTTGAATACTCAAGGTTTTTTGGCACAATCTGTTACGAACACAGAGATTATCAGTGGAAATCTGGGGTTCTTCGACGTTTTCGTAATGGTTGATAACGTTCCTAGTGTTGCAACCGTTCCCCACGTTTTCGAATTCTGGTCAAGCGGAGGCGGCATTGTTGCCTTTGACAGTTCAATCTGCTTTCTTTGCTACGCTGGAATTCTTCCACCAGAATCTGCCGGCAGTAATGGTTACTACGTTTATTGGGACTATGGAACAAGTTATCAAGCGAAGATATCTGCTGAACATCCCATTACAGAAGGGTACGAAGTGGGGCAGATCATTTATGGCGCGTCCGGAGATGCTGACTATAGAGTTGAAACCCTAACCGGAACAAGCGCGTATCCATATTATACCGTGCTAGTTGAAGATGTAACGAGACCAAACCTGGCATACGTGTCAGCTTATGAACCCTTGACAGCTGGAAATGTCGTGCACATATGGGACTACTCTCACTGGAGCAACACCAATGTTCGATTGATGATTTTGAATGCGATGGAATGGGCTAGAACTCCCCAATATGACCACGACCTAGCAGTTTCGTTAGGTATTCCACAGTTTGTCAAGCCGGACAGCCCAAGAATGCTAAATGCTACTGTTCAAAACCGAGGGTTGAATAACGAAACCGGTGTAGAGCTCTATCTACTGATTGATGGCACTGTAGTTAGCTCTGAATCGATTGAACTTTTGACGGGCGAGTCTTACACCATCGATTATGCGTGGACTCCGACAATTGAAGGAACCTACAACGTAACAGCTTATGCTCCGCCTGTTGAGAATGAAACCTTCGCTGCGAATAACAAAGCGACAAAATCCGTAGAAGTCAAGCATCCCTTGATTGATCCGGCTGAAGGTCAATATGCCAACTACACAATGTATTATATTGACACAAGCACAGGCGAAGAAACCCTCGCAGGATTATGGAATTTCACCTATCTGAGTTACATTTCTCCCTATCAAATAAACATCACAACTTGGATGGAAGACCAGAATAGCTACACACAGACTGGTTGGATGATAGTCAACACCTTCACCAGAATGGTGGAAAGCGACAGCGGCATCTACTGGACGGGCATGTGGTATCCCGGATGGATAGAAACAGGCGTCACAATAGGCTCCACAATAGATCTTCTCTGGGGCAACGCCACAATAAGTGACAGTAGAGTAGTTCTGGTCGGAGGTTTCCCAATAGATTGCTGGGAAATGCAACTAGAACAATACGGCTTGATGTACACTTTCTGGTATGATAAGGCCTCGGGGCTATGGATAGCCATGAGTTTGCCAAGTTCCTACAACCTTCTATATCTAGTGTTGACAACAACTAACGTTCCACTAGGCTTTCAGTATGAGCATAACCTTGCCGTGATGTTGGAGGCTCCAGCAAGGCTATCACCGGATACAAGCACTACTTTGAACGCGACCGTGTATAATATTGGGTTAAGCAACGAAGCAGAAGTTGCTTTGCAGCTGGTTATCAACGGTAGCCCTGTTGCATCAGAAGTAGTTTCAGAATTGGCCAGCGGCGACTTCTACACTCTGAACTATACATGGACTCCAACAGAAGGTGTTTACAACTTGACGGTTTATTCCCCGCCAGTCGTAGGTGAAGAATACATAGAAAACAACGTCAAAACCCAAATGGTGAATGTTCGAGTCGTTGCAGTCGCCCTAATATCTGATCACTCTGAACTGTCAGCTATAACATACATGTTGGATTCAATGGGTATTAACTATGACATATACAACAATAACGATGTTCATCTATATGCCGCTGACTTGAATCTATTGCTGAACTATAGAGCTGTGGTCTTCTATACAGATAGTAGATGGATAACAGCTGAGGAAGCCATGGCGCTTAACTCGTATCTATCCAATGGTGGTAGCCTCATAGTCACAGGCTTTGACTGCCTTGTCAGTGATGCCCTTTTGGCAGATGTTGTTCGCTCAGCAACCATGGGTGACAATGTTGGGCGACCTGAACTGCGCGTGGTTGATGCAGCGCATCCCATCATGAATGGTCCCTATGGAAGCTTTCCGGCTGGATACTATATTGAGGGTTTGTATGGCGACTGTGACCGAGTAGAGGCGGATTCTGCCAGAGGTGCAGTTACCGTGGCAGAATTGATAGACGGCTATGACAAAATCATCGCAACCGAGATGTTGCCTGGGAAAGTTGTTTTCTGGAATGGAAGGGGCGATTACGATTGGACGTGGAACGCAGACTGCCAGGCAATGTTCAAGAACACGATTCACTGGATGACCGTTATGCCTGAACATGAATTAGCTGTATCTCTTGGAGTGCCTGCTTTTCTTGTTCCAGATGTTTCAGCGACGTTGAACGCTACTGTCCGCAACCTTGGCTTAAATAATGAAACAAACGTGGAACTGCAATTATGGATTGATGGCATTATGGTTGAGAGTGAAGCAATCTCGGAACTGCTGGCTGGCTCATCCTACGCACTTACTTATCTGTGGGCTCCAACGGTTGAAGGAACATATAACATCACCGCCTACGCTCCGCCTGTTGAAAATGAGATTTCCGTAGCGAACAATGCTGCGACAGGATTCTCGATAGTTGCGGGACCGATGATTCATCCTGCTGAGGGTCAATACGCCAACTACACGTTATACATTCTTGATTACCCAGAGGGTGACGTGATTCTCGGAACAGAGAAGTGGAATTTCACTTACGCCAGTTACATTTCATCCACCCAGATTTACATCGAAGTCTGGACCAGAACACAAGAGGGATACGAGCAAAGCTCTTGGATGGTCGTAAACACTGTCAATCGTTATGTCGAGGCTGGCATGTTGGCTGGAACATATTACCGTGGCTGGATTGAAAGAGACATTGATGTTGGTTCCACGGTGAGACTCGAATCAGGGTATGCTACAGTTGTAGGTAACAGAATAGTCAGTGTGGGCATTCGAAAGATAGATTGTTGGGAACTGCTGACCGACTATGGAGGCATCTTCTGGTATGACAAGACAACGGGTTTATGGATCGGTGCACAGTATGATCTACCACCTAATTATTGGCATCGATTTTTGTTAGACTATACAAATGTGCCGATCGGCTTTGAGCATGAACTGTCTGTTGCTTTGAGAGCACCTTCAAGCTTGCTGGGTGGAACTTCAACTCTTCTGAGAGCAACGGTTTATAACCTAGGCTTGCACGATGAAACCAGCGTAGAGCTATGCCTCTTCATTGACGGCAGTATTGCAGCTTCAGCCACAATTCCAGAGCTTCCAGCTGGCACTTCCTATTCAGTAAGCTATTCATGGTCTCCAAGCGAAGGTCAATATGACGTCACTGCGTATGCTACCCCTGTTCCAGGCGAGGGTTATGTAGAAAACAACATTGCAGCGAAGACGGTTAGGGTATTTGAGGTGACTGGCACTTACATCTATGTGGATCCTCTTGAAACCACTACAATAATCGGAGACACGTTTACAGTAACAGTGAGAATTGTAGATGTAGAAGACTTGTGTACATGGCAAACTAACCTAGAATTTGATCCTGACATCCTAGAATGCACTGGTGCCTGGTATCCGGCAGGCCATGTCTTCGAAAACAGAACATTTGTATCGGTAGACCCGTCGATAGACAATGTTGTTGGCTATGTAATGTACGGCTCCGGTCTTCTTGGCGAAGTGCCTGGAGAAAACGTAACTGAAGGAATTCTGTGTCGAATCAGTTTCCGAGCCAAAGGGCTCGGCGTTAGCCCCTTAACCTTCAGACTCAGCCGCCCTGTCGAAACGTTTCTGGGGGACTCCGACTTGGAGGACATCCCCTTCACGGCCCTTGGTGGCGTAGCAGAAGTTGTCGAGTACGTGTCAGTAGTGCAAGATATCGCTGTTATTGGCGTTGTGCCATCTGCGACGGAAGTCTATTCTGGCTGGCCTCTTAACATCACTATGACAGCCCGAAACGAGGGCGAGGGAACAGCAACTTTCACCGTTTCAGTCTACTGCAACACAAGCTTGATAGGGGCTCAAGCAGTCCATGACTTAGCTCCAGGAGAAAACGTGACTTTAACCTTTGTCTGGAACACTTTAGGCTTGTCCCCATCGTCCCGTTACATCATAAAGGCAGAAGCCAGCACGCTCCCAGGCGAAATCAACACGGACAACAATGTGTTCGTTGACGGCACAGTACGAATCACGATGTTAGGCGACACTAACGGCGACGGCATTATTGACATGCGTGATTTATTCGTGGTAGCTTTAGCCTTTGGCTCGAAACTCGATCGTGACGGGTGGAATCAGGCGGCAGACCTGAATCTTGACGGCATTGTTGACATGCGTGATATGTATATCGTTGCTAGAAACTTTGGAAAAACAAGCCCGCCCTAAGCTCTAGCAAAGCTAGTTTCCTCTTTTTCTTTGTCTATTTTTGCCGTAAAGCAGCAGGTTTCTTTTACACTAACGTTTTTATAGGCTGAAATGCCGTTTCTATATTGGTGACTGTTATGCCACAAGTCAGATGTCCCAACTGCGGACAGACGATAAACTTGGAAAACCGGAAAGGTATTGATGTCGATATGATAAAAAAAGCTGTGCAGAAAGAAGATAAGAGCTTTACAGATTTGCTACATGTAACACAGCTTCCTCGGAAAACACTGAGTCTGCGACTCAAGGAGCTGCGTGGAAATGGCACCATTGTCAAAACTGATCGCATGTACCGACTTAACGGCGATCATAGCCCTGTTTATAGGGGAGCTAGCTTGGTTCAAAGGTTTTCTGCCCCTTTCAGCGACAAGAGAAGAGTGGCTATTTTCATGATGGTGTTACTGATCGGCGTTCCAGTATCCGCGCAAGTACTCGCAACGTTCTTCGCGAACCATGCACCCGAAGCCCCGCCAATCATTCAAGAACCAACAATTCTAGGAAGCTTCACAGCAGCTATTGAGGTTCAGAACGTCAACGAACTTTACACATGGCAATGCGTAATAACCTTCAACTCGAGCAAACTCGAAGTACTAGACATCAAGTCTGGAGAGTTTCTGGAAGCTGACTTTCCACTGCTTGCAAGTGCCTTTCCAGATTCAAATACCTTAGCGATCGGCGCTACTCTGAAGGGCGATGAACCGGGAAAAACTGGTAGCGGTACTTTGGCTACCGTTGTCTTTGGATATTTCGAAGCAGACTACGAGATGCCTGAGATATTGTCTTCATGGCAGTATCTTGAAACTTACTGGATAGACGCTGCAGGCAATGAGCACTCAGATCCAGCGGCTTTCTCTTTGCCTGTCTCTGGCGGGCAATAGACTGCAGGTTTGCTGCGCTTCAAAAATCCCTTTTTTTTGTGTAAGTGTCAAAGAAACTTTTTTTCTAATGATGGAAAGGCTAGAATCCCAAAGCCTCTGCGATCCTGTTGACTGCAGGCATGTTCAACTGCCAAAGCTTATATAATCTTTTGCTCTCACCCCTTATTGTAAGGTCATGTATATGACTGAGAGAAAAACTGGGCATGCTGAGTTGCCTCTCTTCTATAGACTTGTTCTGAAATTTCCGAAACTCAGCGTTGAAGGCCTTCATCCAGCAATTCAAGGCTTCTTCTGGGTTATCGGTATTCCGATTTTTCTTATAGGCTATGTTTTCTTCAACCTGGGATTAATGGTGTATTTGTCTTTTCCGTATAACTATGCTGTGGCCGGTACTGCGGGCTTCTTGTTGTTCATGTTCATAAGCAGAATTCTGGTAGAAAGAGCCATTAATTCAGCAAATGCAGCCATCAATGACAAACAGGTTTGGCGAGAAGTTAAAGAAGCTGTAGAGGATTATCTGAGTGTTTGCAGGAACCTGAAGGATAAGAAAGAAACCGAAGCCTAACTGGGCACTGGAGCACAGCCGTACGACATTTTTGGTAAGCCGACACTTTTGTGCATGCTGCAAGTCTCTTCCTGAACAATCCATGTTGGAAGAATCGTTAGCGTTTCTGACCTCGTGCCAGTTTTCCGCTTGTCTTGGGTTTCAGAATAGTCAGTATCGAGCCTACTGTGGCGGTTGCGGCGACTAGGAAGATGTTTATGGCTGTTGGTTCCAGCAAAGTCTTTCCTTCCAGCCATGTTTCCTTCAAGAATACGGCGATTGGACGATCTTCAGTTTCATTCTTGAGGCCGCGGAACAGGAATATGTATTTGTCTGTGTCCATGCCGATGAGTCCGAAATCGGAATGCAACTTTCCAATCGTTCCGTCTAGGAAGGTGGAAGCGTAGTATTGTGTTATGTTCAGACTGTAGTCATCAAAGCCGAAATCCGCTAGAATCGAAAGTCCGGTTTCGTTAACCACTCGCATGGCCAGTCGCGACTGGCGGTCTTCGTCAGCAGGCAAAATTCTGCCTTCAACTTCATAACCATTTTTGCCGCTATGTCTTAAAGTAACGTTGAAACCCACCCAGCCACGTGGAGGGCTTTCTTCGCTAGCATTCCAAGGCGGGACAAGAACTGGAATCTCGCCGTCCAACTGGTAAGGTTTTGTAGGATGATCTACGATGGCCCAGGTCCATGATCCCTGCAATGTTTTCGTGTCAGTGGCTATTATAATACCTGTAATCAATGCGATGAACAATAGTGGTAGCCCCAGCCATCTCCACGAAGGTGAGATACTTTTTCCCATGGAGTCGTCACACTTTTTTGTTAATTCGAACGGCCTTATGCCTTGCTTTGCTTTTTCGAGTTTTAACACCCCAAGCAGTGGCAACCGCGCCCACAGCAACTGTGGATATGCCCAAGGGCAAGAGTGAACTGTAAGGATATGTGACCTCAATTCGTATTACGTTGAGGGTAAGCGTCGGGGGGGATGCTGGCTTAGGAATCCGATCCTCACCTATGACCCGTTCGGGCTCAAGTTCACATTCGACCATGTATTCCCCGCTTCTATCCACCCTTCCTCCAATCGCTTTCGGCGTTTCTTCTGCAACAAGAGTCCCATGCTGAATCGTCTCTATGGAGGCAATACTGAGGAGGAAGCCATAGGGGGCTGCTGGTGTTATTCCTAGGGGGGGCATGAGTGTCACCCTAAACTGAGTAAGGGTGCTCGTGGAGTTGTCTGTTATGTTTATCCACAGGTATTTTCTGTAGAGAGGTTGATCCTCTTCGGGTTCCAGATAGAAAAGATAGGACCAATCTGTCTGCGGCGAAAATCTTAATGTGAGATTTTCGCCTTTCTCAAAATATGCCGAGATAGTCCAACTCTTGTCTAGGCTTGCAATCATTTGCGTTTCGGTCCTTTCTTGCTGTGTAGCACCGAAAGCATAGGTCAAGAAAAGTCCTGCAAGAAGAATAACAAGTCCAGCTGCCAGCGTCTTCTTCAATATGGATCCCTTGCGCTTTCTAGAGGAATAGAGGTTTATTGGCTATTCATAAACATTGCTACTTTCATGTAAGACCAATGGGGAATGCGGAACCTGAGAGCCCAATCAGTTTTCTAAGGTCGAAATCTGCATGCCGGGGTAGAAAGACTTTTGACGGAGGGAGGTTTCTAGAGGTAATAGTGGGTGGAGTATGGTTCGTGCATTGCGGTTTTCCTCACTTTGGATACTATTGTGCTTGTTCATAGCCTTGAATATCCCATTTTTTGCTTCTTGTGCTTTTCCAAGCGAAAACACAGCCTTGATCGTCGTTCCAACAGACTATCCAACCATACAAGCAGCTATAGATGCAGCAGACATCGGCAACACTATTTTGGTGATGCCCGGTACATATAGGGAGTCTTTGACTATACGCAAGACTCTGAAGCTAATTGGGAGCGGTGCTGACTCAACCATAATAGAAGGCGATGGCATAGGACACACGGTATACGTTGAAAGTGTGAGTGGCTTTGCCCTTTCAAATTTCACTGTGAAGACCGCTTCAGACTCCTCAAGGTCTGGTGTATACATAAGGAGAGGGTCCAACAATTCTGTAGAAAACGTTACGGTAACCGGGCATTTCTATGGGATTCACATTTATGATTCAGGCAGTAACAAGCTCAGGAACAACAATATGATAGGCAATAGGTATAACCTTAAAGTTTGGGGTTTGTACCTTTCCCATTTTCTACAAGACATCGATTCTTCCAATCTAGTGAATGGACAACCAATTTGCTATTGGGTGAGTCAACAAAACTTGACTGTTCCTCAAAGTGTTGGTCATGTTGCTTTGATTAACTGCACCAATATCGTGGTAAAGAATCTAAACTTATCTAGTAATTCGGCAGGGGTGCTCCTTGCATACACAAACAATTCAATGATAACTGGAGTTTCAGCTTCGGAAAACGAAAATGGGCTGTATCTGGTATGCTCTCACAATAACCTCATCATAAACAATAGTCTGTTAAACAATTATTGGAATGGAATCCTGACAATATCCGCCTCCAATAACAACATTATTGCAAATGTCCTTAACAACAACACATGGTGGGGAATCCGTCTTTCCCACTCTGCGTATCTTCTGTCCACATACTCTGAGAATAATGTAATCCTGGGGAACATCGTATCCAACAGCTCTGTCGGAATTTATTTTGAAAGTTCCAACAACAACACTGTAAAGGGAAATACTGTGGAAAACAACAAACAATACGCAATTGTGCTTGACCAATCTAGCGGGAACATTTTGTACAAAAACACTGTGAAATACAACGAGTTCGGTGTACGTGTCGATCGATCAAACAATAACATTCTGTACGGCAACACCTTCCTTAACAATACCTTTCAAACAAGCGGTTATGAATATTCACCGTCCAGAAATAGTTGGGACAACGGCTATCCCACGGGTGGAAACTACTGGAGTGACCATGTCTGCGTTGACGAGCACAGCGGTTCTAACCAGGACCTGCTTGGCAGCGACGGCATGGGCGATACCCCTTACATCATTGACGCTAACAGCCAAGATAGATATCCGTTACGTGAACCTACAGCCGCTAACAAGCCGCCGAAGTCGCAGTTTAGTTATGAACCATGGGAACCAAGAATCAATGTCTCAGTTGAATTTAGGAACTTTTCCACAGACTTGGATGGTCAAATAGTTTTGTCGATATGGAACATCGCTGACATATACTGTGTTCAAACCCAAAATGTGACGTATACTTTTGGAGGGGAAGGAACTTATCCGATAGTCCTGACTGTTTTTGATGATGAAGGCAAAGCTGGCACTCTTGCCACAGATTTGACTGTTAGGAGGAATTATGCATACCTCACATTTCTGACTTCTGACGAGGCGTTCCTTGGAGAAGATTTTGCAGTATCTGTAGTTCTGCAAAGCGAAAGTGACTTGCTCTTGACAGATTCGCTTGTCAACTTCTATTTGATCAACGAAACTGGCTACGAGTTGATTGGGTCGTCTTTCACCAATTCTTCGGGGGTAGCCACGATTTATTACACAACCACTAAGACTGGAAAATTTAAAGTGTGGGCGACATTCGAAGGCGATCGTTGGCATGATGGAGCTGGGAAACTGCAAGATTTGTTTATAAGAGCGCGATATCCAGATGTCTTGTGGATCTTCGTTGGTGTTTTGTTATCGGTTGGTCTAGCTCTGTGGGCCATAAGGTGGTTGAAGGTCAAAAGGAGATTATGATGCGCTACTCGTTAGAGATGTTTTGTGAGGAAATGCCATGAGTTGGCGAACCTTGATTATTTTCCCATCAATTGGTGTACTGGTTCTTGCCTTCGCTGTTGGAGCTTGGGTGATTGAGAAGAGCGATTCTGCTGGTTTGCATAATCTAACCGAAGCTTCGCTTTGCAGGAAGATCATCCGGGTTCCCCAAGACTTTGCTATTATACAGTCAGCGATAAACGCCGCAAACGAGGGAGACATTGTTTTCGTAGATTCAGGAGTCTACTATGAAAATCTTGTCTTGAACAAAAGCCTTTCATTGCTTGGAGCAGGCTATTCCGAAACGATTGTTGACGCAAATAAGACTTCACATGTTGTTACGATATCTTCAAGTAATGCCCTAGTGGCTGGTTTCACTTTTCAAAATGGCGGTTCCGCGATACCTTCCTTTTCCGGTGTTAAAATGGACAATGTAAACAACGTTACGGTGAGCGACAATTTTGTCTCGGGGAATTTTGTAGGGATAAAATTGGGGGACAAACAGCGTGGGTCAAACGAAAATATCGTTAGAAACAATATACTAACGAGAAACCGTTATGGCATTTTTGCTGACCACGCGAATGCCAACTTGCTCTATGGAAATGTTGTTACAGCGAATAGTTGGAACGGCGTAGAGATTGCTTGGGGCGGGAACAATTCTCTTGAAGCAAACAGTATTTCTCACAATAGAGCTTATGGTCTTGAGATTGTCCCGAGCACACCTTCACTATACAACCGCATTTTTCACAATAATTTTGTTAATAATACATTCAAAGTTTCGGTCTATGGCTTACCTAATATCTGGGATGATGGTTATCCCAACGGAGGTAATTACTGGGGTGACTACGAAACCATCGACCTGTATTCAGGGCCAAATCAAAACGAGCCAGGTAGCGACGGCATAGCAGATCGACCTTGGCTTATAGACTCAGATAACAATGACCGCTACCCGGTGGCTAATCTCTTCAAAATCCCACAACCTCCAGTGGCAGATTTCGCCTATTCTCCTGAGTCACCCCGTGCAGACGAGAAAATAACTTTCAATGCGTCTACTTCAACCTTCGACAATGGAGAAATAGTCGACTATGTGTGGGATTTTGGTGATGGAAAAGCCTCCACGGGAGTTACAGCAACCCATACATATGCAAGAAATGGAAACTTTGCGGTTTTCTTGAATATCACCGGCAGCAATGGGCTTCGGGGCTTTCGGATAAGGCCCGTAGCTGTTCGTGAGGCATCAAGCGCCTTTTTCGTAAGTACTGAGCAATTTGTATGTGTAGCTCTGATAATAGGGTCCCTGTTTATTGTAGTTGCATACCTGCTGAGGACAACGCGTAGGAAATCTGGGCGGAAATGAACTGTTTCATTCGGAGTTAGGTTTGATCCGTTTATTATAGTGGGCTTGAATTGCTGTTTCCTGTTCTATCTAGAAAATGCCTTACACTCTTACGAGAATAAGACTGTGAGAGTGGAGAGGGCATGGAAAGAGACTTAGATCGGCTGAAAAAGTGGATAGTTAGGAAGAGAGTGCAGGGTTGCTTAGTGACTGAGATTTGCACCTCAGCTCAGATTAGCCGGGACATGTTTTACCGATGGTGGAACCGTTACCAGACAGAAGGAAAGAGTGGCTTGAGAGAAAAGCCAAAGGGCCGTCCAAAGAGCTCGGG
>Ga0315279_10004447_pt1 | contig 18797 bp, 18 predicted proteins | sample YL17G06_20_MG_FD_203694 | JGI IMG/M metagenome (GOLD analysis project Ga0315279, IMG submission 203694) | Sediment microbial communities from Yellowstone Lake, YNP, Wyoming, USA - YL17G06_20 | ecosystem: Environmental > Aquatic > Freshwater > Lake > Sediment | place: USA: Wyoming | collected... | reverse complement strand
CATCGCTGTATAGGCGCCCATGTGAACGTGGGCAACCCTGCCGCAACCTATCAAACCAACTTTCATTCCGCTGCGCTTCCTGCGGGCATCTTTGAATGATTCTTCTTTTATATCTTGTTTCCTATAGTGATATTACGACTTTTCGTTTCTCTAATCCAGTAATGGGGGATGTCATGAAACTTGGGATTAGACTCGTTGGGATTCTGGAGCGTAGCGATCTGAGTGGCTTCTTAGAAACCCCGCGTACCACGCTGTCATCTTGAATGTTGATTGAACTGCCAAGAGGAAAACAGCTTTTTGCCGCGTTAGCTTGAAAAGGGTGAAGGATTGAAGGATGCCGGACACGAAGGCAGCAGGAGGAAACATCCTGTAGTGTTTGAGCATCCCCCTATTCTTGTGGAGAAAAAAATGAGTAAAATATCCTCGAAGCCAATACCTTCTCCAGAGACTCTTCCAAGTCAATCCATGTCTTTCATAATCAAGAAAACTGGCATCAGTAGTGGACAATGACCAACCTGCCCTTCTAACTCTGATTTCAATGTCCCAATCTTCATTGTACCCTCTCAAGTTCTCATCGAAACCCCTGACTTGCTCGATGAGTTCCTTCCGATATATAGAGCCTCCTGTGCCCAGAGACTTAAACCGTCCCTTTTCTGATTGGTAATTAACCATTCTTCCAGCTGCACGCGAATACGTTTCCAAGGTAGATAGCAGATTGCTTCCGGGTTTCAAGGCTTGTCTTCCTTTTGCAATACCGATTTTTGGATGTTTTTCCATGAACTCCACCAGTTTTCTCACAAAATCGGTTGACAGCACCATGTCCCCGTCAACCCACAGAACATAGTTACCTTTGGCATTTGCAGCAACTGTGTTTCGCGCATGGCCCAAACCTCTCCAGGAAGAGTGAAGAACTTTAGCGGAAATGTCTGTTTGCGAAATGTGTTCTCTAATTATTGAAAGAGTATCATCCTCACTGCCATCGTCTACAAAGATTATTTCCATAAGTTCATGAGAAAAATCCTGACTCAACACGCTTTCAATAGCTTCCTTTATGTAATCTTCACAATTTCTAACGCAAACGCCTATGGTGACTAATGGATTCATCTTCTCACCTCATTTCTAATCATCAGTGAGCATAGTTCGATGTCCATAACCCTCAGCATGAGCCTTCGTGAAACCATAACAGAATGCCAGCCTCTTGAAAGCATAATGGAATGGCAGTAACAACAGCAGCTTTCGACGAGTCAGCTTGTAGGCAGCCGGAAAACGTAAACATCCAGCAAGAAACCCTCCCAAAGGCGACATTTTCAGAGGCATACTTATGTCCATGTTCTTGTGAAAGCTGAAATGTCCTCCATAGCCCCACCAACAATATTCGTTCCATAGGTCTTTCCAAGTATCTCTACACAATTCGTAGAAAGTGGCATTAGTCACCTTAGCCGCCCAGCCAATTGCCAGAATCCTGCGAGCAAGGTCGATGTCTTCAGCAGCTCCTTTAATATTAACGTCAAAACCGCCGACCTGCCTCATGGCTTTCACCCTGTGAATAGCCCCCTCAGTTCCGCATATGCCCAATGGCACATTCTTGCTATAATTCGAAGTTTCTACGACAAATGGAACATTTTCTAAATAAGCAATTGGTCCGGATTCTGGCCAGATTCCATATTTCGCTCGGCCGATGCCCACAGCGGGGTTTCTCTCCATGAAGCCAACTTGCTTTCTTACGTAATCTCGTTTAAGGACAATGTCGCCATCGACCCAAATCACGTAGTCTCCTAAGGCATTGTCAACGACAATTTGTCTCGCAACCCCTAGTCCCTTGTTTTCGAAAAAGAACCTGCTTGTTATGTCAGCGCTTGAAAGATATTTCTTAATAATCTGCAACGTCTTGTCTTTGCTGTGTCCATCAACCACGATTAACTCCATGGACTCATGTGGAAAATCTTGCTCCAATATGCTCTCCACAGCATGTGCAATGGTCGCTTCGATATCCTTAACACAAAGTCCGAGAGTGACTTTAGGTTTGTGACTCATTGAGGAACCCCACCATGATATAGCACTGTTGATTTTCACGAGTAATTTCAGCTTTGAATCATTCAGCTATGCCGGAAGCACTGGACGGATAATATTGCCAATTATCTCGCGAGCGCGCGTTAATCATGATGATCACAGGCACGGAAACTATATCATGCCTGCGTCGGCCAGTAGTTGCTCGCTCAACGGCTCTCTATCCTTAGGCTTGATCCAAACCAAGGCCGTTTTGCCAGAAGCAACTGAAACTAGACCAACAAATAGCGAAAGATAGCTCTGGCACAGCTCAAACAGCATAGAGCCGACTCTCGGAACGACGAACACTAACAACAGAAGAAGAAGCCACGGGTAGAACCAAAAGGTCACAGGCGTCAAGCAAAGAAATGCGACAAAAAGCAAAGGACCGAATAAGTAAATATAAGTATCGCTGATAATCACACGTCGCCCTACGTAGATATCCCCTTGGAACAATAGCGAAAGGTAACGGGCGAAAACCCGAATCAACTGATTTGAGCGACGAACCTTCATTTTAAGCCTCTCTCGCCAAGATATGGGAAAACCAGTGAAGAAAGCAGCCTCAGAAACCAGAATTGCCTTCCGACCCTCCTCGGCCAACTTGATTACGGTTCCACAGTCATCAGATCCCGTGTTGTAAGGATCAAAAGATTTGATTGCGTTAATCTTGTACGCACTGAAGCCACCTTCAAAGAGAGGAGTGAAACCGAGCTTCGACTCTCCCAACTTGATCCCATTCATTGAAGCAAGATAGTTTTCTTCAGCCTTTGTAGTACTTGAAGAAGCCTTGTTCAAGAGCAATTTGACCCCGGAGATGGCCCCGACATCGCTGACTGAAAGGTATGGAATCGCTTTTTTCAACATATCCGGCTCATAGAAGCAGTCAGCGTCAGAAACTAGGACCACATCGCCCACGACATGCTTTAACGCAAAGTTTAGCGCTGCTGTCTTTCCCCTCTCGGATAAAGACAGACATTTCAGATCAAGTGAAGGATGTCGACTCGCAAAGTCCTTCACAACATCAAGAGTACCATCAATTGAATTACTGTCAACCACAATCACATGCAAGCGAGAGCTGGGATAATTAAGCTTTGTAACATTCAGAAGCTTGAACCCAATTACAGCAGCCTCATTAAATGTGGGGACAATCATCGATATCTCTGGAAGATATCCCTCGTCAACTTTGAAAGCCCATGGCTTTCGGCCATTTCGAGTCATCATGGCAAAATGAAGACTTGCGACTCCAAATGTCAGAAGCCCCAGAATCAACCAAGCGACCATGACGAAAAGAATCAGAGACCCCCCGCAGAAAACACGAAAGACATTAAGACAGACTCAACTCTTACTCCGAGCAAGACTAACCGTCTTTGCCGTGGATGCGCTCGCCCAATGATAAGAATCTGAATGGTTCCCAAAGCAAAAAAGTGATGTGCAGCAACAGGCTACCCTTCCTTCCACGAAGGCATTACTGGCAAACTTCCCCTTGGGCTATCACTTTAAATGGTCTGACCTGAAGGAATTCCCGATTTGTTGGGCCGTTTTGAAGGTCTCCTGCGCTTGAGTTTCGCTTGAGACTCCTATCGCAATTCCTTTTACGTTAGGCAAAGCTCTAACGTATTCCAGAGCTTCCCGTGGTTTCAGGTATCCCGCGGCCATGATGCTTATGGCCACTAGTATGCGCTTATCTAGACTCTGCAATGTTTTCTCACATTCGTTCTTGGACGGTGACATTTGAAAGCCAATCTTATTGAAAGGTGCTGCTACTGAAATGTCGCACGAGTCAAGGTTCCATTCTCTGAGTTTGCTCATTAGGTATGGGAAATTGCAGGTGTTGAAGCCTGGGCTTGTCCCTAATTTCTGCGAGACTGCAATGTGGGATTTGAACAACCATTCCATGTTCAATGCTAGCGCCAAGTCAGTAATGACTTCATGAAGGAAGACGCATTCCAGGTGCATTGTCTTTCCTGCAGCTGAACGTATCCTGCTAACCTCGTATGTCAGATAGGTTTTGAGTATTGTGAAAGGTTCCATTCTGAGGATCCCTATCGCACCTGTCGCTATGCCCTTAAGGCTCCCAGAAACCAGTATTCGAGCCCCTACTTTTCTCGCTAATCCCGAAATCCCTCCAACTTGAGTCGCCAGCTTGACGTATTCGTATGCATATGGTACGATGGCGTGAAGGCTTAATTCATCGGTTTGTCCCTTTTCTTTGAGTTTTTTCAAGATTGAGAGCGTTGTTTCACTGACTGAAAACATGAAACCATCTGCCCCGTTTTTGATGGCTATACTTATGAGGTCTGCTGCCTTTTCAGGAGTGATTGCATTCTTCTCTTTCAGGCGAGTCCTTTCCTGTGACAAGTGACTTATGTTATGGAATGGATTATCTCCTACGAGCAGAGTGGTGTCCGCCATAATGATCCTCAACCGATTACTTCATCAACTATCTTGTCTACTCTTGTCGCAGAACGGAAGTCGGGGTTCGCCATAGTCTCGCCTCTTAATGACTTTATAAAATGGAGATCTTCTCGGTAGTATTCTGGCAGTCCCAACCAGAATGGCACATTGTCATTGAGGTCATGTCTGTACCATTGAAGCGATTTGCCATTCAGCTGCACAAGTCTGATTTGATCATCGTTGACAGACAATCTTCCTTCCGATCCTGCTACCGACAAACCTACCTCAGGCAGATGATAATTCTCTTTGCGCCATGATACGTCGAATTCCCCCATGATTTCAGAACCTTCAACTTTGAAGTTGGCCAAATCTCCTGCCTGATTGTTGATTCTTGCTTCATCAGGTTTGACGGCAAGGTCGTCAAAGAACCATAAAGCCAGATCAATCGCATGGCAGCCTAGATCTCTGAGAACACCACCTCGAATGCTTGAAGCTTTGTTTTCTTTTTCTAGCTCAAGAAAATCTGAAGAATAAGCGTAGGCCTGGAACGATTCCGGTTTTCCTATCGCATCCTCCCGTAACAGTTCTTTGGCTTTGTTGAAGGTTACGTAGAACCTTCTCAAATAGCCCACCATAGTTATGCTTCGAAGACCCTGCGCCAAGTCTGCCAATTGCTTCGATTCTGCATAAGTCTGAGCCAAGGTTTTTTCGACAAAAAGATTCCTTGATATATTGTTCTCGAGAATAGCTTTGGCAACGGGGAAATGCGACGGTATGGGGGTCGTGACATAGACAGCATCAAGATCAAACCCCTCCAGTTTGTCCAAGCCATCGACGATGTCCAGATTCCTGAACAACTTCTTGGCAAACCGGCGAATCATACCGTTCTTCTCACACATAGCGACAAGCTCAACATCTGGTAAGACATTTAGAATGCCACTGTGGACCAAACCCATTTTGCCCATACCCACGATGCCAATCCTCAGTTTTTGGTTTCTCAATAGCTATCAACCTCTGACGGCAGCGTTGCCACCGTTTCTAGTTGTTGGTTCAAAATGAGACACCTATACGTAAGTATTTCAATAGTAATCACGACCAATGAAAGCCAAACATGGGCGCGCGCTGACTATCGAAAGAAAGTGGAGATTTTCATACTTTTGTGTACTACTTCGATTCGTTGAATATCTCTTTCTTCTTCAAGAATCGTTTTGTGCTAGTGTGAAGAGGTTCTTTTTGCTTCCTCGAGATTACTGTCATTTCGCTCTTGTACTCGTCAAGCACCCTCTCTTTTAGACTGAGGAACGCTGAAATGTCTTCCTCAACCTCGTTTCTTCTGAGAATGCTCAGGAACTTCTCCACCACCGGACCCAGACGCGCGTACGTGTGTGTGATGGTGTATTCATACGATCCAGCATACCTTAGCTGCTGCAATGCGTGATGCACAATCTGGTTTGTCGCCCTGTGATCCGGATGACAATCTCTTCTAAACGGGTAATACATGTCAGCAGGCCAATACTTTTCAATTATATCTATCGCTTTTTCCTCAGCTTCCTTCCTATGCATCCCCAGTGTTCCATCTTCGAAATCAAAGAAGAAAAGATTCTTCTCAGGCACCTCGAGCATCCTCATAGCCCCTTTGAATTCCTCTCTCCTAATCTGCTTCACTTCTTCTGGGCTTGGCTCCGAGCTTATCCCTAGCTTCTTGGTAAACGCATGCCTCCCGTCCGTCAACATGACCACATAAACGTCAAACCCTTCACTCACTCTCTTAGCGATAGTACCTCCACAACCCAAAGCCGCATCATCAGGATGGGGAGAAAAAACAACCATTCTTTTCCTCAAATCACGTCTCTTACGCAATCACGTCGCCGTCCTGGGTTTTGTCGTGGCACTATTCAATGATTCAATATGTGAATGTTTGTCTAGGTAGTTATTCTTTGCAGATTCCGAGTTAACACTAGATCTCAAGATTCCTAATCCCTATTCAGGTCCTCCATTTCAAGCGTGCGCGATATTTTCACCTGTTGAACAGTTTCGCTGCTTCCATAGCGTAGTATGTTAGTATCATGTCTGCTCCCGCCCTCTTAATTGAGCTAAGAGCCTCCATGAACACTGTCTTTTCTCGGACAGGCGAATGCTCAGCAAGGAGCTTTGCCATTGCATATTCCCCGCTAACTTGATAGGCAGCAATCGGAGTTGTGGGGTGTCTTCCTTTCACTTTTGCGATCAAATCAAGATTAGTCAGGGCAGGCTTCACAATAACCATGTCTGCACCTTCGCTTACGTCCAGGTCGACTTTTTGCATGTACATTTTCTCATTGATTATGTCCGTCCTGAACTTGCTGGAATCGATCCCTTTCCTCGGCTCCTTCGACAGCGTCATCGCCTCAAAATACGGCTCAAAAAGACAGCTGTCAGTCTTAACGTAGGTCATCACTGCAACGTCTTCGAAACCGCTTTCGTCAAGCCTAGCCCTTATGTGCTTGACCTGACCATCGCACATCGCAGCGGGCGCAATCACGTCGGCTCCAGCCTCAGCGTGAACCGTACCAATCTTGGCGAGCATCTCCGCACTCTTTTCATTAAGCACCTTGCCCTTTTCACTGTAGACACAATACTCTGCAGAAGTGTAGTCACAAAGACAAACATTAGATATCAAAACCAAGTCATCACCCAAATCTTTCTTAAGCCTCTTGAAGATCCGCGAGTGAAAACCGCCTTTTCGCAGTGCAATGGAACCATCAGCATCCTTTTCCTTCAGCACGCCAAACACCATAACCGCAGGAATACCGATGTCAACGGCCTCTTTGCAGACCTTCACAGCATCGTCCAACGAAACGTAACGCTGCCCCTTCATAGATGGGATCTCAAAATTCTTTCCATCCTCTCTCACAAAAATCGGATATATCAAATCACTCGTAGTCACCTCTACAGGCCTAACTAAACGAATCATCTGCTTCGACTTCTTCAACCTCGTAGTCAAACGCATATCTAGATTCACACCGAAGACTGCTCTTCTTATCCCTATTAATCTTATGAATAATACTTCTATAGGATCATAGCATAGGCATCGATCGATCGAACCATATCAAAGCGCACGTTAAATCTCTGAAGACGTCGTGACGCCCTGAGACCGAAAAAGACGGGCTTAGACGCAGCTCACCGATGTAAAACACCATACGCAAGTTGTACACATCAAATGCCGACCTAAACAATCTTCAAGTGTCCGGGCTTCATGAGAAATCAATCGATAAGCAAGATCTCTTGGAAACTGAAGAGCGACCCCATTGCCAAGATATATTTACAGAGGGAGCGCGTACTTTCGATACGAAGACGATGGTGGATCGATCGATCTCAGGATTAATGCCTGTAGACCGCCATAATTTCTCCGAAGTATAGAATGCTGTGATTGTTACTGAAGTGCAGAATGCTTCTCATTTTCTTGACTAAAACTCGAAAAAGAGTTTTCGTCGAAAAAAGATCTGGAATACCGTTAAGTTTGTTGATGACGCGACACTCGTAATGCAACCTGCATTGTGCTATGATGTCAGCTTTCACAATTCTAGATTTGAGTAGTTCCAGTTTGCATTCTGAAAATTTGTCATGTACTCGTCCGGATACTGATCCACAATGCTTGACGACATCGCTCATGTTTTCTCCAGGTACATTTACTGTAAATTCGCCACTTTCTTCGATGAACTCACGCGTGTAAGATGAATAATCTAAAGATACCATGAAAACAAGCTTTCCTCCAAATACACCGATGAATCCCCAACCTATTGACATCACGTTGCTCTTGCCTTTCTTGTTCGTGCTTACCAACAACAAGCCGGGATCGTCAAGCTTCTTCATCGTCTCAACGAAGTATTCTTGGAGCCACGGAACAAGCGTTTTGAAATGGTCCTTCGTGCCTTGACCCGCTTCAAACTCGCCATGAGCAGGCGCATATGTTCGCATTCACTTATCTCTCTTGAGAGCATTCAAAGGCTTATTTCTGAGATTTTTCTGGTTTCCTCAATTGTTTAATAGATCGTTCAAAATCCCAACTGTTTCGACGATCGATCGTCACCACTTTTACTTGCCCGTTAAGTGATCGATCTATTGAAATCAGGGCTCAGCGCACTTCTGGCACTTTCTATCGATCACGTTTTACTCCACTGAAACAATCTTATGATTGTCCAACGATTCTTCCATACACTCAAGAAGTCTGATGGTTCTTTTTCCATCCCCAGCTTGCACAGGGGGAGGCGAACCGTCCTTCAGACTTCTGATATATTCATTTATCAGGAAGAAATGTCCTATAAAATAACCGAGTTGTGAATGGCCAGCTTGCCGTGAACGAAGGAAATATCGCGAAGCTCTTCTAATTTCGGAATGAATCGCCCCGCCAGCTTCTGGTTTTTCTATTACTAGGTGATGGTCTCCGTCTACCAGTGGTAGTATTCGCTTTCCATCTGCCCTGTCGATTTCGTAGGTTTTTTCCGACCCGTTTGTGACCCATGAGACTTCTATGATTCCATAGGATCGCCCGGATGTTCGTAAGATAACCGAGAAATTGTCATAGACTGGATACTTGACTTTGCTTCCAACTGCATAGACCTCTGTTACGTTTTTTAAGAAATGCAACTGAAGATAGGCCAGATGGCACCCTGCTTCCCAAAGAATTCCTTTTTCTTCAGGAGTCATGTTCCACGCCGGATATGAGAACATCTGAGGACTCTGCTTAACACAAGTTCTAAAAGATACGAGATCATAGCGTCCCAAGTTCACCATCGACTTAGCTCTTCTTATTGAAGGAAAGAATATTTGATTGTGACACACGCAGAGGCTAACACCGTTTTTCTCCACCTTATGAATAATGTTGTCGCACTCATCGGTGCTGAGTGCCATTGGTTTCTCTAAGAGTATATTGTGTCCAAACTCGGCGGCGTCACATGCCATATGTGCATGTGTTGAGGTAGGCGTGCATATGTCCACAAAATCTAAATCCTTGATTTCGAGAAGGCTCAAATGGTCTGCAAAAACCTTACCGATTCCATGTTTATCAGCAAATATTTTCGCTTTTTGGGAACTGATATCGGAAACGGCAACCACTTTTGCATCTTTTGTATATTTATACACAGTAGCATGGCCATCAGCAATGTGGCCACAACCTATTATTCCTATTTTCATTTTTTTACCTCCATAGTCAGAAAGTTGTTTCTAAAGACTGAACATTGCCTGTTTTGGCAGCCAAATACGATTTCTCAAACACTTCGATTATATGCCGGGCGCGTTCTCCAGTGGCAACTTTCGGCTCTTCATCCTTCATGATACACTCTATAAACTCATGGATGTCAGCAATAATGTTTGCACCCGAAGGAGCAGCTAGGCGATATGGATAATTGAACAAGGGGGGAGTCCATTCCACCCATTCTTGCGACTTTGATCTTAGATTTCTGCCTTTATTTCTCATCTTTCTACGAATGTTGGACAGAAGAACGTGTGTTGGACTGTGTTGAGTTGAACGATGCACTGAAAGTGGAATGTGGATAACGCCTTTCGTTCCATAGATTGAGCTGTAGTCCATTACGCCCTTTACGCAGAAGTTTGAAATAGCGCTGACAAATATTGAATTCCCAAAGTCCATCAGAATCATCGTCGAGTCATCCATTCTGGCATCTATCTGCTTGTTTTTCCACCAACGTGTTGGTATGGCAATTCCGGAAAGCGAGGTGACTTTCTTGACAGATCCAAGCATCCAGCAAAAGGCCGTTGCAGAATACACTAGGTAAGAATAGACTGGCCCCCCTCCGGCTTCATAATACCATGAAGGATCAGTAGGTTCGCTCGTATGTCCTTCTTTATTCGCAAAGATGTAACCCCACAAAGGGCGTCCTATCAGTCCCTTATCAAGCATCTCCTTTGCCATCCTCATGCTCGGATTGTGCATCTGTCCGGGAGAAGCAACCAGCTTGACACCTTCTGCCTTCACCGCTTGCAATAACTTATTAGCTTCTTCAAGAGTGGTCGTAAACGTTTTCTGCACATAGATGTGTTTGCCCGCGCGGACTGAATCTAAGGCAATGGGATAATGCAAGTCTATTGGTGTGAGGATAATTACGGAATTGATGTCAGCGTTTGTCAGCATTTCTTTGTGATCTGTGTACATTTCCTTGGCCCCGAAGGTTCTCATGGTTTTCTCAGCATGATTTTCTATGACGTCGCAAACCGCCGTGAGTTCAACTCCTTTCTTGGTTATTTCTGGTTGCACCAAATTAGGCAGTATGAAATGGTTAGCTGCAACACCACATCCTATGATTCCAATTTTAACCTTTCCAGATGTACTCAAATCTAACCGCCTTCACTGTCCCCTAGTTTTTGTGGGCTAACCGTGCGCATTGGAGTTGATGAGATACTAAATGCTTCATCTCTATATTGGGTTGAAACCTGTTGGTGCAGCCGGGGCATTTCATCAGATACATTCTCTCAACACGCTCGCGATATTTCCTTGATTTTATAATGTCATCTAACCTGTTCTCTCTAAGACTACCTAGGGGGCCCATAGCCCAGCAACCAGGATACACTTCACCATGTGATCCTAAATGGACCATTTTGAATCCGTGAATGCAATGAAAATTGTATCGGTTCTTTCCTTTCAAATAGTCTCTTGCATATTCCAGCATATGATCACAAGAAACATCAGGAGAAATTAGCCCGGGATATTCCTTACGGATTTTCTTTAAGTAATCAATCGTTCTGTCAATTTTCTCAGCATCTTCTGCAAGCAACGAAGAAAATGGAATTCCTACAAAAATGTCAAGATTTGGATCTAACAAATTGAAAGACCAGTAAACGCCGAGGCTCCGAGAAAGCTCAACCAGTTTCGGAACATCATCAATATTTTGATTCATCAATATGGTTGTTAAAATCGTGACTTTAACGTCCAGCCCCTTGGCTTCCCCCAATCTTTGAACGGTTTCAATACCCCTGACGGATTTTTCATATCCGCCCGGAACCCCCCGAATCACATCATTGTTCCGCCCGAAACCATCGATAGATACAGTTATGTGAGTAACACCGTTCTCCAATAATTCCTCTGCTTTGTCGCCAAGAAGAAGTCCATTAGTAACGACTATTCTGGCTTCAAACTTCAGCGAGGCAGCTTCTTTCACAAGCTCTCCAATATCACTTCTAAGCAGAGGTTCTCCACCAAGGAACACTATCTTCTTGATTCCAATATCTCTCAGCTGTCGCAGTGCATTTTTTGCCTCTTGTGTGTTCAGCTCTACCACGGACCTGTTTTTCCAGGCATTGCATGTTGTACACCTGCTATTACAGTTCTCTGTAACTCTGAACTCAGTCCAAAATTCTGGACTCAGAGGAACAAATCGCAATAGCTTTTTGAAACCTAGATACATCAAGACGCTTCCAAGTCTATCTACCATCCAGAACCTCCAATTTTTCTACTTTATCCATAATAATTCGGCATCGTAATTCTAAAAGATAACATAGCGCAACGAATGATATAGCAACAAGTTTCTATCCATGAGAAATCGTTACCTCAAGTATTTTTCTGTTTTCAACATATGTCTTGATTGCATTTAATACCATTGAATACGGACTGTTAGTACCTTCTGCAATTGCGTTGCTGAGATCCGATCGATCAATTGTTGTGCCTGTGGCGAGATATCATGGTTTCTCGAATTTCGTTCTTGTCGATGGGAAATCCAGTTATTCCAGTACTAGCAACGCAGCCTTTTTTGGGGATGGTTTGGGTGCGTGCAGTCGACCACGCCGATCATCGTCTTTCATCCAGACATTGCTGATTGATTTTGGCTACCTCTTTTGCTTTCTCCTTCCAATCATGTTTCTTGACTTTCTCAAAGGCTGTTCTGGTCTTTTCTCTTATCTCATCATTATTATTCAGCGATTTGATAATGCCGTCTGAGATTGATTCACAGTCTCTGGGATTGACTATGGAAAGAGCTTCCTCTCCAAAATCTTTTATGAAAGATTTCGCCCCACATGATACCACTATGGGAACTGCGCATGCTGCCGCTTCCAGACAGACAAGAGTGTATGACTCGTATAGTGAAGGCAAAACAAAGGCGTCTGCGGCATTGTAGTAACCAGGAAGATTACTATTTGCTATAGTATCTAGGAATTTCACGTTCTTAAGACCAAGCATCTGTGTTGTTTTCACTAAGTCTTGCTTCAAGGGTCCCTCTCCCACAATAATGAGCGATGCGCCTTCAATCACGGAGGTCACTCTTTTGAATGCGTGGAGGAGATTGTCGAGATTTTTGATCGGAAGCAGTTTGCCTACAAACAGGATCAATTTTCCATCAATACCTAATGCTCTCTTACTCTCTTCCTTGCTAGCCGGTTTGAAAAGAGCAAGATCAACACCTCCGGGTACTACGTGCAAACACCTAACGCCATACTTTTCAAGGCAAATCCTGATCTCATTGTTGACGGCTATGGCTGTACTCACCTGCCTCAGGTATCTTATGTCTTGAGGAGAAGGAGGAAAATGAATTGTAGCTACAAGGGGAATCTTGAATCTCCTCGCGACTTTGACGGTCGCGATAAGAGACAATTGATCATGGGTATTAATTGTGTCAAACTCATGATTCTTCAGCAGGTGCATATGACATTGTACTTTGTACTGTTGGTGGTGAAATTGGGATGCAAGAAAACCTAATCCTTTCACTCTTCTATGCTCTAACGCACGCCCTAAATCACGTAGAAAGTGTAGTTGAGGAACATAATCTAGTTCAAAACGCTTTGACAAAGGTTCTGACTTCTCAAGAAATGGCTTGCCGCAAATGACCGTCATGTCGTATCCTAAATCAGCGAGTTTATTCGACAAGTTTAGCGCATAATATTCCCTGCCGCCCTTTTCGCTAGCAAAATACGCAGAAGCCATGCCTATGCTCAACGCTTTTCGCATATCTGGCAAATCCCCCTATTGATCCCGCTTCTCTTGAAAACAATTATACAGCTTCTACGAATTTCTCTTGAACTCGTTTTTCTCTGAATCTAATCTGCATGCAATAATTCGCATATCGATTGCGATTGAATCTAACAGGAATGCAGATCTTCTCTACTGCGCCTTTCTCTTCGAGTTATGCGTTAATGATCACATCGCAATGGGCGAGTGCAAGCTCTATCCATTTGTATCAAATCCATATAGCCTCTCCTCACCCCAGCTTATTGTTCACTAGTTTTTGTCCATCTCCCAATAAGGCTTTCATCTAGATTCGGAAAGAGTCTCGCTGAAAGCCTCATAGCTTTTCGCCACTTTGTATATTTTTCAGTTACTCTCCTTGCGGGAAATGGCAAGAACCACGTTTGTCTCTCTTCAAGCTTCAATCCATGTCTCCTCAAAAGACCATTCAAAGACCTCCAAGTGAAGAATCTAATAAGCTCGCTCTTTTCCAAACCTGGAATAAAATCTTTGCCCATTAACATGTGAACTCTGTCGATGAAATTGGCGAAATTTCGGGCGACCAAGATTAGCTTTCCATTCGGCTTCAGGATTCTATAGACCTCAATTACTGCTTTTTCAGGAAAGTAGATGTGTTCGATTATATGCAGCAAGGAACACGTGTCAAACGATTCATTTTTGAAGGGAAGGAAATCGTACGACGCCAAGACTGCATCCATACTTCTTCCCTTAGCATCCTTCAGGGCTTCATTACTAACGTTCACTCCAACGTACCTGATTCCAAGCATGTTCGCGTTCATGCGCAGGTACCGACCAAAAGTGCCATTGTAGCATCCAACGTCCAGAACGAGGCCATTTGGCGGAATGAGCTTTGCAACTATTTTCCACTTCTCAAGTTTTTGAGCGGTTTCTTTATGGAACTTGTTGACGTCTAGATCTTGTATTTCTTCTTGCATCATGTTTGCACTCTCCATGGTTTAGCCGCCTATTTGTCTCTAACTTAGCGACTGAAAATGATTTGAGTCCAACAACGGCCCAGCTCGATCGATCCACAAACATTATGCCCCAAGATTATTCAACCTCGTCCGCTAAGTCGACCCAGAAAGAATGAAACGTAATGAACAAACCTTAACAACTGCTTCTTCTTGGATAAGCAAGTTGGTAACCATAATACTAGAACCATTTTTACTATTTTGTAAAAGGAATAGACTTCCTCTTTTAGATCACCCATTGCTTTGTCGGAACGGTGCAACTTATTAACTTCCCCGCGACCCCTTCCCCATTTGAACTGCTGTCTAAACACTCCTCCTACGGTCGAAGGGAAACCTAAGTGGACGACTTTTATGTCGGGGTTGAACATTAGACGCTTGCCCTTCTTTATAAGCCGCCAACACAGGTCAACGTCACTGTACGAAAACATTGATTCGTTGAAACCTCCCGAATGGAGTAATGTTTCTCGCCTATATGCATAGTTTGGACCGCAAATCAAACCTCCACCCCACATTTTCAGATATTCCGATCTGGTTAAGCCGGTTGGAAAACCCTGGTCTTCAACAAAAATCTCGGCAGTAAGCCTTTGAATATCGTTTTTACTGCTCATAGGTGCGAGCATCGGTCCCCCGACACCGTCGATGCCAGGATGATTCTGAAAAAACTCCCAAATACGCCTGAGCCAATCACCCGGAACAATAACATCGGAATCCGTTATGCAAATAATGTCTCCCTTGGCATGATTGATACCCATATTGAGCGCAGAAGCCCATCCTTTTTTTGGACAAAGTAGCGGCTTCACGGAAAATTCTCTACACACATCTACCGTATTGTCGGTGCTACCACCATCAACAACTATGATTTCATAGTCAGCTCGGGGAAAATCATTTGTCACAATTGAACGTAAAGTGTCACCTATCGTGTTAGAGCTATTAAATGAAGAAATTACCACCGAAAGCACTTTTCAACAATTCCCGTCATGTTACATAACGACATCGCTGATGTAACTGTTTTTGATGCCACATGCTTAGCAAACCTGAACATCGCGCGCGTAATTAGGCGTGCGTTGAGTTCCTCCCACAAGCCACTTCTTAATTGATCAAGCAGTATGACGATATGATCGGTAACCATAAATGCGGCCGATGTTCCACGAAGTCAATTGAACAAAGTGCAACAAGTTATAGTTGATTCTCGCATTTATTGGGAACAAGACCGATAGAAATGTTCTCCCTAAGTCATAGTAATGATAAGCCTTGCCTAAGAGGCCTTTTCTGATTTGAGCTTTTCTCATTAGCCTAGAATAACCAGAACCCCACCTAAAATATTGAGTCACAAGTCTTGGCAATGTCTCAGGAAAAATGTGAAACAATACTATCGATGGGTCAAAAACAAGGGTTTTTCCCTCAGCGGCAAGCCTCCAACACAAATCGATGTCTTCATCTGACGAAACAAAAGATTCGTCAAAACCACCTCCTGAGACGAAAGTTTCTCTTCTGTAAGCACAGTTGTGAGCGAACAGAGAACCTTCCATTCTGCCTGGTTTAACAAAGATTATATCGTCAGGAAAACGAGAATCAACAAGCCACCTTTCACCACTGAATTTTTGAATCCTGTTCTTGTGCTCAAACGGCAGAATAGGCCCACCAACGCCTTCTGTGCTTGGATGCTCAACAAAAAAATTTGAAATTCTCAATAACCAATCACGTGGAACAACAACGTCAGGTTCAATAAAGCAGAGTATATCTCCTCTAGATTTTGACGCTCCCAGATTTCTTGCAGCTGCGTTTCCTCTTTTTGGAGATGAGAATACTCGCGTGGCAAATTTGTTGGCTATTTCCAGAGTCTCGTTGGCACTATTTTGATCAACAACTATTACCTCAAAAAGATCATGAGAGAAGTTGCTGGAAAACAAAGATACTAGATTGTAGCATAGCTTATCTGATCCAAAACCCAATGGGATTACTACTGAAACCTTAGGTTTTCTCATCAAAGTCCCTACAAGCTCATTGCCTTTTTCGATTCGACCAAGACGTTGGTGATACGCTTAGGTGCTGATTCGCGTACTCCGGTTGATCAGACCGCCATCTCGCATCGGTCTTCTTCAATGAAGACTTGGGCATAGATCCCAAATTTTTGCTTCCCTTTTGACAAATGGTTCTCGTACATCAAATGCAAGTTTTGCACTGGTTAGTTCAAGGGAGATTGCGTTGATACAAGATTTACGCCGAGGAATCTGGAAAGTTGTGAACGAATATGCTTTGGTTCGTAGGCAAAAAGCATTCTGGGCCAATGAATAACCGATTCTTCAATTTTACAGAAATCAAGTTGAGCCACATCAAGACGTGTTTTTGTCACAGCTAGGCGAGGTGATGTGTTAATGATTTTCAAGTTTTCCAAACAACATATCATTTCTAGTAGAATATCTAGCATCGCGAACATCATTCGACTCTCTTCAGGATTCTTGGATCGAACTTTGTTTAGGTTTGGAGGATTACCTTTTTGATAGATGCTATCCCAGTTGTCTTTGTTTATGAAAACGTTGGGATGAAAATCGAGAATAGTCATTCTCTCAACTATTATTGAACGCAAGAGTTTTGCCCAATGAACATTTCTGTTTTCTCCTGTTAACAAAGTCTTTTCACAGGCTGGAAAAATTGGTCGAGGATAAAGAGTAATTCCTTTGTGAGAAACCGGATTTTTTGACAAGTCCCAAGAAAAATCATATTTGAACCCAATCTTTGAAATGGCTTCAAGATGTGGAGGAGGGCAACAGTAACCAGGAGCTCTGTAAGCCTCTATGTTCTTTGAAGGAAATAGGTCTCTTAAGGCGTGCGTTCCTCCGGTTCTTTCGATCTCGCCTGTCAGTGGATTAATATGGGATGTTTCTCTTTCAATCGAAGTCTGGATAGCAGCTTCGTATCCTTCAACGTCACAGTATTCGCAGATAGTTGGTCGTACTGAGTGAGCAGATGAGTGGAATCCAATCTCATGATTGGTCAACATATCAAGAACGTGTTGATGAGAAATAAGTTTCTCGGCCATATGACCTGTAATGAAGAAGAGGCCTTGCAGATTGTGTTTTTGTAGTAGTTTTAGGATGCGGAGGAGGGCATTTGACTCGTCACTTATGAAATCCTCAACATCGAAGGTGAGCAGAAGCTGACCCCTCATATTAACTACCTCTAACGGGCTTCGATACGTTGAGCGGTCGAATGCTGATAGTATCGATCGAACCAACGCACTATTGATGCTGACTACTTTGAGTGTTTCCAGGATTCTGCCAGCTTTTTCAGGCCTTCTTCGATAGAGACCATTGGTTTGAATCCTAAAACACTCTTCGCCTTACTTATGTCACCGCAGCTTTCCCGGATTTCGCATTTTTTAGGAGCAGAATACTCTGGTTGAATTTCATTCTTCCCGGTTGTTTTTTGCAGAATCTTGAACAAGTCGTTTATTTTCACAGACGAGCCTGATGCAGTATTGAAGATTGCGCCAGCACAGTCTTTTTCCATTGCAAGCATGTTAGCATCAACCACATCCTTGACATACACAAAATCTCTTGCCTGTTCTCCATCCCCGTAAATAACCGGTTGCTTGCTGCACATAAAATTGTTCAGGAATGCAGTTATGACGGACGCGTATGGTCCATTAGCTTGCCTTTCACCGTAAACATTGAAGTATCTCAGAATTACTGTCTCTAATCCGTAAGCTCTGTAATATGAGATGGAATAGAGCTCCGCTGAAAGTTTAGAAATTGCATAAGGTGAACTTGGTTGAGGAATTGCTGTTTCCTTGATTGGGAGAACTCTCTGCTCTCCGTAGATGGCTGCAGAAGAAGCAAGAATGAACCTCTTAACACCATACTTCACAGATGCTTCTAAGAGCCTCAAGGTTCCATTGACATTAACGTCATTAGTAAGCAAAGGATTTTCTATCGACTGTGCTGGACCAACGATAGCTGCTTCGTGAAATACCACATCAGCATCCTTGACCGCGGTCTTGACGATCTCAGGATCTCGAATATCTCCCTTCATAAAAAGAACACTCTTCTTATTCTTAAAGGTACGCAGATGTTCCATCTGACCAGAGCTAAGATCGTCAATTATCCTGACTTCAAAATTGTTTTCTATGAGCCTGTCTGCAATGTGACTGCCTATGAAACCTGCGCCTCCCGTTACGAGAGCCCGAGAATATTGCGATGCCATCAATTGCAGCCCCACATCATGGCCTCAGAGATCCTTTCATTACTTCAACAGTTCTCTCAAGATCTTGTTGTGAATGTGCCCATGAAATGAAAGAGGTCTCAAACTCGGATGGCGGAACAAAGATTCCTTGCTTCAACAGTTTTCCTTGAAACTCGCGCGCTCTTCAGAATTATCGTGCGTTGCTGCAAGCTTTTTTGAGCACTTCGAGCTCTTTCTCCGCCACTTGCTTC
>Ga0315279_10004446_pt1 | contig 18799 bp, 19 predicted proteins | sample YL17G06_20_MG_FD_203694 | JGI IMG/M metagenome (GOLD analysis project Ga0315279, IMG submission 203694) | Sediment microbial communities from Yellowstone Lake, YNP, Wyoming, USA - YL17G06_20 | ecosystem: Environmental > Aquatic > Freshwater > Lake > Sediment | place: USA: Wyoming | collected... | reverse complement strand
AAGCCGCTATCCGCAGCCGTACTCGTTCCACTCGTCATGCTCCATGGCGACCCGTAGGGCAAGATTTGAGGAACGGACAACTCCCGCAGATTGAATGAGCCTCATCCAGCGACGACCCCTGCCCTTGTGCTCCGACCAGGGTAGGGTTGACTGCCGCAACTCGGGCTAGATTACCCCGCTATCGCGCGGAATTGGCCCAGGACGCGCCGGATAGGGCCGAGGCATGCAAGAACCCTCTCACTTTTCTGAGGCGCCAACAGAATTTGGTGCACACCTCGTTCAAGATTGGTCACAATTCTCAGGCGCGCGACACCTCAAGCAGACCCGCATAAATGGCCGTCCGTGGCAATCTGCCGCCACTCGTAGCGAAATGCCTGGTGACAACGGCTCACCGTATCACCCTCAGACCAACGGGAAGCTGGTGTGCTTCCACGAGACGCTCAAGGCTCGGCTGAATCTCTTGGTGTTCACCAGCCCGGAGGCTCTGCCAGCGGCCATGGCGGAGTTCATCGAGTTTTACAACTACCATCGCTACCACGAAGGGATCGGCAATGTGACGCCGGCGGATGTCTACTTCGGCCGACGGGAAGAAATTCTCAAGCGGAGAAAGGAGCAAAAACAGGAAACCCTGGACCGCCGGTTCCAGTACAATCTGGGCCAGGCACCAAACCAAACCTGGGGTGAACTGGGGTCTGAACTATAGCTCGGAAAAAGGCCAGATAAGTCTCAGAGGTGCTGAAGACGCATAGGCAAGGATGCTCCGTCGTCACGCAGGGTACAACCACCAGAAGCCGGCCCGGTGGTCGAACTTGCTCAGGTCGGGGGCCTTCATCATCGGTATGAACGGCGAGCGGCGTAGCCGGTGAGACTCGCTCTTGCTCACGGAACAACAGGCAGCTCAAACCGAGCGAACTAGCTAGCTGCGCACCAACACCAGGACTGCTGACAGGTTCATAAAATCCACACGTAACTGATCCGACGTACCGATGGGCCGTGGTGCTCGTGACAAACACCGTCCAGCTGCCAGACCTATCGTACGTGCAGACTAGGGACCGATGAGGTTTTGGCGAAGGACACACGACGCAACGGGCCACCTACGATCTTCCGGCTCGGATTACAGCGCGGCCAAACCACTAGGAACTTCTCTTCGGTGCAAAGGCCGGAGATAGCATCGACGGATTCAGAGCAAACTACCCCGCAAATAGACACGGGAGCTTCAGTGTAACGCGGAGCGCCCTCAACGCCACTTTCAACAGAAATGCTCGACAGCGCCACTCCAATCAGTGGGACGGCCCGTCACCGTCTGCGAAGTATCCTGTCCCATGCTTCCAGAACACTCGCTCTCTGTCTCTCTGGAGAGTAGTAGAGGGCCTTCTTGTATCCCGCAACCGCAAGCGCTTCCCAATCTTTGACTCGATGGGGGAACGAGTCGGTGATTGCTTCTATGTACTTCGCGATACCGATCAGATCCCCGTGTTCGAATTGAAACCCAGGCGGGAGACACTCCCTAAGAGGACCGCTTCCGTATCCGGCGACCAAGCAGCCGCAACTCATCGCCTCGAGCACTGTTTGCGGCAGACCCTCCTCAACACTCAGGAAGATGAAAATTAGTGAGTCTCTAAGTATAGTCGCCACGTCCTGTTCAGATCTGTCGTGAAGAAGTATCCAGTCATACTCCTTCAGCTTATTGATCCCTGCTTCCGCTCGCGATTGTAGGGTATGGTATAGGGATAGCAGCGCAGGAAGAGACTTCGGAACATACGTTATGCATTGCCTCTTTTCCCTCAACGGCTTATAAGCAAACAGATCCGAGTCTATTCCTGGATAAACTCGAATGACATCCAGATTGGGATACGCAAACCTCAAGTGCTCGCTGTTATGATCTGAGACAGTTAGCACACAGATTACCTCGGGATGGTGATACGGGTAAACTGGGGGCTTCTTATCCCCGAAAGACACAAAACCGTTATATATCCCCTTGTTAAAGATGACCTTTTTCCCGGGAAAGTTGAGAATCTTACTGCCAAGATCTTCCGGCAGAACGATATAGTCTTGTTCTTGGTTGAAAATCCTCCGAAATTCATCAAAATGCACTGTCTTCGTCCGGTTTTCGAACCAGGTTAGCCTAAACCCCTTTGCTGTATGGACAGCAAAGGCCTGGTAGCCTGAAGCATTGAGAATGTCCACGTGTTTGTACGTCTCTTTTTGTCCTCCCGTGGGCCGATTGTGGCTGTAACAAAAATAGTAGATTCCACATTCGCGTCTCATAAAGCACCTCTTTCGACCGTAGTCTAAACCTCGGACTGAGACCCTAGTGTGAGCTCAGCTAGAGATCTCCGGACAGTTTGGGGTTGTCCCCTGAGGTGAGACAAACGGTTAAGACACTATTCGCCGTTCGCTGGAATTGTATTGTACTGCGAAGGCGTTTTCCTGCAAGATGCGTGCCGGCTGGTGAAGCGGAGGCAGGCCCTGCAGGAGTGCAACCTGCCAACGAATAGCCAGCCGGAAACTCATCCTTTCGATGAGCGAGGGCGCGGTCCTGGGCGATCGCGCCCTCAGCGAATGGATAGATTTCCCCATGCCTCAGAAAACTCATAAGAGAAGCTGCCGCGAAGCGGCCTCCTTGCGGGTTTGAGCCAGCAGGCCGCGCTCGAACTCCGCGGGTGGCAAGTAGCCGAGCGCCGAGTGCAGGCGTTTCTGGTTGTAGACCTTTTCCAGGAACACGCGGATGCTGGCGCGGGCCTCGGCCAGGTCGCGATATTCAGTGCGGTAGACCTCCTCGCACTTCAGAGTTTTCAGGAACGATTCGCAGACCGCGTTGTCCCAGGGGTTGCCTTTCCGCGACATGCTGATCTGGATGCCGTGGTCCTGGAGCAGTTGCGTGTAATCACGGCTGGCGTACTGCACGCCGCGATCGGAGTGATGCACCAGTCCGGGCGTGGGTCGCCGCTGCGCCAACGCCATGCGCAACGCCTGAAGCGTCAGCTCGGCTTCCAGCGTGCGGTCCAGCGCCCAGGCGATCACCCGCCGTGAAAACGCATCCAGAATCACCGCCAGGTAAACAAACTCCAACTCCGGTCGGATGTAGGTGATATCGGCTACCCAGAGCTGATCCAGACCCGTCAGCGTCATTGTGCGGGCCAAGTTGGAATACACCGGCAGGCCGTGATTGGAATCTGTCGTCACCACGAACTTTCGCCTGCGCAGGCACAGCAGATTGTCCTCACGCATCCAGCGGTAAACCCGCTTGTGATTCACCCTCCAGCCGCGCCGCTTGAGCTCCGCCGTCATCCGCGGCCAGCCATAGCTGGGAAACTCCAGCTCCATCCGCTGCAGGGCGTCTCGAAGCTCCATGTCCGGGTCCGGCCCTGGCGGGCGGAGCGGAAAGCGATAAAACCCCGCCCGGCTCACACCTGCCAGAGCGCACATGCGATCCACCGTCAAGGCTTCGCCTCCGCCCCTTTGGGCTTGGATCTGCTCGTAGACAGCGGTTTTCCAGTCAGGGCCTGCAGCTTCCGCTGCTCGTCGATACGCTGCAAGCACCCCTTCAAAAAATCGATCTCCAGCGCCTGCTGACTGATCTTGCGCTCCAGTTGGGCGACCTGGCCCTCCTCCCAGCGCCGCTTCCCCAGGCCTGGAAACGCATTCCCCGGCCCTTGGCGAAACTCGCGCCGCCAGCGGTGCAGGACGTTGGGGTTCACTTCAAACGCCCGCGCCACCTCGGCGACCGATGCTCCCATCTCCAGCGGCTGGATCGCCGCCAGCTTGAACTCCTTCGTGAACTGCCGTCGAGACAAACCCATGACTCAATCCTCCTTTCGATGGGATTTTCACCCCATTCGCTGAATTTCGAGTCTTAACCGTTTGTCTCAAAAATGGGGACAAGTCCAAACCATGTTCAGCTAAGCTCGGTATCGAGATCGGTCAAGCTACCGTGGCCAAATACATGGTTCCCCAGAGGAAGCCGCCTTTACAGACTTAGCGCACCTTCCTGGCCTGTTGCTCGGCGGGATGATTTTGTGGTATGCACACCCCTCAGGGGATACGAAGGCCAAAGAGCCGGGCTGCATTTTCATAGTACACCTTTCGAAGTATCTCCTCTGGTAAACCAAGCCCGTATATGCGCCAACGTCCTTGGGGAGGGGTGGGTGTTGGCGCGTAATCGAAGTAATCATCCTCAGTTTCAAGGAATCGATAATAGATCTCGTAAATTCTTTCTTCGCACACCACGTTGCGGAAGATATCCGTGCCAAACAGAATTCGATCTCGGAATTTCTCAAAGAACTTGCGGGCGGTGCGAGGTTGGCGGCCGAGTTCGGAGACCCTTGCCGCTACATCCACATACATGTTCGGAAACCGATCCATGCATTCCGCCACATAGGCGAGATTTTCAGCGTTATTCCCGACGTGGGTAGCGATGAATTGGTCTTTGGGTGGCGCGCGAATACTCGGTTCCGCGCTTCGAGCAGCTCTGCGTTACTTGGGAAGTCCCGTCCGCAAAACGACCATTCCGGGTGAATCCTGAGTTCCTCGAACCGCTCATTGTAGTGATCGACCGGAAGAAAAAAGGCCTCTGGGTCGGAAACGTGGATGGTCACGGGCATGTTGAGCGCGCCACACACTTCCCACATTAGATCAAAACGGCGGTCGTCAACCTTTACCAGCGGCCCCGCGGTGATGCGTTCGCGCAAGTAGAGACCCAGGGTCTTCAAGACTTTCAAGCCAGAAGCACCGAATCTCCGTGCCTGGACGATCTGCTCCGCTTGAAATTGACTGTAATGAGGTTCGTCGGCCTGACACCAGTGCGGCTCAACGAACACAAGGAACCTGTCAGGATGCGGAGAATGGTACTTGCGGATAATCCCTTCAAAAGCGGCCCCAACACCTCCCGTGAGATTGACCATTGTCCGAACGTTTTTGCGCTCCATAACCTTCAAGAGGTCTTCAGGGTCCGCCAGACACCGGATCTTCTCGCCCATAGCAACGCCATTCTTGCTTTCCACGGTCCAAGACAGGTGAGTATGGACATCGATGACAGGAAAGCGGGATCGAGGAAGGTGTGTCTCCGGGACTTTCAGCATGCTTCTTGGCTGAAACTGACTGAGGTCGAGAAAATTCTTCCGGCGGGCACGAGCACTCAGAAAGGGGGAACCGCTGCTAACCCTAGTTGCCGCTGCGCGGTCGAGCACAGAAGGACCGTCGATGGGCTCTAGCGTCCGGGCGCGATTCGTCATTACCATTCTCCTTCCCTTAACGGACTTCATTTCGAAGACATCGGGCGAGTACGTTAGGCTTGCGGTCGGGACCTTATTACTTTGTTTTAGATTGCCCCGCGAAGTCGCAGGCGCGTTACTTCTGACAGTGGTTCTCTTCCACTGGGAGGCAAACCTCATGCCCAATGCCCCCACAGAGGGACAAGTGGCGCACGCACGCCGAATAGCTAGAGTAGTTGGATAGACCCGGAATCCTACTGCTCCCCCGATAAGTGTTGGACTTACGACTTAGCTGCATAGTGGTCGAGTAGCTTAACTGTTCGCCTTTCGCCCTCACAGATCCGAGCGTACAGATTTGCCGCACTCAGCTCTTCCCGAAGGTAACCCAAGCCAAGCCGGAGGGACGGCCGCAGAATGAGTGAGGTAAGGCAGCGGCAAGGGGAAGCCCACGACCAGGTCGTTGAACCTGGATCACGTCAGACCCCGTCTCTGGTTCCGCCGTGCCAGACTGCCGTACCAGATGCACTGCGCCCCGTGGTAGAAGGTGTTCAATGAACGGTGGTGCGTCGGCAGACCGTAGCACACATAGTGACCCGCAGCATGCCGCTCAGCCAGCGATGCTGCTCGGCCACTGGCGCATGTATCCATCGCCGCGCCTCGGTCAGCAATTCCTTCAGCTTGCGGGTCAGCCGCTTGCGCCTCTTCCGCTTCACGCACAGTCCTGCTTCCCGGTACACCCGCCAGACGCGCTTGTGATTCACACGCTCACCCGATTGTCTCAGCAGCACATGCAACCGCCGGTAGCCCAAGCGCGCCTTCTCTCCCCCAAAGCCACCAGTCGCTCTCGCAACTCGCCATCCCCCGGACGGCACGACCGGTAACGATAACTCGATACGGTGATCCCCAGCAGCTCGCAAGCCCGCCGTTCGCTCGGGTCGAACGTGGCCCGCACATAGTCCACTTCGGCCCTTATCCCTGCGAGCTCCAGCCGTTTTTTCGAATCACCGCCTGCAGCATGTCCTTGTCCAGGGTCGGGTCCGCTACCAGCTTCTTCAGCCGCCCGTTCTCATCCTCCAGTTGCCGCAGCCGCTGTGCTTCGCTCACCTCCAGACCCCCGTACTTCGCCTTCCACGTGTAGATCGTGTGCTTGCTCACCCCCATCTCCCGGCCCACCTCTGCCGCCGTCCGCCCCGCTTCCATCTGCTTCAAAGCCTCGATGATCTGCGCTTCATTGTGCTTTCGAATCGACATCACTCCTCCCCTCTCTCCCTCCGAAATCATATTCCATTCCGTGCGGATCCAGGGGAGCAGGTCACTAGGAAACGAGGCTCATATACACATCCTCGATCCTCCGTACATGCTCTCTGATATCAAAGAGCCTAGCCTTCTCCTGCCCGTGCATTGAAAGCTCACAACGCATTGCATCGTCCTTCAGAACTCTCAGAACCACCTCCTCTAAAGCCGCAACGTCACCGGATTCATACAGTATTCCTTCCTTACCATCGGCTACGAGTTCGAGGTAGCCCGAAGTGTCTGGTGCGATTACCGGAACGCCCATCGCCATCGCCTCAAGAATGCACGTAGGAAGTGCCTCCTCCTCACTGCACGACACGAGTACGTCGGATACTGCGTACACCTTTCTGATGTCGTCTACGAAGCCCAAAAAAACGACGTTCTGGTCGATCCCTAAGATTCTGGCGATCTGACGGAGTTTCGCATGGTAATCATAAGTGCCGGGATGTGTCTCGCCCGCGATCACGAGAATCGTATTGGGGAGCCGGTCCATGACCCCGGGCAATGCAGAAAACATCAGATCTATGCGCTTTCGTTGTTCTATCCTTGCTACCATCGAAATTACCCTGGCGTCTTCCGGAAGCTCCATGTATTCCCTCAACGCTGACCGAGAATAAAAGCCGGGCTTGAATACATCGAGATCTATACCATTGCGAACTACGATGACTTTTTCCGGGCGCAAGCCCCACCTCAGAAGCGAGCGCTTTGCGGCATGCGAAACACTAATGACCCTGTCAGCGAACTGCAGAGGACCCTTGATGTGCTCAATGTTGCGAGTGTGCACGTGCCAGACAATCCGCACACCAGCATTTAGGGCAGCAATGATCAGCGGTACTCCCCCAAAGCCATTTATGTGTACGAGATCGATCCGGGGCGCTGCAAAAAGATCGTCAAAGAACTTCACACTTCGGGGCGCCACCGCGGAGAAGTCAAACATGGTCGCCCTGACGCGAATGCCTGTAGCTTCGATGCGCCGACTGAGGATCGAGTCGCAAGGAAGCACGACGTATTGGGCGAATACTGCCCTATCGAGGTGAGTAATTAGATCTAACCAGACTTTATCACCTCCGCTCAGGACCGTCGACGTCGAGCACATGAGGATTCGCTTGGCACTTTCAGCCATCCTCATCGAATGTTCGGCAGCGCCCAACGTGAAGCCCTCAGTGCTCGATGCAATCTCGTGCTTCAGAAGTGTTGCGTCTGTGTATCGCGAGCCCCGCTTGTTTCGCATTCTGTCGAGGACTCTCTCAGCCGCCCGTTGGACATGTACATCAGTCATTGATAGCTGAACAGGCAAAACCTCAGGTGGAGGAGAGACTCGTCGCCGTCCTGGCTGTGCGTCTTCAGCACCTCTGAGACTTATCTGGCCTTTTTCCGAGCTATAGTTCAGACCCCAGTTCACCCCGAGTTGGATTTGGCGCCTGGCCCAGATTGTACCGGAAACGGCGGCCCAGGGTTGCCTGTTTTTCGTCCTTTCTCCGCTTGAGAATTTCTTCCCGTCGGCCGAAGTAGACATCCGCCGGCGTCACATTGCCGATCCCTTCGTGATAGCGCCGATGGTTGTAAGATTCGATGAACTCCGCCATGGCCGCTCGCAGAGCCTCCGGACTGGTGAACGCCAGCAGATTCAGCCGAGCCTTGAGCGTCTCGTGGAACCGCTCCAGCTTGCCGTTGGTCTGCGGATGATACGGCGAGCAGTAGATATGCCGGATCTCGAGCATGCGCAAGTAATTCTCCAGCGCCCGAGCTAAGAATCCGGGCCCGCGATCACTCAAGAACCGGGTTCGATCCTCTATGGGCACCTGTTCCATCCCCGTCCACTCCACCGCCTGCTGCACCACCTCACTGATCGATTCAGCCGTCATGTCAAGTTTTAGATCCCAGGCCAGGATGAACCGCGAGTAGTCATCCAGCACCGAGATCAGGTAATACCACACCCAACCCACCACGAAGAAGTAGCTGGCATCCGACTGCCACTGTTCGTTGATGCGCGTGGTCTTCACCTGGTACTCCTTGCCCGCCGGGAAGCCCAGCACCTTAACCTCCCGGATTAACCCATGGCGCTTCAGCACTCGATAGACACTCGACTCCGATACCGAGAAGCCCGCCTGATCCGTCACCCAGCAGGCCAACTCGCGTGAGCTCAGCTCCGGCTGGCGTAGTGCTTCCCACAAGATCGTCTATTCCTCCTGGGGCGTCAGCCGGTTCCACACCGTGCCGGGTTGGGGACAGCGGTCCACCAACCCCACCTCGCCCTGCTGGCGAAAACGGCGCTGCCACCTGTAGTACGTAGAGCGAGGAATGCCCAACTCCTCCAGCGTGCGCGCCTTCGACAGAGGCGAGCGCCGTACCAGGTCGATCACTTCCCATTTTCGCTCCGCTCCCATGCGTCCATACCGCCTCCGCTCGCTCAGCCCTAAAATAGGCTTTTTTTGAGCGTCAGATTGGCCAGGCTCAACTCCGCCAGCAGCTGCTTGAGCCGCGCATTCTCCTCGCGTAGCTGACGGACTTCCTCCGAGGTCGCCTCCCGCTTCGTGTCCCCGCGCATCCGCCCCTTGCCGGCCTCCATGAAGTCCTTCAGCCACTTGTAGTAGATCGTAGGGTGAATCCCCTCTCGCCGGCACAGTTCCGAGACCGCGACCTCTCCCCGGATCCCTTCCAACACGATACGAATCTTCTCCTCGGCGGGAAACTTGCGTCGGGTAACTTGGCGGGTGCGACGGATCAGGGCGCGCGGCGCCTCCCCCGCCCGGGCGGGGGAGCTTCCTTCCACTCTGGCAGGATCTTCACTCATGGTTCACTCCTTTTGAAGACCGCACAGTCTAGCGCGGGTTGGGAGGTGAACCAGGGCAAAAACTACAGCTTAGAGATCCTCACTCAACGGTCTCATTTTCGCTGAAGTCGGACACTCCGCAGTTCTTAAGCATTCGCTAGCTCAAGAAAGCCTTTCTTCAGCAACCATGCCACAACTTCACTAACGCGATCATGACCTCGAGCTCTTAATTCTGCCACCGAGTGCGGGGCGCCACTGCACACCTGAAGTACGCGCGCAACCTCTTCTGGATCGATAGCCGGAGGACAACGCCTCGTCGGCTTAGATGCCCCATCAGTTAGCAGTTCCATACCTTCAACAGTGGTCCGCACCATTCCGCCTTTAATAAATGTACTCGCAAAGTGCTGATAAACAGAATTGAAGCTGAAACGCGGCCGAGGTTTTGCTTTTCTCACCTGCAAGTGGAGCTTTTCCCGCTGAGCTCTCCAAAGGTCTTTAAACTCTTTCATCACGACCTCCCACGAAAACCTCTCAACGGCCAACTCCCGTCCACTCGCTCCCATGGCCTGACGCAGTGTCTTGTTAGAGACTAACATTGCGAGACGTTGTTGAAGAGCCTCCAAATCGATAATCGTCCTCTGAGCCAGGAAGTGTTCGGCCAAAGGCGGTCGCCAGAGTGGTGCAGTTTGGGAGTACCTCCGCCCAGCATCAAGATTCCATAGTGTCGGAACCAGGAAGCCAGTTTGTCCTTCGCGGACCAAATCTCTGTACCCACTCCAATCTGACGCGACGATTGGGAGCCCGCACGCCATAGCCTCAAGCAGAGATAAGCCGAATGTTTCCTGAATGTTATCCACGGGCGAGACAAACACGTCCGAAGCAGAGTAAAGAACAGGTTTCAGGCAATATGGGAAATCAGATATGATCCTAACGCTTTTCGCCACACCTGCTGCCTGGGCCATTTGCTCGATAAGCGAGCAATAGTATCCTCGGGTATCCCAGCCAGCGATGAGAAGAGAAATCCGCGGGTCTTGAAACGATAATCTCTTCAGGATGGTGATTAGCGGCTCCAAATCCGCTTTATACTCCTCGTCCAGTCGTCCAAGGTAGAGGATGATTGTATCCTCCAGACGAAGGCCAAGTATTTCCCGACAGACGCGAGGATCCTGCGGGCGCAGGAAGTTGACATCGACGCCAAAAGGTATCTTCACAACATTAATCGCAGGTGTGGCCTGGATGCTCAGGCCCGCTTTTACGAAATCTATCGTAGCTTCAACCATAGCTCTGAAGGCAGTGCACCCAGCCACGCTTGTCGTGACAACCGCGTCGAAATGCTCAGCGAACAGGAGCAATTCAAGGTAGAATACTAGAAATTGATGGCTAGGTATGGAATGGACAATCCCGCAGATCGGATATGCGTTGGTCCCGCTGTGACGCCTAGCGTGAGCCAGACGAGGAAACGTGGACACATCGGTGACGAAGATATACCGATGTCGTTGCGAAAGGTCGAATAGGTCTAGCGAATTCTTGACGTGAATCCGATCGTTGCCAAATTCGTTGCGCAACTCCTGTAAACCACTCTGAATCTCTGAAGGGAGCGGCGAGGATGGAGAGCGCGGCTGGTCGAAAAAATGCAGCTGGTCGACAACACCATATTCCAGCGCCGCCCTCAAGAGGTCATGGTGGGCTACTGAAGCACCCCAGCAGTCTGCACGCGTAAACGCGTTGCGCCGCCTTGCGTACCCAAGCATCTCACAGAGTATCAAAGGCTCGCTCTGTCCTTGTTTAGCCATATAGTTGGTGGGTGTCAAGTATAAAATCCGGATATTCTCCTACGGGCGTCTAACGGACCCTTTACAAATTGGATTTCAACATCGTCTGACTTGGACCTGAGGAAGATGGGTAACCTTTGACTGCCTACCGCATTTTCGTCCAGGATGCGTCCGTCGGACAGACGAATAGTGTGATCAGCGGAGCTGGCGTACCGCGGATCGTGGCTGACCATGCAGACAGTCGTCCCTGCCCGATGCACCTCGTGCAGCAGCTCCATCATGACTTCGCCGTTCTTAGAATCCAAATTACCCGTTGGCTCATCACCTAGGATGATCGACGGCTGACCTACAAGCGATCTGGCCACCGCCGCCCGTTGCTGCTGGCCTCCTGAAGCGAGGGGTATTGCTTCATCCGGTGCTGCACTCATACTGTCTCGAGCGCTTCAAAGACACGTCCCGTCCGATCCGCGGCACGCATACCCCGATAATTGAGAGGAAGCGCTGCGTTCTCGTATACAGTCAGGTCGCCGATCGAATTAGGGGCTTGAAAGATGAACCCGATCTCGCGGTTGCGGATAACACATCGCTCGCTGGGAGAGATTTTGCCCACATCCAGTGCTTCCAGCCAGTATCTACCATCGGTGGGCGAATCCACCAGTCCCATAATTGACAAGAGCGTAGACTTGCCGCAGCCAGACGGACCCGTGATCACCACGAAGGCCCCCTTAAGGATTCCCAGAGAAACACCCGACAGAACATGCGTTCCCAACTCCTCTGTGTGGAACATCCTTTTCACCGCTCCCAGCCGAATCAAGACTCGGCGGTTACAGTGTGTCATGCTGTTGGCCGTATTCCGAGAACAAACGTTCAGTTCACCAGAAGAACTCATAGTTGTTCACGTCAACGGCAGCCACCTTCGTCGTAACATGTTTCTCCTGAGAGACGCTCGCCACCATTTTGCCGCCTAGCTATATCTTAGCATTGACCCCAGCTCTGTTTTAGCTGCATTGTTCGCCGGGATATAACTGGCTAAGAACGTGACCCCGATTGAGACGGCAGCGGCAGCAGCGAATGTCGCCGGATCAGAAGTGGATACTTGATAGAGTAAGGAAGTCATCATGCGCGTCAAAGCCAACGCGCCAAGCAAGCCGATGACAACTCCCACCGCCGCAAGGACTATATACTCTTTTAGAACCATTTGAATCACGTCACAGCGTGACGCACCGATCGCCATTCGTATCGCGATTTCGTGTTGACGTTGTGAAACAACAGAAGCCGTTACGCCATAAATCCCCACGGCTGCCAGTATAAGACCGCTAATCGTGAAGACACTTACGAGAAGCAAGGCGAAACGCCGAGGCGCCAAAGAGTCAGAGACCATTTGCTCCATCATCATAACGTCGTAGATGGGCTGATCCTTGTCTACTGCTAGCACCTGGCTGCGCACCGCACTAGCAAGAGTCCGAGGTTCCGAAGCCGTACGGACGACTAATGTCATGTCAAGCCACGGTTCCTGCAAGTACAGACCATAAACCTCCGGACTTGGTCCGGCTGAGAGTCCGAAGCTCTTTACATCCCCTACGACACCAATAACTTCGAATAGGGGCCCATTAGGAGGAGCTACTCTAATCTGCCTGCCAATTGGGTTCTGATCGGGCCCAAAGTAACGCGCGAAAGTTTGATTAACGATCGCAAGTCGAGTTGCGCTCGTGCCGTCGCCCTCTGTGAATAAGCGCCCTCGCAACAGTGGGATTCCCATTGCCCGAAAATATGTTGGGCTTACCATGCGTATTAACGCGTGTGGCTTCTGTCCTAGCCGGGGAGGGATTCGTGCCCCGATGTCGACGAGCTCCTCCACGTTGTGATCGCTGGCGAAGGGAAGGTCGGTGGTTGCTCCGGCTGCCAACACCCCGGGGAGCGATCCGATCCGCTGCAGGACTTCACGGTAAAAGCCCCTGAGCTGCGATGGCAAACGGTAGTTGGGCGGACGTAGCGAGACACTTAGCGCGAGCACATTATGAGTATTAAAGCCGGGGCTTACATTCACAAGGCGATAGAAGCTGTTAATGAGCAGCCCAGAGGCGATCAAGAGCAATGTTACCATCGACACCTCAGAAATCACCAATAAGCGGAGCACGTTAAGACGGTCCGCCCTAAGTGTCGCCTTATGCCGACGCTCGTTAAGAGATTCATTCACGTCCGGGGCGGACCCCCTTAGGGCTGGCTGTAAACCAAAAAGAAATACCGTGAACAGAGAAATGGCCAAGCCAAACCCAAACAGCTGAACGTTCACGCCAACATTTGCCAACCGGGATAGGTTGGAAGGTCCCAGAAGGAGCAGAGTCTTTAAACTCCAAGAACCCAACAATACCCCAAAGCTGCCTCCGATAGCGGCCAGCAGCACGCTCTCAGCGAGCAATTGGCTCAATAGACGCGCGCGACTTGCGCCAAGCGCGGAACGGATTGCCATCTCTTTCTCCCGAGTTACTGATCGGACGACGAGAAGATTGGCCACATTCGTACAACTTATGAGCAATAGGAAGCTGACCGCGCCCAGCAAGACATAAAGCGCAGGTCGGATTTCTCGGAAATGACTCTCACCCAGAAGGTCGACCTGTACGCCAACGCCGGCATTCGTTCGCGGGTGCTCACATTCGGATCGCCGCGCGATAGTGTCCATCTCGGCTTGTGCCTGCCTGAGTCCGACATTCGGATCGAGGCGTGCAACAACCTGCAAAAAGGGATTGTTTCGGCTCCTCACGATTTCTGCATTGAGTTCCAGAGGGATCCACAGTTGCGCGAGAAGCGGGAACTCAAAATCGGGAGGCAAAACACCGATCACCGTTCGGCTTTCCCCATTCAACATCAAAGTCTTGCCGATGATGTTTGGATCCCCGCCGAAGCGGTGCCTCCATAGCCCATGGCTCAACAGAACAACATGCTCGCTCAACGCCTCCAAACCCCCACGAATCGTCCGCGAAAAGACGTTAACTATATCTGTTGGATCGTCGCTGGGCAAAAATGTTCGGCCCCGGATTGCGCTTACACCAAGCAGTTGAAAGAAGTTGGTGGAGACACCCGCAACGCGAAGACGCTCAGGTTCGCCTCCACCTGAGATATTGAAATTGGTACTTGATGACGAATAGAAGGCTGCAATATCGCTGAAGCTTCCCGCTTGCTCCCTCCAGTCTAGATAGTTGCCGGGTGACACTTGGCGGCGTAATCCGGCCTGATTAGAATCAGTTTCCCAAAGTACAACAAGATGATCAGCTTCTTTGAATGGCAAAGGATGCAGAAATACGGAGTGTGCAAGACTTAAGACGATAGAGGTGGCTCCTATACCCAGCGCTAAGGTGACCGCACATAAAACTGTGAATCTTGGATTCCTGACCAGCATCCTTAGGCCACGCAGAAGATCTTGGATGAAGTCTGTCATAATTCACGCTCAGAACCTGCAAGGTAGCTCCATCTCCCCGAGTTACCCTCGTTCGGCCATCACCCATTGGAAGCTAGTATACTCCGAGCAATTCGCCAAGGGACATCCCCTATTGCCTAGAGGCGGTGAGATTCCGAGTTGGATTTCGTACCTTTTTGCGCGCTCGAGCGTTGACGTATCCGGACAACAGCTGTCTGTCGAAACCGCAATGCCTGTCATCCGCGTACTGTGGGCGCCATGGTTGAATAGCCCATTCGACCGTTTGACGAGACAAATCCCCTTGAAGTCCCTTGCGCAATGCCGAACAGCAAAACAGCCACCTACATTGGTGCCGACAATGTTCCTGATGTTCTTTCACTACGATCCAGATATCAGAGTTGAAGGCCGGTTAGTGAAATGCTTCTTCTTCCGCGGCGTCAGATCCTCCCCCTAATCAAGGGAAACAGGTGTCTCGAGTGCTTTTCGTAAATGCTTCGATACATGCCACCTAGCTCGAGCAGTGCACTATGTTTACCTTCTTCAACTATCTGACCGTCGTCCAAGACAAGGATCCGGTTAGCCCACCATGCCACGAACGGTCTATGCGAAATTAAAATGACCGTTGTCCCCAAGAGAGTCTTGTCCAACTTTTCTATCAGCTTATACTCTGTGTCCGCATCCAACGCCGAAGTTGCCTCATCTAGTATGAGGATCGAAGGCTGCTGAAGGATTGCGCGAGCAACCGCGACGAGCTGTCGCTGTCCTGCCGAGAGAGAACTCCCTCGGGGACCGATGACCTCGTTCCAACCACTAGGGGACTTTTGCACAACTTCCTCTAACCCTGTTAAGATCGCGGCTTCTTCGAGTCGAGTTCGATCAGCTGAAGGATTACCGTATGATAGGTTCTCTCGGAATGTGGCGTGAAAAATAACGGGCTCTTGCAGCACAAGTACGATTCTAGATCGTAAACTTTTCAGTTTGATGTCGCGAACGTCGATGCCATTCACCAGAACGGAGCCGCCCTGGGCAGCATAAAGGCGAGTTATGAGCCTTACGACAGTAGTTTTTCCGCTCCCGCTCTTGCCGACCAAGGCTACCCGCTCACCCGGGTTTACCCTGAAATTCAGTCCACTCAACACTGGCCTCTTCGGTTCATACGAGAAACTAACATTGCAAAACTCCACGGCGCCGATTTTTTCATTTCCTAACTGAACAGCTCCGACTGAGTCCACAATAGCAGGCTCCAGCTCCATGACAGCAAGAATGCGACGAATGCTGGCACGTAAGCGCTGGAAATAGAGGTGAATGTAAAGCGTTGCCCAAAGTAGACCAAAAAGATGATGGAGGTAACCATAAAAGGCAATTAGAGACCCAACGCTCATGGAACCATGGATAACCCGATATCCACCATAGGCCAGGATCATTACGGCTCCAGTCGTTATAGTAAGCATAGATGTCAGCGTAAGAAAGAGCTCAAGGCTCGCGCGCTTCACCTCCGCCCTCAGAATCACCGCTGAGAGGTGCGCAAAGCGTCGCGCCTCGCAGATTTCTCGACAAAGGAGCTGTATCTGCGAAATACATGAAAGGTGTTCCTGAAGAAAGCTGCCTCTCTCAGCGGAGTGCCTCTCTACAGCCTCAGATCTCGCACGCAACTGCGGTTCATGACGCCATCGTATGAGCAAAAAAGCCGGAATAGCAGGCATCACAAGCAGTGCAAGGCGGAGATCAAGTACAAACATCGTCGGTATGATTACTATAGCAAATACCAGGAGCTCGACTGCGTCCGTAGCGAGGTTTCCGCCAAGTTCTGTTACACGATCTACGTCTTGCCCGACCGTGTACAGAGTATCCCCAACCGGGGTTCGGTCGTGAAACTGCAAGGAAAGCATCTGCAAATGGCGCAGCAGTGACAGCCTGATTCTGAATGCGGCTTTCTGCGCGGCTTTGACACCGCAAATGTTTCCCATACCGGTAAAAGCGAGCCGGCAGACATGGGCGAGCAGATATGCTCCGCTCGCTACTGCCAGCAACTTCAGGTCACGCTGAGCCAGCGCATGATCAACAAGCCATCTGATTATAAGTGGGTCCAGAAGGGCAGCTAGGCTACCTATGCCTGAAAAAAGGAGGCTAGCCAGTACTAGAAAAATGTGCGGCCTATATTGTGTGACTAGCCACTTAATCTCCCGGGAAATCAAGTTCCCTGCCGGCACCGTCATCTGTGACAACCTATACTCTCAAACCAGCGTAGGAAGGCGGGTGGCACTTCTCAAGCCGCGAGTAAAACTCAGATCAATTCGTCATACTCGAGGCCGACGCAGTTTTCCTTCCAGCACGACTTGCCGTTAGGAGGACCCTCCATCTTTGGACCGCCGTTTCCCCAGATTAGGTCCTCCGCAAGCCCTAACTCGAGGATTTCGGGCTCTTCGTAGTTCATGAGTATCACCTCCTTTCGTCAGTGGATAACTACCCTCTCCAGGCACTGCAAGAAGGCAGCCGGGAGCCCTATGTTGCAGTCTATCGCCCCCTTCGCCCAGTCTTACTCTCTAAGGTTACTGCCACCCGCCTTCCACCGCCGGGCCGCGTCCTCATTCCCGTGGCACATTGATAGTCTGCGCTCTACCGCGCGCAGCCAGAACTCTAGAGCTATTGTTCTCATCAGCCTAAAGGTGTGAAGTTCGGCACCGTGCCGAGCCCTTTTTAGAGCTTCGCCGAGGGCCCGAGGTTCGGCATAACCCCAGGCACAAACGCGAGCGTCAGCAAAGATTTCACTGAGATACGGCCAGCGGCGACGCAAAGCCCGGATAAAGACCTCCTCCGGACCTCTCTTGCTTCTGCGGTTGAGAATGATTGCGGGCAATAGATTTCGGAGTGCGCGCCTTTGGATGGATCTGGTTTCTGCGGGACGCAATTTCTGTTCCATTGGGATCGAAACGCAGAATTCGATTAAAGGACGATGGAGAAACGGGAAACGCACTTCAATGTTCCGTTGCTGGTAGTATCCGGCAGAAGTGCCCCAAATCGCAGACCTTACCATCGCGCAGTGCTCTCTAGCACTAGGGAGTGAGAACGCTGACTCAGCCGGCGGGCCCAGCAAAAGGTCACGGAAATTCACGCGAGCCATGAACCTTTGATCGATCCAGCTTGGAATCTCGGTGAATTCAAAATTCGCCCGCAGCCGTCTAGGCAGCATCGGCAGAAAAGCTCCGCGCCAAAGGAGGTTGACGTAAGTTTGCTTCTCGACTTTGCAGAATGAAGAGATGCGATGGTGCAACTGAATCAGCTTGAACTTCGATGCGAGGTCAGCAAGCTCCGGTGACGCTTCCGCTTCACTCCAGAGCAAGTGATCGCCACCGTGCCCGCTGAGGAGAACTTGCGCCCCGACATCGCGCATCGCCTTCTGAAGTTGCCTTCGGCGTTCCGGACAGCAGTCTTCAGGAGTAGGTATGGAGGCAGGGCACTCAGTGGGGTCAGGGGGTAGCAACCAATATTCATCCTCTAGGAGGTGTATGCCAGGCCTCCCTCGCTTTTCCTCGACGCTCTTAATGAATCGCCGCTCATCCGAACTCGAGGCGTTATATACGAACGAAACCGTCTCTAGACTTGACGCGGTGGCATTGCCCGCTGCCAATATTTCGTCTGACATGCACACGATTGATGAAGAGTCCAGTCCACCGCTCAGCTCGGCCAACACCGAGCCATTCACTTGCAGCCGACACCGGACGGCGTCGCGAAATAAGTGCCTGAAATGTTCCTCATACTCGGCATCAGTCCGGTACCTTATGTGATGACGAGGGTCCAAACGCCAGAACTCCTGGACTCGAAAGGTGGCATCTGTAACTGTCAGAGTGTTCCCAGGCGGTACGGAGCGAATCGACTTGTAGGGGGAAAGGGCGGGGTCAGGCTCGAAGGCTAGAAATCCAGCTACATACTCGTCGTCCACCTCTAGCCTGATGTTGAGTATCGATATTAGACCTTCGATGTCAGACGACCAGGATATCCTTTTCCTCGTGGCATGGTAGAAGAGGGTGCGCGTCCCCACGGGATCGCGAGCGAGCAACAAGCTGTTAGTCTGCGGATCCCAAACGCAGACGGCATAATCCCCAACTAAGAGACTGACGAATTTGATACCCCACCTCTTGTAACAATCCAGAGCAATCGCTGCCTCGCTCCGGGAATTAGCTTGTCCTTCGCCTAGCGTCCGTCTAAGTTCATCACGGTTATCCAATCTCCCATCCCAGCACAGAATCTGCCCCCGTGCTGAAACAGCAGGCTGCTTTTCAAGGCAGGAGTCCCTCCTTGTGCAAAATGAGCTACACATCATCATCAGAGGGCC
>Ga0315279_10004445_pt1 | contig 18802 bp, 24 predicted proteins | sample YL17G06_20_MG_FD_203694 | JGI IMG/M metagenome (GOLD analysis project Ga0315279, IMG submission 203694) | Sediment microbial communities from Yellowstone Lake, YNP, Wyoming, USA - YL17G06_20 | ecosystem: Environmental > Aquatic > Freshwater > Lake > Sediment | place: USA: Wyoming | collected... | reverse complement strand
ATCATGGTTTCCAGTAGCAATCATCGCCGCAGTAGGCAGTAGCTTTTTCTTGTGGTACTCGATGGAGGAGTGGGAGCGATCAAGGTATTTTGGTCTGATAATCGGAGTTCCAGTCACAGTTTTCGCATTCTTAGGTCTGTTCGGAGTCGCAAGAAACTCTATGGCTAAAACCTCTTCAAACTACAAAGTAGTTGAAAAATGACGTATAATCCTGCTTAAACGAAAGGGTGAAATGAATTGACAATAGTTGTCGATATTACTAGCACAGAGCAGTTAGAACGAGAGTTTAAGCGTATTCGAACTCAGTTCAAAGACTTGAAAGCTGAGGAAGGACCACTACGAATTGAGTGGGGCTTGAAGAATGCTTTCGAATCCCGAGAAGTTCATAAACTAGCCATGTACAAGTTTGCTGATAAAGCTAAGGTTGCGGTGCGCCTAATGGGTCTTCTCGAAATCTTTGATGTAACCGAAGAAGAAAAGGAGAGAATACGTGAAATATTATACCAAATAGTATTCCCCACAACACCCTAACCTTTTTTTCTTTCGTTTAAAGATGTTTATGCGAATAGGGTGAAAGATATGCCCACTACAAACCCTGAAGATTGTGAACACAGATCCGTCAATAGAGTAATGGATCAATGGCTATGCAACGATTGTGGTGCTGAGTTCATTCCGAAAAACAGAAAACACTTCACACACTGGAAAACTTAATCTTCCTCCTTTTTTCTCTTAGGCGCAAGGGTGGCGAAAATGCAAGAAGAAGATCCTGACGTAACCGATTTTGACGACGAAGAGCCTTTCGATGACGAGTTTTGACCTATCTCTCCATCCTTTTTCTCTTAATGAGACTTATGCGAAGGGTGCAAACAATGAACTTGACTGAATTATGCTCGATTGTTCCAAAATCTATCGCCAAAGATGGTGATGCTGTTTCGCTCCTTAGAGCTAGTATGGAAGTCACACAGAAAGTCTACAAGACCGCAAAAATATACTTCGCTCAATCAGACGAACAAGATACGCTGATTCAGAAAGCTATCAACAAGAGACTAGCTTCCTTGAACCTCAACATGATCGTCTACAAAGGCGTTTATGGAGAGAAGGGAAAACTCGTCGAATACTGGTTCATGATGACTGGCATTCTAATAATTCGAGGAATCGACCAACGCTGGAGCTTTATGGGACCACGAATGACAAAGAAGCAATGGGAAACACTAGCAAAATCCTAACCCTTTTTTTCTCTTAATACCTGATAACCGCAAGGGTGGTTCGACTAACCTACAATGTGAGACAAAATAGCTAGACCTTTGAACTCTAAAGTACACGGTCTTGAGAAAAGACCATATGGCATGGATAAAGTTAAATACACATTCATATATGGTTCAATAGATACTGAATGGAAGATTGTGATGGTGAGTCTCCAAACAGAAAAAATCGTTATATTTCGTCGAGTGTGGAAGGCTGGAAAGGGTAAGTACGCGATCTATATCCCCCAAGAGATTGTGGCACATTACAAGCTAGAAGGAAAGTTTGTTAAAGGTATCTTGGAGGTAATAGAAAATACGTCTAGTAATACCGAATGAATTGAAGCACTTCAGCCACAGCCAGATCCTCAGAATACTAAAACAACTTAATACACAATACAAAGATGCATCCCATGGATCTTGGTCGGAAAGCTGGCCAGATTTAGAGGAGCCAATAACAAGACAGGTTGTAGAAGTTGCTCTCTCGGATTTGAAAAAGGCATGGGGTCAATGTCTCTATTACTATCGAATGGGTGCATCTGAGATTCATCTTGTACTGTCTCCGAAGCTTTTTCTAGATTATGAGAATAACGAATCTGCCTTCGTAAGAGAAAACCCAATACTGAATGTCGCTGTTTATACATTGCCTAAAATATTAGTGCCTACTTCGCACATAGAAAAAGCGAAGCCTAAACAAAAGTCCGTAAAAATACCCATGCTAAAATTCATCATTGCAGACGACGAGAAGAAAAACACTTCTGAAACAGAAAACGTATCTAAGACATTTGGATATAAGGGATACCGAAAAGTTAACCTAGATGATGACCTTGGTGTTGATGAGTCTTCACAATCAAAAGATCAAGGTCATCAAAACTCAAAATCCTCTGAAATAGAACACATTAAGATGGGATTCGTTCCAATACTGAGTCCTCTCGGTCACTTGAGCTATATCGCTAGAGAAACATATGAAAGAGAAAAGGAGACATCAGAGTCCAAATTAAATTTCTGGAGACTAGCAAAAACCAAACAATTACCCGAGAAGCATGAAGAGGTCGAGTCAATTCAAGTCTATCGAAAACGCTATCCATGTGTAGATTGCCCAGACGCTAAAGTCGAGGAGAATATTGTGTACTGTCCCAAGCATGGATGGGAGATCACAATTGAACTAGCCAAGAAGCAAGAGTTATGTGCCTTTTGATTCAGTTGTCTATGGTTATGCGAAAGAGTGAGGTTGAGCAACAACTATGAGTAAAGAGAAAAAGCGGTCTTTTGACTTTATCAGCGGTCCTCATGACTCTTATCAACGGTTCTGTTCTGTCTGTCATCGCACAACAACAGAGTTTTTCTGTTGTGGAAAAAGGACACGAAGAGTCAACTTGGAATCAACAATATCGGATAAGCTTAGTTAACCGAGGAAGAAAATGAGCAACCAAAACTTCAGTTACTTCTACATGCATCCTTGCTATTACAAGAACGGGACGGCAGTAGTCAAGTGTTCTGAATGCGGCTCTAAGAGTGGATGTACCGAGTATATCGGTCAAATCACCTGATTTTTCTCTTAACGATAATTAAGCGAAGGATGAAAGATGCTAAAGAAAGTCTGGAATAACAGTCGTTTGCTCGCAGTCTATGATCCTGATGTTTTTAAGTGGAAAAAGAATGAGAAAGGCGAATATGTCTGCATGAATTGTGCCAAAAGTCTAGCGTTCAATAAACGCCTACGGACTTATTGCTCTGGCACTTGTCAGAATGAGTATTTCGAGAAAAACTACGCGACATGGGAGCGAGTTCGAAAACAAGTCTGGAACCGTGACAATAACAAGTGTGTGAAGTGTGGTCGAGGAGTTGCTCTTTATCCCCTGAGCGAAGGCGTTCTGGGTGCTGAATGTGATCATATTGTTCCCTTGTTTAAAGGTGGAAAGGACTGGTTCGAAGATCTTCCAGAGCTGAAGAACTTCCAAACCCTCTGTGAAGATTGCCATAGGAAGAAGTCAAGGGAAGAAGCAAAGGAAAGAACGAAACTCAACAAGCTTATCAAAGAAGGAAGACAGAAAACACTTGAGCTTGCGGTTATACGGTATTAAACGATGGTAGTAAATGATGGGAAAATGTAGCCATCTCAGGGATTGTCAACAGTACATCATATATGAAAACCTAAACGTGTGCCTTGGCAAATCCAGAATTGTATGGAATCAGGAAAGTTGCTTTACACACAACGACCTAAACTTTGCGTCAGATAAGCGAGTTGAGAGACATGTTCCGAGAGAATGGGTTGACATCTTCTATCCGCAAGAATTGAGAGGAACAAACAGGGATAAACGAGGGTGAAAAAATGCTAGAAGCATCGAAAGAATCAACAGGAGAAAAACCTTGGAAGGGAATCTGTTGCAAGGCTTGTTGGGATGCGAAGCATGATAAATGCAGGTGCAGATGTAAAGGTCAGAACCATCAGAGAGGTCGCGTGAAAGCTCCTGAATCGGAAGAGGATTTCAAGAAGCTTGCAGATGCCAAATCCAAGAACCCTGAGATAACCGAGAAGATCTGTCGCCTACTCGAAGATGCGTTGAAGCAACATCCTGAATGGGCGAAATCTATCGAGGATATGTCTTAAATCCCCTTTTTTCTCTTGATAGCATGTAAGCGAAAGGGTGAATCTACTTCGAGAGTCTATATATCGCGTAGATAGCGATTCCAGCACCCAGAACAAGTGTGGGTATTATCCAATAGTTTGGTGCTTCTGCGAGAACGACAGGAGTAACTGGTTGTTCTGTTTTTGGCTGTTCAGCTCCTTCAACTTTTCTCCAGTACAGATCTTCACGAGGAACCTTCGGAAGACCACCACTTCTTGACAAAATCACCTGATCGCCCGTAGCAGTAAAGTTCTGTCTCCACGTTTGAAGCTGAGTTCCATTCACACCGTAGAAGAGCTGGGGAATCAAGGGTGCAACATATGTTCCGTCGCCTCTATGACTAACCAAATAGCCAGACAAGGCTATTCGTTGGTCTCCTAGTGAATCTACATAAGCCGATAGGCTAAAACTCTCATCTTCCTCTAGAGTCAGGCTCATGGTTGTATTCTTGGTCTCTTGAACCCTTAAAGTTTTGCTTCGAGTACCGACAGTATTCGTCTAGGCATGTTTTCCCGCATGAACAACCCCAACTAAGCTTGTAGAGTCCAGGTTCAAATTCATCAACAACAATCGGGGCAATAATCACGCTCCTCTTCTCAAGTCGTGAACCATCCCTCGTAAACTCAAAACATGGAACACAAACAGCATTCGGAACGGCAATCCCTGCTCTGTTAGGTGTCATTTTTCATCCTCCTACACTTTTTCTTGATTAACACGATTAACGCGGATAAGACCATAAGGACAGCTCCAATCAAAATCATACCTAAGAGAAAAAATTGCCAAAGAACATCCGAAATCAATTCAGGAAGCCTAGCAATCGCTCAATTCTCCATATCTGAATATTTGTACCTAACCGTTCTCAAATTCCTATGGGGGCATCCTACCTCATGATTACCTGCCGTATCAAGTGAACAATGAGAACACTGATCCACAACATCGTAGACTTTCCCATCTGTAGTTGAGATTCTCACTTGCGTTTAACTCCTATTAACCGAAGGTCGTTGTTACCTATAACAATTCTTGGTGATAGAGTGACACTGGTTCTCCTAGGAGTACGTCTATCTGTCCATTTTACTATTGATATGGTTCCCTCACCCTCGATGATACCTGCAAAGAAAGCAGCTTTTTCATTTTCACTTATTTCCATATGACGACCCTCCCTATATCCAAAATCACGCTTGATTGATGTCTATCGTTGGGTATGCTTGCATGTATGCTTCTACAAGCTTGCTTATGGGAATGCCGATGCCTGAGCTTCCGCTTCCAGTTTGAAGGTAAGCTCCTCTTACACGTCCTATGCTGTGTCCCATCATAACTTCAACAATAGACTCGTTAACTCCCGCGAGCTTCATGTAAGTATTGAAACTTTTGCGGAAACTATATGGTCTTACAGGAACCTCTTTCGTTGCCACCTTGGTCTGTATTGATAGAGCTTTGATTTTTTGCTGTAGGCTTCTGGCTGACATGGGAAAGATTCTTCCTCTACCATTGATGTTCACGTATTCTTTTAGAGCCTCTATTGCGTTTGGTCCGAAGAAACTGTGTATCGGTTCCTTAGTCTTCTGTCTTCTCAGTTCAATATGAATTGGAACAGTTCCTTTCCGTAATTGTGACGCTATGGTGCCGTATTCGCTACTTAGGTTTGAAAGGCTGAGTGGTAAAAGGTCTGCGTTGCCAAGGCCACTGTCTTTCGCACAGACGATCCAAGTTCTAGTTGAAAGGTCTGCGTGTTCGCACATTTTTTTGATGTCCTTTATCGTGGGTACTTTGTAGGGGTTAACATTGTAGGGTCGAGGACATCGAACCTCCTGCAATGTAACATAATTTGATTTATAGAATGAACGGATCATTCCGCTGGCCGTAGAAATGCTGTTGGGCGCGTAGTCGTCGTTTTTCATTTTGATTATGAATGCTTCTAAGAGTTCTTCATGCTTTCGTCTAGTTCCTTGTTCGGTTGACTTAAGATTCTCGGTTCTTTCCCTAATGAGGCTGTCAGGGTTACCTTTTGCATAATTGCAGAATTCCCTAAGCCACAGTAGACCCGACCTTCTAGTGCTTAGGCTGTCGCTTCTCGTTTCGAGTTTGGTTAACCATCTCTTTACCGTTACGTAGACTTCCAGATTTTGAACCATCGTTTTCGCCTAACTCTTTTTATCCGCAGGAACCTCTTCCAAATCTAATTGCTGACAATAAGGACAGCATGGTTTCTTAACCGTGGTTGCGAACTGCGAAGTGGTGTTCACATTGAATGTGATGGTATTCAACGATGGCCAATTTGTTCCTTGAAAGGAGAAGTATGGATATGTCGTAGTTGTCATTTCAATCCAAGCAACAACTGGAAATTCCTTTCCACAACTTTTGCATTTATACAATTTTTTCGTCTAACTCCTTCTTTTCTATAGATTCTTTCTTTGGTTGTGACTTGAAGATGAAGTCAACCGTTCGTTTAACCAGCTCCCAATCATCTCGATCCTCAACTTCTACGTGAGCTGTTCTATAGGTGAGCTTAAGTCTGGGAAGGAAAAACTCCATGATGCTTCTGTCGGTTTTTCCGCTCATTACGTAGCCTTCGCGGTCAAATCCTGAATGAGCGCATAGGCAACGTATTTTCGAATTACCCCAATTGTGTCTCTACATGCTTGTTTTGACTCGTAAGCCTCGCCTGTGGCTATGATCTCGCCGTTTGGAGATCTCAGCCTGAAACGATGCTTTTTGTCGGTATCTAGAAATATTTCAAAATGTGCTTGTGCCATAAACATCGCTTCTCTTCTACGTCGATGATTTTGGTGCATTCGCAAAATGCATGGCAGAAACGAGAAGAGGCTCTATTGATGTTTTGAACTTTTCCTTGTCCATCTCCAGATGTACAATGACTTTATTTTCATCGGTTTCTATTGTGAGACTGATTATTTGCTTCACACAAATCACCCTTCGCTTAATTAGTCATAACCGCAAATAAAGTTTCCTATCACTGATGGATATGCTCCTTTGCTTCTGGTTCTAGAGTGTACCAAAACACGTTTCCCGTGCTGATTTTCCTATAGAATATACCCTTTTGGCACAGCTCTAAGAGTACAGCATCAACTTCCTTGTCATCATGAGACCATCCTTTATTCGAGAGTTCGGTCACGACTTCTTTTCTGTTGTGACGCTGATCAAAGAAGCCTTTCGTTATCAAGAATACTATTCTACCTTGGAGGCTCGTTGTGTCTGCCTTAAAGTGTTCTTCCTGCGCCTGATAGTCGAAATGTGCTACTTTGTGTTCTAGAGATACCGTTGTTGAAATGTTTCCAGTTGGAGTCGGCATTTTAGCGAGTTTCTCATTGAGTTTTTTGTCAACTATAGTGTTGACTGCTTCCTCACTGATGCCTTGACTTTGTTGTGGATCTCCCTTGATGTTAGGTGTTCTTTCTCCTACTATCATGTCTATTGCTGTTTTAAGTGCTGATGCGGCTTTGTTGCTTGCTGTCATTTCCTGCTTTTCCCTTTCAAGAACATCAATGTTGCCTTGAAGCGTGGATATTTGACGTTCGTGTGCTTCCTTTTGTGATTCAAGACTCCTTAAGGTTCGTCCTAATTCGTTGACTTCAACTCTTCTTCTGCGTAGCTCTTCGATTTGCGGTTCAAGAGAAGCAATTGTGCTTTGCTGTTCCGTAATAGTTCTTTGGAGTCTTCCCAGTTCTTCGATCTCTCTCTTGCCAACGTCGGTAATGAATAGTCTTTTGAGTACAGATTTGTATCGTAACGGCTTACCTTCTCCGATGATGGTAGTAGCATGAAATATGTGATTTATCCTATCGACCAGATTTGCAACACTATTCGTTGAGGTCGTCAAGAAGGCGGCTAACTGTTCTCTTGTAAGTCCTGGTTCCCTCTCAACCTTCACCAAGAGATCCCTGCCCTTATCAGGCAATTCAAGCATTCTCGATTTGACTATTGGATGTTCCAACACATCCGATATCGGTGCCACTGGCTGAAGAGCCTGAGAGCGAGACAGCTTTTCAATATGGTCTTGCAATTCGTCGATTCTCGCCTTGTATTTTCTTTCGGACTTCTCATCTGCTGTCTTGATTATTCCTTGGATTCTATCTTGGTATTTCTGTTCAAGCTCCTTCTTGACCTCGGCTTTCATCTCGGCAATTGGCAATACTGTGGGCTTGATTTTCTCAAGAATCTGTGGAAGTGCTTTCTGCAATGATGCTATGACGGATTCTAGCTCTTTTGGCGATGGAGGAATAACCTCTGGTGTGTATCCAAGGTGTGTAGTTTTAACTGGGCCAACCTTGACAAAGGCTGTTTTTTCTACCCAGTCTCCGATGAACAGGAATTCTCCCTTTTCTAATGTTGGAACTTTATTAATCATCGTTTTGGGAATTCTAAGGTATTCTTCAATGACAGCGAGGTCTCCAGGCCAATCGATACGTCCTATTGCCTTGTTTGCACAGTTGTGAAGAGTATGAGACGTAGAACAATAAGAGTTACCGTTTTTGACTTCCAAATTATGCAGTTTTCCAGAGTAAATTACTTTTCGAACTTCTTGAACCTTAAGGTATATGGCTTCGTTATCGATAGGTGTTGCTCCGAATCCTTTTAGCGATTTAGGCGGAGATATATTGATTAAGTAATGTGGATGAGCATTAACTTTGCGTCCTTGGATAATGTTTGAACCATCATGTTTATAGATGAAGGCCCTTCTGCCGATCTTTAACGCTATACATCTCGTATCGTTTGCAAGCTGTTCAGAAACGGTTGTTAAATTAAGTTGACCAAGCCGTTTCTTATCTCGCCAACCATCACCATTTATAAGGGCAACTAACATTTCAGAAAGTTTGTTTGAAGGTAATTTTTTCACCCATAGCGGAACATGCTTGTTCAGCGCACCTTTCCCAAAACTCTTGATGAGCCAATTAGCAAGTGGCGTGTTTGAGCAAGTAACTTCCCAGCATCCCTGCATTTTATGAATATTGTTCTTAAATCCAAGTCTTTGCAAACAGTGACTTAGCTCGTCAGCATAACCTTTTTCTTTCAGCGCCTTGCCAAAACTCCAACGTACACTTAAAGCAGTTGGTGGCACATGTTTGCGAACTGACCCTTCAGAGAGATAGTACCCAATCACTCTCATAAGATCGAAGTTGACGGGAATTTGTAATTCTACAGTCCGACCCATGCTTTTGCCGTTGTTACTCTTGTACGTATGATTAATACAGACAGAGGGCAAGTCTTCAACCTCAGACATTCGTGGAAAAACTACATAGTCGTTCCTCGTTAAATCGCTGGCACTAATCCATTGTCTACTTTGCAATCTATCCAGTATAGGAATGGCAACGTCTTTACCTCCTACCCAACGTGTAGAAGGTTTGCTTAACCGTCTAACAAGAACTGGATGATCGGGAGTCACCCGAGTAAAGCCGTTCCAGCCTCTTGTTCTGAACTCAACAAGTTCACCATCGTACATACGAGAAAATAGCTTTGTAACATTCTGGAAGCATCCTGTGTGTGTTAAAACATAATCGCCTACGCATAGTGTTTCGATTGGTTTTAAACCTTCAGAAGTTATGACTTTCTCTCCTACAGGAAGGCATTGAGAAAGTATGCCTTTTGAAACCCATGCTGGTCTGTGAGCTATCATCAAAAGTCCTATTCCACGCTTTCCGCCTTTCTTCGCAATGTTTCTGAGAATATCCAAGCATGTTGCTGTTGCAATTCCCTTCTCAGGACCGAAATCTTCTGCCTCTTCGACTACAACCAAATAAGGAGATCTTACTGTTGTTTCTAGGAAGAAGAAGCGCTTCAAGAATACATCAACATATTCTTTGCCCAACTCCACTTCCGTTGTTGAAAGGTCTATGATGACAGATGTTTTTGTTTCTAGGATTTTTTCTGCCATGAACTCGGCAGTTTCAAGCTGTATGGGAATGTCCTTTCCGATTATTAAGAAGGGGTATTTCTCTCTAAGAGATGCGTATTCGCCTTCAGGGTCTATGATGATGATTCCTGCGTGTCCGAAGCATTCTTCAGTCAGCTTTCTTGCTGTCCATGATTTTCCCCATCTTGTGATTGACGCTATGAATGTGCGCCCAGTTATTATGTTGGGAATGTCTAAGCAGAATACTTCGTTCGTAGAGAGGATCTGACCAACTTCGATCATTTTATTACTTCCTATTTGTTTCGAAGGCATCTAGAGCTTCATTGATAGCGCCTTCTAACGTTCGCTTTTTTCCATCTTTGAGTTCAAGAGTAGCTCGCGCTTTGATGATGCGTTGATGTGTTTCTTGCCGTATTTTGATTGTAGTCCGAGTGGTCAAAATATAACCTCCATCCTTAGTATACTAAATAATAGATAAGGTTTGCGGTTAATAGTGGATATACGCAAGGGATTCACATGACCAACGCAAAAGATGATTTTGAAGGTGCTATTGCCAACATGGGCGTTTATGAGAATATGTGTAAATCATGGAGATGTTTATTCACTTTCCAGAAAGAAGCTCTATCGTATTTGGGCGTATTTCAGCGAAAGGGGTTCAAATCATGCTTACATTGATAACCCTAAAGCGGGTTGCTTTTAGCATTTTAAGCCTAATTCGCGGAGATGGAGAATACCTTTTCGGGTTTTTCGATGGAAAAAGAGTTTGACTATTCATGGGATTATCATGGGCTTAGTTACCTTCGACTTGATCAAAGCCACATCGGAAATTATTGCGTCCTTCTCTGTTTGAGTCCACTCACCAACACCTGGAATTATGATGCCTTGACTGCTGACTTGAAAGATGACTTCTACGTTGCCACTGTCGGGTGGCACAGTTCGAGGTGTTTCATCGCCAGTAATAACTGTTCCAAAAATTACAAATTGATACGTTCCATTATATAACTTGATTTTCCATCCATCTTGAAGAATGAAAATAGAGTCCGTGTAGACTCCTCCACCCAAAGGAGCTTTGCCAACAGCTCCCATCGGAACCGAATGAACGATTGTTGGTTGCTCATCACACCAATCCATGGCAGCGTTGTAAATTTCCAGAGCAGAAATCGACGTACCGCTAGTGATTTTGATGTACCTATTGATGGGGTCGAACTCGATTACCATTCAAATCACCTAAGCATAGTTCGGATCTGGAATCCAAATAGCGGTAACATCAAGTCCACCAGCAGGTATTGCCAGTGCTATCTCGAAAGGTAAATAACCTTTCTCTCTTGCTCGAACGAGCACCACTATACCCGTAGTAGTATATGATGTCGAGGCTTTATAGTATCCTGGGTTCTGATCATCCGACGTACTTGCATCTGCATTCATAATTTCCGTCATATCTGATTGCTTATGAATGGAGCATCTCACGTAATTAGTTGGCTCGCTTCCAGTTTTGACATGCCGAACAGTCAAAGTAACCGAAGTTTGGATAGTCGTTGAACCACCGCCAGTCTCTTCGTGTGTGGACGGTGCTGGACTACAGTATTGGTCATAGTTCACGGTTACTAAACCAACGCTGGAATTCTTGACATCAAACGTGCAACTGGTAAAACCTAATGCGTTAAAGGAATAGGTTTCGACGTTCGGAATATGCACCCCACGACTACAGGAAATGAAATCGCAATAGGTGATATGATGGGAAACACTATCCATCCTTATTGCTTCAGCTACTGAACTAATGAATTTGCACTTTGTAACAATTCCTGTGCTTGGCAGCATTTGTGCGCAACCAATGAAGCTACAATTTGTAAATGTCTTGAGAGTAGAATAGACCTGCCCCGCGATCGTATCTGCGCTCACGAATGTACAACCATTGAAACCAAACTCAGTTATGTAGGTGTCACTCATAGTCAACTTATACTTCATCGATGTGGAAGCACGAATGAAGCATCCAGAAATTCCACTTTCCCCAAAGAATATTTTTGTGGTACCAGAACCAGAGGTTGCATTTTGGCCTTTGATTTCATAGAACCCAGACGGGGTTTTGTAAAGCTCTTTGAATACTACAACTTGGTTCAAGTCCTTAAAGTATGTGGATTCGTCAACAGTGAGTGAGCCGATAGTGATTTTACCCTGAAGATAGTAGACTCCGTTATATTTCTCCACTATCCCATAAGCATATGTGGCTTCCGCAGTAACGAAGTCCTCAAAGGTTGCTGGAGAATCGCTTGTTCCTCCTTTGATTGTCAATCCAGTTCCGTAACGGACAGCATCCCAGTAAATGTAAACTTTCGCGGTAACAGAATCACATCTCCAACTAACATACCTTATCGCGGATAGAACCAATGTTCCGCTACCAGTGTCTCTTAAGACAGTTGGTTTCACAACCCATGGAATCCATGCTGGATGTGGAAGACCACTTGCAGAGAATATATTCCATTCAGACCAATTTCCAGATGTATCAGTCATCCTAATCCTCATCGGATTCGCGCCAAAACTCTTCTTGCTGAACGCAAACCAAAAGATAACAACTGCGTTCGAAAAATCGATGGGAGATCCTGCTCCGAAATCCCATTCGGCTCCTCGGTTTCCCAAAGATGCTCTATAATCCTGTAGACAATATGTGCCTTCCTTAGCATCGAATACCGTAGGATCGTTTACTGTTTGAGTTCCTGTCCCAACATTAGTCCAGCCAGTAGTCGATTCGCACATTGAGATGTCAGTGAGATTCTTAACTACCGTTCCTGTCATTAGTCAATTACCACATCTGGATTCTTCACTGCGAACTGCTCTAGAGTATACCACTCTGTCCAGTTTCGGGTCTTGCCAACGATGGCGACTTCAATATATTCCTTGGTTGTGGCAATACCACCATTAACGGCATCCAGAATCTGTACTGTCTTCCTTTTTATCGATGAAACATTACGTCTCTTGCCGTTAATGTCGATGATTTCCACCGTATCGCCAGCTTATGGCTGGTATATGCCGTCAACGGTTCGGATTGCGGTTACTGTCGTAAGACCAGACCCGAATGAACCAGCTACTTGGAACGGAATATAGCCCTTCAGTCGTACTCTTGTCACGATGTACTTGGTTGCAAGAGAATATTTCAGAATTACCTCTCTGTTTCCACCAGCGTCAGATGTCGTGTCTATATATGGGTTGTAGGTTCTGTCACCAGAATCGAACGCTTCTGTGGTATTTGGAGAGATGATGAATCGGTCGTCAGCTCCACTTCTATCTATCGCTGTGTGGTTGAAAATGAGTTCTGCCTCGGTCGCTAGTCCGTAGTCCCGAACAACTCTCACAACACCGCTTGTCGGAGCATCGTCAGCAATTGCGCCAGACACTTCAATATAGTTTCTGTCACCACTTTGCGATGTACAAGTATACTGGGTCTTCTTCGGCAAAACCGCTCCAGAACCAGTTGATTCGCAAACTAGAACCCTATCCGTGGTTGCGATCATAGACACTACTTTGATTGTTGCGCTCGTAGGCGGATTCTGTGTAGCGTTAAGAGCATCTATTAGCGAGTATGCCTCAGCATCTGTTCCTATCATGTTCTGTATCCAGACACCTCTGGCACCGAAGAACTTGCCACCAGCAAATGTGCCGAACGGAGATGGTTTCTTCACTTGGCTATAAGATGTGTCAGCTTTTTGGTAGAATTCCCCATTGTAGACATATCGAGTATCAACACCATTTGTTGGGTAGGTTGGTAAGGTTGAAGTTCGTCTTGTCCATGCATGGACAAACTCGTAAAGTTGAGCGACTGTCAATCCGCCCAAATCAATTACAGCGTTGTATGGCTGTGCACCAGCACCGTTATCCAAGTCTTTGTTTATTGTATCTTTGAATGTTACTGTTGCTGAAGTTGTTGCTGTGAACGTGTTAGAGACTATTGCACCGTTTTGGGTAGCAAATGTGACTGCACTTACTTGAATCGGATCATCATCAGACCATACATTGGCAACATTCGTGACATACAACACACCTTCTATTCCCGAGTCTTGCGGATCTTGAACGAATTTCCTAACTGTTGCTGTCGCCGTACCACCATTGGTTATGGCATCACCAATCGCAAAGAACTTCGTTGCTACGCGGGCATCAAATTTGATTTCTTCACATATCTCGATTGTTTCGCTATTCTGGAAGGTTCCTTCGATATTAGCGAGAGTAAAGGGCGAAGAAGCATTCAGAATATGTGCAGTCGCATGACTTGTTTGTCCATGAATGACTTTGTTCGCTACTGGAGAGTTTCCCGCTGCACCAGAATATGTGATTGTTCCGCCAACGAACATCAGTTTGATGGAGTCCATGTAGTTAAGAACTGTTGCTACTACCGTTTGGTTGTCTAGGTCGTTTGCAGTTGCGAGAGGTACGGCGTTTCTGCCACCAGAGCTCAAAGTAATTTCAAAGTAGTCGTAGAGGTCTGTGTAAACACGGGCATAGACCGTGATATTTGCGCTGTTAATGAAAGATCCGTATTCCTTCACCTTGACGAGGATATCGATGTGTCCAGAACTCCACCATGCAGAAATCTTTGCGCCTGCTTGATAGATGTAGATGTCAGTACCAGACTCAATCGTACCCAGAGTGTAAATGTTCGCAAACAGGTCTTCGCCAGTATTGTCGAATGCAGAGCATGTTCCACCAGCACTAGAACCAGTTATAGTTATGGCTTTAGGCGGAGAAAGTGAGGCTGCTGTTCTAACCCACCATTTTAGAGTCGTATTATTATAGGCTAAAAGTGGACCCCTTTCAGTCGCATCCCATACGACCTGCTTTCCAATATCTGAAAATTGGGGAGGAGTTCCATAGCTAGAAAAAGTAAGAAGCGCGATCTTAGTATCTCCTCTGTCTGTAGCAATTGCACCTTCTTTCAGGTACTTGGTGCTGTCGTCATCCAGGAACCATGCATTGGTTATCGTATATGCGTTTGGAGTTTGCGCAGATATGGGAATTTCGTCATCCATAGCGCCTTGCTCGTCGAATTGATCCATTAGCCATGAGTAAAGTTGGTTTACTGTGTAGACTGTCGCACTGCCGCCTTGACCCCAAGCATATTTATTCCAAATCCGCTTGCAAACGTAATCTATTGTCCAATCGTTATCTATTGTCATGAAATCTCCACTACATATGTTTGTAGTTAAAGGCTAAAAACCTTTGTGGCTTCTGTTATTGTCTCCGTCGGACAAAGAACTGATAATTGACTATTATATAGATTCCAGCAGTCTGCTGAATCGTAACCTTCAATCCATACTTTGCCACCTTAGTGCATATGAACAGTAATGATGGTGATACTGGACCTGAATATGTTTCTTCAGCATACTTCGCATATGAAATAGGCGTTTTGATGTTCATGTAAACCCTTACAACAACCGTGTCCCCTAATGCAAGTGGGGTTAAATCAACCATGCCTTCAATCTGATGCTGAACACCCAACTCAGACTGACCAAGAATCTGTTCTCCTCCATTCATGAGAACTGAACCCTCAATCTCAGGCTCAGCCGCCAATATACGATCTATCCTCGCCTTTCTTAATCCAGTTCCCGCTTCAAAGTCTGCGTTTTCACCCATCAAATCCATTCTTGGAGTGCCTGTTAAACCCGTTAAGGTTCTATTCCCATAAGCCCATATAGTCGCTACATCGATTTCAGGAGGGCGAGTTCGAGGAAAGTCAGGGCACATTACTCTTCCACCGTGAAGCTATGTTGAAATATTCTATAAACTCCTTCTGTCTGTTGCAATGTTGTTTTAATCGATGTTTCCGTCACTTTTTCTGGAAAATACACAAGAGGCGATTCTTGAAAGCCTTCATAATTTTCTTCAGCGTATTTCTGGTAATCACTTGTCGATAGAATCTTGAAGTATTGACGAACGACTATCTTATCTTCCAGCGTCATTTGATGGAGATCGACACTTCCAGACACTTTTCCTTCACCTTCAAACTCCGCGAGAAGCTGTTCAGTGCCATCCGCTACAAAGTTTCCTTTTTTCAGAACTCTCGTTCTCTTGCCAATGTTTGGTGCTGCTCCAATCTGAACTGACATCGGATCACCGTGTTCCAACAATTCTGACCGTGGCAGATTCTCCATGGTTACACCAGAACAGAAGATCCTTGATCACTGCTGTTACCATGTTGATATTGTAAGTTTCAAGCGCATGGATTCTATGTTCTTCAAAGCTTTTCTCAGTGTTGACGATGCAGAAAACATCGTTGTGATCATCATCATTTATAACCGAAACACTAAACCAGGGCTTCTGCAACGGCATGTGTCTTCGAACATCCGTTATCCTAAACTTCTCTATTGGCTCAACAGCTCCAATAGGCTGCGTTGCTTTGGCAAGATTTTCAAGATTCATGAGGCGTTCGGCTATCTCATTTAAAAGTGCAATGCCTATCGGTCCCGATTCAACTCTGTTGTTCTGCTTTTCTGTGGACGGTGACACCTGTTACCCTTCCATTCTCGTCTTTTATGAAGTTCCAAGTTTCCTCATTCTGGTAGGTTTGAACAACTTTGTATGTTTGGCTACTTGTTTTGGATCGTAAGAAATAAAAGGCGATCCCTACTGCAAAGCCTATTCCAGCGATGAAAAGTATGATTTTGTCTGTGCTGTCCATCAAGCTATACTTGCTCTTTGAGATTTTAAGGGTTTCTCATCGAAGATTTTCGGTTATAGTGGCTTATGCGAAACTACTTTTTGAAAACATAATACAAGGCCAGTCCGACAGCTCCAACGACTCCAATGCCTAATAAAATGGCGAGTGGCGAAGGTGCAACGCCGAGTTTTCTGACGTATATAGCTTCGTTATTTGCAGATTTCTTGTAGAAAGGATCTTGATTGCCTATAGTTACTTGTGCCGTCGAGGGTTCGTACTCGTTGACGTAGACGATGTTGACCATTACTTTCTGGTCCTTGGGAATACAGCTTCAACCAGATGTGTTCCTTCTGCTAATGTTCCGATACTGATCTGGAAAAAGTTGAGCGTACCGTCAAAGCCATAAAGTGGCGTGGTTCCTCTAAGCGTTCTATCTACGTTGATTGTGATTTGCGTTCCAGTCAGATCCTTTTTATCCGTAGCTACCACTGAGCCAGCAAGCATAATGGTTTCGTCGTCGCCAAATTCAGTTCTAGGCGTTGAATAGCCATCATCAGATCCAAAAGCTCCAATCGTCGTCGTAGTCGAAACAGTTCGCAAAACAACAATAGTTTCTTGAGCCTGACTGCCTCGATACGTGTTTGGCAAAGGTCACACCACAATCATGTTAGATGGAGAATCCTAGTCAAGTACCACTTAATAAATTAGGTGGCTTGTAGCTGTCATCCACTACTCCCGTAGGCGAAGCTTCACCTGACGCTACATTCGGCTCGTTGACAAAGAGCCTGAGATACTCAGACTTGCCAAGTACCTCGATGTTACGCGAAGCATTCAAATCCGCATTCAAACAGAAACCACAATTGCCACAGCGAAAACCTAAGCCACACCTATTCCGTTTATCCACGAAACCACATTTGGAACACCGTTGAGACGTATATTTGGGATTCACAAGAACTACGCATTTGCTTTTTGCCTCTGCTTTGTACTGGATGAACAGTTGAAGTTCAGCGAAAGACCAACCACCCAGTTTCCTGTTAAAGCGTTTCCCATTCTTTTTCTTTTTGCTGATTCCAAGTTTCTCCAATGCGAACACATCAAAAGGCTTGTTAACAATAGCTTTGCTTATGCAGTGGTTGGTGTTCAACACAAACCGTCTCTCTCGCCCAGACAACTCCTGCAACTTGCGATGCGCCGAGCGAGTGCCTACGTGCTGAAGCCTACGCTTCAAAAATTGATACCTACCTTTTACGGCTCTCAAACATTTAGAATTAAAAAACGTGTTGTCTGAACAAGTTGCAATATTTAGTATTCCACGGTCGATACCTAAAACCTTTCCAACCGCTTTAATCGCTACATCGGGTAGCTTCACTTGGACATTCAATAATATCTTGTTGCGTCGAATGACTAACTGGGCATTTGTATATTCGCCTTTCCACGTATCCATATAGTCGTAGTGTTTGAAGGGGAAAGTCAGGCGGCCCATGACAGTTGTTAACGAAACATAGTTGGAGTCAGCGAAGAATTTGAAGCACCGATTATCATATCTGACGGACAAGCGTTTCTTAACTACTTTGGCGAAATCAGTTCGCAACAGCATTTCTGAGGCTTCATCTCTTGCAGTTTGAACTAAAGCAGAAGGAAGATTCGGGATGGCTTCCCTAACTAGGCGGTATGTTGCTTTGTTTAATTTGTCTTTGTTATACGTTTTATGTTCTGAGCCGTAGTCCAGAACCATCTGGCAAGCCTTGTTGAAGGCCACTGCTGTTTGAAGCAGAGATTGTTCAAAAGGCAACTTAACCTTAACAGTTCTGAACATACTTAACAGTTAGAGGCGAATTGACTATTAAAACTGACGGTTGACACAATTCAGCTACATATGCCTAAAACCAGAAGTTTTCTTGCGTCTTCTTCTTAATAAAAGAATTGCTCTGTTCACACTTCGGTTAACTGTACATATACGCCAAAAAAAACATGTAAAAAAAGGGTGGGCGATTCTAAGGAGTTACTCCGAGTCCTGGTCCAGTCAGCTTTATCGTCGTGCTTGCTGGAACAGTTGATGTTGCCTCGTGTGTGATTATTGCCGTTATCTTGCCCGCATAAGTAGCCGTACCCACTGTTACCGTCGCGTCCTTCGATAGTTCTGTATCTGGAATCGTCACCGAGAGCGTGACTACGACTGTTTTCACCAATTATCTCACCTCTTCTTACTACACATGTTGAGGATTTAAGATTTATCTTAGGAGATAGATTCCCAGCACAATACCAGCCACGATAACTACGATTGGCAAGATGTTTGGCGGTGTTACTATTTCGCTTTCTTGGCTGAAGGTTATTGCTATTGCTAGAAACTTTTGGTAGATTGCGTCAACACCAGTGTACGGTCCAAGCTGGTCATACAAGGAATTGCCGTTTGCATCTTTGT
>Ga0315279_10004443_pt1 | contig 18810 bp, 16 predicted proteins | sample YL17G06_20_MG_FD_203694 | JGI IMG/M metagenome (GOLD analysis project Ga0315279, IMG submission 203694) | Sediment microbial communities from Yellowstone Lake, YNP, Wyoming, USA - YL17G06_20 | ecosystem: Environmental > Aquatic > Freshwater > Lake > Sediment | place: USA: Wyoming | collected... | reverse complement strand
CTCTGATGAGGAGGAGCAGGCACGGGGTATCACGATCGATGCATCGAACGTCTCGATGGTGCACGAGTACGAGGGACAGGATTACCTCATCAATATGATCGACACCCCGGGTCACGTGGACTTCGGTGGCGACGTGACGCGTGCGATGCGTGCAGTTGACGGTGCCGTTGTGCTCGTCGATGCGGTTGAGGGTACGATGCCCCAGACCGAGACCGTGCTCAGGCAGGCGTTAAAGGAGCAGGTGCGTCCCATCCTGTTCATCAACAAGGTTGACCGGCTGATCAACGAGCTCAAAGTCGATGAGACCGAGATGCAGATCCGGCTGGGCAGAGTCATCGACAAAGTGAATAAGCTGATCAAGGGCATGAACGAAGAGGCGTACAACAACGGCTGGAAGCTTGATGCGGCAAAAGGCACGGTCGTGTTTGGCTCTGCCCTCTATAACTGGGCAGTATCGGTACCATTCATGAAGAAGAGCGGTATCTCCTTTAAAGATGTGTATGACAAGTGCCGTTCCGGGGATATGAAGTACCTGGCAAAGCACAGCCCGCTCTCTGAAGTTCTTCTCGATATTGTCGTGCACCAGTTACCTGATCCGCTCGAAGCCCAGAAGCGCCGTATCCCGGTCATCTGGCACGGGGACAAGGAGACAAAGGAAGGGAAGGCAATGATGTCCTGCGACCCGACAGGTCCGGTTGCACTGATGGTCACGGATATCTCCTTTGACCCCCACGCGGGGGAAGTGGCGACCGGGCGTCTCTTCTCAGGCAGCCTCAAACGCGGCGATACGCTCTATGTAATGGGCTCGGCAAAGAAAGAGAACCGTCTCCAGCAGGTCGGTATTTTCATGGGGCCAAAGCGTGTCGAAGTCGAGGAGATTGTCGGCGGCAACATCGCCGCGGTTACCGGTCTCCGGGACGCGATCGTCGGGTCCACTGTAACAAACCTCATGGAGATGACGCCATTTGAGTCGCTCAAGCACTACAGTGAGCCGGTCATGACGGTGGCAGTCGAGGCAAAGAACATGAAAGACCTGCCAAAGCTCGTCGAAGTGCTGCGGCAGGTAGCAAAAGAAGACCCGACCCTCGGTATTGCCATCAACGAAGAGACCGGTGAGCACCTGATCTCCGGTATGGGGGAACTCCACCTTGAGATCGTCACCGGGCGTATCAAGCGTGACAAGGGTGTGGAGATCGTTACGTCAGAACCGATCGTGGTTTACCGTGAAACCGTCACAGGCAAAGTGGAAGCCGTTGAAGGAAAATCCCCGAACCGCCACAACCGTTTCTACTTCGATCTTGAGCCGATGTCGGATGAGGTTGTGAAGCTCATCAAGTCCGGCGAAGTTTCGATGAACCAGCCGATGATCGAGCGCCGTGATATCCTCATGAAGGCCGGCATGGACAAGGACGAAGCCAAGAACGTAAAGGACATCAAGGGTACCAACATGCTCATCGATATGACCAAAGGTATCCAGTACCTCAACGAGACGATGGAACTGCTCCTTGAGGGTGTCCACGAGGCGCTGGCCGGTGGCCCGCTCGCAGATGAGCCTGTCCAGAACCTCAAGATGCGTCTTGTCGATGTCAAGCTGCACGAAGATGCAATCCACCGGGGCCCGGCGCAGGTCATTCCGGCGACCCGCAGTGCAATCAAGGCAGGACTCCTCCTTGCCGGAGACTCGCTCCTTGAACCCGTCCAGAAGATCCAGATCACAGTTCCGATGGACCAGATGGGTGCCGCAACCTCCCAGATCCAGGGGCGGCGCGGTCAGGTGTTTGATATGCAGAGCGAGGGAGACACGATCACGGTGGTCGGGAAGGCACCTGTTGCCGAGCTCTTCGGCTTTGCCGGCGATATCCGATCCGCAACCGAGGGTCGTGCGATGTGGAACACGGAGTTTGCCGGATTTGAGCTGGTACCCAACAGCATGGTAAAGGAAGTCGTGCTTGCGATCCGCAAACGCAAAGGGTTGAAAGAGCAGCTCCCTGTGCCAGCCGATTACCTCTCGGCATAATTGTTCACGAATATCCCTATTCTCTATTTTTTTAAACTACGAGAATTTGGGATTTCCTGTGCAGACTCCTCTCTATGATTAAATGACAGTATACCATTGAGAGGGCTGGTATTCTGAACGTGTTCTGATGAAGAAACTGATCAGGATGTTCTTTTCATATTCTATTTCGGTATATACTAAATCCCGATAAGGATGAGTACCCACTGATACCTGCAATTGCATGTGCGCCTGGCTCAAGCCCGCAGGTCTGCCGCCCTCTGCTTTCTGCTGCACGTCGTGTGCAGTCTGACTGGATACTGTACAGGATGGACCAGACAACCCATGCATTGACAAAAATGACGACAATTGAACCGATCGAAGGGGGAAATGGTGATGAGAAAAGAGGGGATTACATCTCATCAGGTACGTGTGAACTCATAGACTGTCTATTGAGAATGTCCTTACAAAAAGAATTTGTTTGCACTCCACATTAAAAATTGAATGAAAAAAATCAGACCATGATGGCACGGATGATCGTCACGTCCTGGACAGGGCGGTCACCGGCACCGGTCTTCACCTTTGCGATTGCATCGACTATGTCCATTCCCTCGACCACTTTCCCGAAGACAGGGTGCTTGCTGTCAAGGAAATTGTTGTTCACGAGATTGATGAAGAACTGGCTGCCGCCCGTGTTCGGCCCGGCATTTGCCATCGCGATGGTGCCGCGGTCATTCCGGTTGTTCTTCGTGAACTCGTCCTTAATCACGTAGCCGGGTCCGCCCCTGCCGGTGCCTGTCGGATCTCCGCCCTGGATCATAAAACCGTAGATGACCCGGTGGAAGATAACGCCATCATAGTAGCCTTTCTTTACCAGCGATTCAAAGTTGCCTGCGGTAACCGGCATGTCCGGCGCAAGGGCGAGCGTGATGGTGCCCATGTTCGTTTCGAGCCTTACCAGTTTCTGGGGTTCCTGTGATGTGGGTGTCATAGTAGTAGTCCCGGCGGGGGATGTCCCGCTTGTGCTGCCTGTGTCTGATTGTGTGCACCCTGCACATACAAGCAGGGTGATGACCAGCAGTGCAGAGATGACGAGTGTTCGCCTTTGCAGCATACCTATTCAGGTTCGCACTGCGAAAAAAAGAGTCTTTTGTCTGCCCGTGCATTACTTCTGAACCGGTTCTTCTGCATCATCAGGTCTCCTGCCAAAAATAACGATCGCACCTACCGCAAGGATGATGGCGACAAGCCCGGTAGCGAGGATCGCATTCCCGGTGGACGTGGCGGCGACATAGTCTTTTGCAGGCATATCAATGGCAAGCACAGCTGACGTGTTGCCGAGCGAGCCGGTACCGGAATCATCTATCGGGGCATATGCAGACATAAATGACCCGTACTTGGTGGTATACGGTACTTTTGATGCGGTTGGACTTGAGAGCGCAGCGAAGATCTCTGCCTTGTCCGGGCTTGTGGAGACTTCCCCGATTTTTGCCGAACCCTGTGGATCCAGCGGGTAAAGGTCATCAATGAGGAACGTAATGGACTGATCCGGGTTCACTTTTAAAATGTACGCGTTAATGATCTGGTCGTTCATGCTCCGCATGGTCCACAGGTTGTTCACGACATCCATATATTTCGGGGACATCTCGTCTCCCGGCTTTATGTTGGTGAGATCGCTTGCGTTCACCTGTGTCGCCATGACACCCGCAGTGTTCTTCAGTCCGGTACGGACAGAATCCCTGAGCGCGTCCTGTGAACCCGTGTAGGCAAACAGGGTGAGCGCAGAGATGATGATGATCACAAGGATGGAACTTATCCACAGTTTTGTTGATTTTCTGCATTTGCAAGCCATGATGTTATCGCCTCCTCAGTATCATGACAGTCCCGATGATGGCACACAGCCCAACGATCATGACGGCAGGGGAAGATGCCGACTTCGGTGTCGGTGTTGGTGCCGGGCTCATCGTGATCGCAACCGGCGTGGTCTGCCCGGAGTTCACTGTAACGGTCGTCGAGTAATCGACGTACCCGGTATATTTCAGCATAACCGAATGCTGACCCGGGTAGAGATCCGTGAGGGTTGCCGGTGTATACCCGCGGTACAGGTTATCGACAAACGTCTCTGCACCCGGGGGTGAAGATACAATGTTCAGCCCACCCGTTGACTGGAACGGGGTAGGGCTGGGTCCGATGGGGGTCAGCGTTGCAGTGATCCTGTTCTGATAGTTGGGCTGGATGTATACGGTATTGATCCAGTCATTATAGCCCGTCGCACTGACTTTGAAGATATGGTTCCCTGAGGGAACGCTCTGGAGGGTGAGAGAACCGTCCGGACCGATGTTTCCCTTGAGGATGCTGTCCATGTACACACTGGCGCCGGGCATGGAAGTGATAAGGACAGAGCCAAAGATGGCGGGTGTCAAAGAAACAGGAAGGTTCTGCGCCTGACCGCCATTGACCCAGACACTGGTGGAATAATCGTTGTAGCCGGATAACTTCAAGAGGATCGTGTGGCTGCCGGGATACAGCGTGAGAGTTATTGGGGTTTTGCCGTAGTAGTTCCCGGTTCCGTCAACATACACCGATGCATAGCTCGGGTTTGATGTCACATAGATAGTGCCCGTGTTGCGGGACGGGGATGGCTGGAGGGTTGGGGAATAATATGCTGTTTGTCCCGCATAGACGTTAATCACCGTGTTGTCGGTAGTATACCCGGAGAGCGATGCACGCATCGCGTAGGAGTTGGGGGGAAGGTTCGGGATGGTCATCGGTGCGTTTCCCTGCAGGATACCGTTCATGTAAATCGCTGCCCCTGCCGGGTAGGACTGGGCATAAATCGCTCCGTTATTGACTGGCGGGACGGTGGGGGCGGTGGTTACAATAGGTACCAGGTTTGCGTTGATGGTGACATGCTGGTTTGCGGGCGGGTTGCCGGGTGTCTGTGACCAGGTGACGTAGCCCGTCGCGCTGACCGTTATCGTAGCCGGGGCACCGGTTGAGTAGACTTCTGCGACGACCGGGTTGGGAGGTGTTGTGCCCTCCACCTTCCCATTGACTTTCACTGTGGCACCGTTTACGTTCACGTAGATATCGAAGTATCCAGTCTGTCCCCCAATCCGGGTGGGCTCAGTTATTGTGATGGTGGGCTCCGTTGTCCGGATTGTCGTAGGTATTGTTGTGGGTTCTGCCGTTGGTTCAGTCACGGTGGGGAGGATAGTGACGGTCGTTTCCGGTGCAGTCACCCCTCCAATAATATCCGCTCCAGCGACCGGAATGAGACAGACCAGATATAATATCAGGACAAAAAGTATGATCAACAATCGTTTCTTCACAGGATCGCTTCCTTTACTCTAATTTCAGAAATTACGCTATTTATAATGTCCTGTTTGAAGGAAGGAGGATTTTCCGGCGTAAGTCAGGATCCAGTAAACGAAAAGTTCAGGCAGCTGGGGATGTCGCCACCACCAGTGCGGGTGCTTACCCAATATTTTTAAAATTTCTCCACCTTTATCCCATCACGGTGATCCAATGAAATGCTATTTCGATGATTACGAATTCTCGTTCCAGTTCCTGCGGGTGCTTGGTGTAAGTATCGCCGGCGGGTCAGACGTCTCCGAATGCCTGATGACCGCATACCGGATCAGGGAGCGGGACTTTGAGAGCTGGTACCGGGAGTGGCGGAAGACTGCAGAGCGGGTGCACAAGATTGCCGATTCCTGTGCCAAAAAGGGACATGGCGTGAGCGCGAGGGACGCGTATCTCCGGGCATCCAGTTACTACCGGAGCGCCGAGTTCTTCCTCCACGGGGATACGAGTGACCCGCGGATCCATGAGACCTCGACACTGTCCCGCGAATGTTTTAAAAATGCGCTCCCGTATTTCGCGACACCCGTTGAATCAGTGGAGATCCTGTACGAGAATACCACGCTTCCCGGCTATTTCTTTGCCCCTGACAATTCCGGCACACCGCGACTAACGATCATCTTCAACACCGGCTTTGACGGGACGGCAGAAGAACTCTATTTTATCCATGTAACTGAAGCGTTGAAACGGGGATATAACGCGCTTACCTTCGAAGGTCCGGGACAGGGATCCGTGATCCGCGAACAGCGGATCCCGTTCCGGCATGACTGGGAGAACGTCGTGACACCCGTCGTTGATTATCTGGTGTCACGCCCTGATGTGGTGCCGGAGAAGATTGTTATTGAAGGTCTCTCCATGGGAGGGTACCTCGCCCCTCGTGCAGCCGCATACGAGCACCGGCTTGCGGCCTGCGTGGCAAACGGCGGGGTGTTCGAGGCAGACTTCACAAAACGCCCGGAATACACGGTGGAAATGCTCGACATGCTCTACCATAATCCGGAGGAATTCGATACGGCGATGCGAGAGGCAGCGGATCAGAACACGAGCTACAAATGGGCGCTTGAGCACGGGATGTACGTATTCGGTGCAAAAACGCCCTGTGAGTGGTTGATCAAATCGACAAAGTTTACGATGAAGGAGTGCGTGGACAAGGTGCTCTGCCCGGTGCTTGTGATCGACGTGGAGAACGAGCAGGCGTTCAAGGGCAAGGCAAAGATGCTCTATGATGCGCTGAAATGCGAAAAAACCTGGATGTACTTCACGAAGGAGGAGGGAGCAGAAGAGCACTGCCAGGTAGGGGCGGGTCTCTTTGCCAGCCAGCGGATCTTTGACTGGATTGACGAGACGCTCACGGACTGGCACTGATCTCCTCTGTCCGGAATGGCGTGTGCGTTAATCCGGGGAACCATCATCGATCCCTGTGCCCATTGCTGTCAAATAAGGGCTACTTGCCGGGAGTATTGAAACCCACGGAGGGTTAATCTGCCTGCCCTTCCGTTTCAATACGCCGGACTGCGCGTTCGCAATAGTGCTGGTCAACCTCGATCCCGATGCCGCGCCGGTTGCACTGCGAAGCGGCAACGAGTGTCGTGCCACTACCCATGAACGGGTCAAGAACAGTATCCCCGACAAACGAAAAAAGTTTCAGACATCTTCGGGGCAGCTCCACCGGGAACGGCGCCGGGTGGCCTACCCGTGTCTTCTTCTCGCCGTTAAACGTCCACAGACCGTTCGTCCATGCCAGGAACTCGTCTTTTGTAATGTCAGATTCGCGTGAACCGCTTGTCTTCTTCCAGGATTTTTTATACAGGACAACAATCAGCTCCACCGGGGCGATTACGTACGGCGCCGAAGCGCTCGACCACGAACCCCATGCTGTGCGGCGTGAAATGTTACCTTCATTCCAGATAATGGTCGAATGATACGAGAACCCGACCTCCTTTGCGAGGGTGGTGAGATCGGCGCCGACACTCTGCTGCCCGCCCTTGTTCTTGTCGAGCGGGATGTTCAGGCAGAACCGCCCGTCGTCTTTTAACCAGCCATGGCAGCGTGTCATCCAGCGTGTGGAAAAGTCAAGGTAATCGTCATAGCTGAGCTGGTCATCGTGGGAGTTATACTGGATATCGACATTATAGGGCGGAGAAGTGACGACGAGATCGACGCTTTTTTCCGGAATCTTCTGTGTCGTGAAGATATCCTCGTTTATGATAAGCAGGTGATCATCTTTAAAAAATATACCGGTATCTCCCATACCCAGCCCTCTTATGCATCGATCCGGATCCCTAAAGAAGTTCACGGTCAGCCCGGCATAAAAAATCCTGTGCAGCCGCCAGAGTGTTACTTACGGTGCAGCAATCCTGCACACTCAAAAATCACCCTATGTATGTTATTCCAGCCAGACGATCGTAAAGGATGGTTTGCCCGGATCTGCCTCGTATACATTATTAACCAACACCTCAATTCAGGTATACCGGAAAATCTTTCAGGACTACCATTGAACCGCGTGGTTCAACGAATAACTTTCACTATCATAATGATATTAAATCCTGCTCGCGCAATCCCTTAACAGAAATTCCTGTACCGAGGCTGAACATCGGGGGAGGAAAGGGATGATGAAAACTCAAAGAGTGCTATGCCTGTGTGCAATCTTCACATGCATCATTGCAGTCGCCATACCGCTGGCAGGTGCTGCTGCACCAGCCCCAGGTATATTACCCCAGTCCAATACAACGAGCTACCTCTCCCGCGATAGCCCGGAACTGATCTCCGCGCTCAAGCTGCATGTGGCAATTCTCGGTGAGGAACAGCAGGCACGGATGGATGGCGTGATCTGGTATATCGATTCCATCAGCGGGAATAAAGGCTCTTATAGCCTGCGGATGTTGCAGGAGGATTACATGACGACCGCATCATCGATCCCGTTCATGAACACTGCTGATGAGATTGATTCCGCACGGGAAGATATGCGTTTCCAGACCCGGTTGTTCGCAGAGGAGACGAAGGCACAGTTGGGCAACTTCAATGGCAGCACTGCTGCGATGGGAGGGAGCATCAATGCATCCATCCGGGCGGTTGAGGAATCTTTTTCCAACATAACAGACTCGCTCTGGCTCGTCCGTGATACCGCCCGGCTCTCCGTGTTCAACACGTACTCCGAGAAACGTGCCGAACTCCTTGCAGGACTCAGTGCGCAGGGCGTTGATACATCGCTTGCAAAAAACCTGTCGGACAAGATAGATGCACAACGGTCTGCACTCACTGCGGCACTCTCCACAAAAAAGACCGGAACGATCCAGAACGTGAACAGCGGGATAAAGGATCTCAACCGCCAGTTCCGGGATGTGGTTCAGGAGTACAACGCTGACCTGAAGATCCGCCTTGATAAAGCTGCCATTCTCGCAATACCGGATTGATCGGTCACACATGCCCGTGTTCGACGTGTGCCCGGATACCGCAACCTGATGGTTGGCAGCGGACGGTCAGAACGCCGGATTGTTCCGGTCTTAAGAGTGGTTCCGTTCCTAAAGTGAAGGGGTGCCGGCATTTTATTTTGGTGGCAATGTTTATTATCAGATGCAGTGGATGCTGATCTATTATGACTAATACAGAAACTCTTCGTGGTGTCCCCGGTATCCTGCGCCCGTTCAAGGAATACCTCCAGAAGATCGGCCTTGCTGCCGGTGACCAGGTTGTGTACTATGGGTGCGTCGGCACCTGCACGCCCTTTGTCGAACTGCTCGCGGTAGCCGTTCGCGGGCTCCAGCTCCAGCAGGTGTTCGTCCCGCTGCTCGATGAAACAAAGGCAAAGCTCCTGCACGACGTTCCGGATGTTGGTATGCAGGCAGACGGGAGTCCGGCAGCACTTCATCCGAAAGTGCTCGTGATCATGGGCGGGCTTGCGATGCCGAATGTACCTGTCACAAAAGAGTTGGTACAGGCACTTGTCGCACGGCATAGCAACGTGAAGGTAATCGGCGTCTGCTTCATGAGTATGTTCGAGAAGGCAGGATGGTGCGACACCGTTTCGTTCGATCTGATGATCGATGCGACGATTGATCCCGTACGCGTAGTGAGGAAGTAGGGCTGCGAACATTTTTTTAAGAGCTCCCGGGCAACTGCGGCTGAAAATTAGTAGCGCGGGAAACATTCTGGTCTAACATTTTTTTATTTTGCGGACTACCCTCCACCAGATTTTTTTCGGACAGGGGAATCCCCCACTCCTGTAACCTAAAGCACCGGACAGGTACTCACTCATCCCCCACTCCAATTTGGGACAGACCCTCCCCCTCCACCCACTCAATCAGCAGGACAGGCGCCCACCCACCTCCGGTTGCATGCACACGGGCGCGTCTTCGCGTGGAGTTTCGACGGTGCACAAGTTTTCAGGAGCCGATAATTAAGAGGGGGTGGGAGCCTCTCAAGTGCCCGGAGGGGGTCCCACCCCCTCCCCCACTCCAAAAAATGAGTGACCGTCCCCCTCCCCCCTCTTCCGGAAGAGAGGGGTAGCTACCCCCTCCATGAGTGAGTGGGAATGCAAAGTGATAGAGAAACATCTACTAAAAACAGGATTACGATCCCGATTCCATGTCATGACAAATATCAGATGGACACTTGTCCCGGAAAAAGGTAAAAATCCTCAGCGAAAAGAGAAAAAAATTTAGATGTAGGGGTTCCGGAGAGCCTTGCCAACACCGAACGTTGCACGCGCTGCAAGCGTTGCCTTGTTCTTTGTGATCTTCTCGTTTGCGAGTTTTGAAACGAGCTCAAGACCGGGCTTGACCTTCTCGATTGGCTGGGTCTCGAAACACCCTGCTGCCATTGCCTTGCCCCAGACCGAGTCACCGATCTTTGACCTGACAAAGACAGTGCTCCACCCATCAGGGCTGCCGACGGAACCGGTGGAGATGTCACCGAGATTTGCAACGTAGTCAAGACATACGTGGCATCCGGGCTGCTCGTACTTGTGGGTCACCTTGAGCGGCAGCTGGACGACCTGTCCGCGCTTGCCGTATACCCAGAACTTGCCCTTGCCGATCTCCATCTTCTTCACGGCTTCCATCTTCATTGCAGCGTGGTCCTCCACGAGCTGCAGGATGCTCTGGTACGGGAAGTTCTCCATACAGAAGATACCGACTGCAAGGGCGATACTGGCGCCCACATCGCGAAGCCCAATCGGGTACAGCTGGCCTTTACGGACCGCCTGCATCTGGCAGGGTGTGCCCACGATACCAACCTTGTCCAGTCCGAAGCTGCGGGTTGCCTCTTTCAAGAGGTTCATGTTCGGGCAGATGTTGTACTTGGTACCGGCTGCAGCCATCAGCTCAGCCTTGGTGTTCACAACTGCCGGAATAGGTCTCCATGGCTCGATCATGTCAAAGTTCGAGTTGTCTGCCATGCATTTCGACGGGTACTTTGCGTAGAATTCCTTGTTCACCGCAACAATCGCTCCATCAATGATGCCTTCGTCAAGCGCAAATGCAAAGAGCGAAGAGACGATACCTCCGTCCTGGGCGTGCTTGAGAATCTCCTTGTTGGTGCTCCGTGCTGAGACGCATGATTTGTATTTACCGAGTTCTGCTCCCATTTCAATCACCTTCACTGGAGTGCCGCCATTATGGCCTCGTTGATCGCCTCGTAGTTCTCGACCACATCAAAGCTGAACCAGCTCCGCGGGCACTGGTTGTAGCAGGCACCGCACTTGATGCACAGGTCACGTTCTCCCTGGGGCTTGCCGTATTCCATGGAGATGGCACGGACCGGGCAGGCTGCTGAACAGCTGCCGCATCCAATGCAGAGACCCTGGTTGATGACGTTGGTCATCAGGTCGCAGAAGCACGCGCTGGTGCCCTTGTCTGCCGCCATCATGAGCGGTTTGAGGAATGCCGTTGCAAGGTCTTTCTGTTCCTTGGTTCCCTTGAGGAGCAGGTATGCCATGACCGCAACGTTCCTGATCATCTGGGGAGTCGGTGCGCATCCGGGGATGTACACGTCCACCTTGATCAGGTCACCAATCGGCAGGTATGCCTCGTGTGCCGGCTGGTTCTGCTGACCACCGCGGGAGAACCGGGTGATGTTGCCGTAACAGGCGCAGCCACCGAGTGCAACGACCACTGCTGATTTTTCACGGGTTTCCTTAATCTCTTCCACTGCGAGTTTGTCATTGATACAGACTGCACCCTCAACGAATGAAACATCAACCTTCTGGATGTGCCTTACATCTGCAAGTGTTGGCATGTACTTCAGGTCGACGTATTTGTCGAGGAGTGTTAACAATCCACCATAGTTGTCTGCTAATGCAACAGTACAACCGGTACACCCACTCAGGTGTGTGTAGCCCACTGTAATCTTGTCTGCCACAGGCTTAACCTCCTTTTTCGTTGTTTCCACTTTTGTTGCTACGTCAGCTGGTTTCTGGGGAGCCGCAGCTTTTGGCGGTTCCGCGCTGACGTCCTTCTTCTTGAAGATACTTGATAGTAGTCCCATAATCCACCCCTATCATTTCCAGTATCACCTGAATTGTTTTCGGAATTGCATTCTGAATCTCTTCAGAAAGACCTTCTTCAAACTCAGGGGCTGTAACCCTTGCTGGTTGGCATCCTATGATCGTAACGTCAATCCGGTCTTTGATCCGCAGGAGCGGTTCGGCGAGATCCCACGAATGGGCATCACGGTAACTGCCCGGAGGCAAATCTTCAACACGGAGCTTGGTAATCGATCCCGGTTTTGCTCCGAAATCGGCAATATCGACGATAACGAGTTTTTTTGTCACTTCCGGGTCGAGCAGGGTAAAAATAAAATGCGGGCCGCCTAGGCCCGCATCGATTATTTTTACATTGTCGGGAAGTGTAAGCTTCTGCATCTCCTCAAACACAGATTTTCCAAAGCCATCGTCTGTGAACAGGGGGTTTCCACACCCCACTATTACTATTTCAGTAAACAATGTCTCAGGATGTTTGTTCTCTGGTGGAGGTGAGATCTCAGGATGCGACATCTGGGTTACTCTCACTGGATGAGTTTCTGGGCTACCAGCTTGTTCTCCTCATCCAATACGATCATGTGGGTAGCACACGATACACAGGGGTCATACCCACGCATGATGACTTCGGCAAGCTGCCAGGGTGCACCGGTGAGTGCCTTGCTGCAGGTCGCAAAGTTCCAGGTGGTCGGAACAAGCATCGAGTAGTACTGGACCTTCCAGTCCTTGACGCGTGTTATATGGACATCGGTCCCACGGGGGGCTTCGTTTGAAGCCCAGCCCAAAGAACCGTCGCCGTCAGGGATGTAGTCTGCAATGACTTTACCGGCGGGGTTCAGTGCGTCGATGCAGTCCAACATCTCGTAGAAGCAGTCCTGGTACTCCATCTGGCGGGCAATGTTCTGGCCGCAGGTGCCCTTCTCGTCATAGTTCTTGTAGGTGACAAGACGTGCACGCGGACCGACTTCAACGGGCTGACCGTCGTACATCGGGATACCGGTGCAGGCTTCCATCTGCGGGTTGGTCTTGGTTCCCATCTTGGTGGTCCCACCGACCGGGTAGCTCCCATCTTCGAGGGAAACTTCCATCTCACCCATGTACCAGTCAAACGGCCGGGCTTCCTTGAACCGGTTGATGTCCCAGCTGGGGCATTCGTCCATGCTTGAGCTGCCATAGAACGCGTGGGTTGCAAGGTAGCCCTGGTTGTGGAAACCGAGTGTCTTGGGCATCGGGATTTTCTTGCCGCCAACATCCACAAAGTCTCTGTTGTGGTAGTTGCGGATGACCGCGATCATGAACTCCGACTGAGCGTGGGCAAGTGTAAGCCCTTCCTTTGCCAAGTCGTACATCTTGGTCTTTGCCTGCGCGGAGCAGTTCCGGTACATGCCGCCGATGCGGGGGTTGCTCGGGTGGATAGCTTCGCCACCTGCAATCTGGCAGATGGTCTGACCGATCTCACGGATCCGCTGGATCCGCTTTGCAACGGTGCGCACCGGCTCTTCTGCCGTGAACGGGTTGATCTTGACTTCCGTACCCGGAATATAGTAATCGGGCAGGAGCAGGATGTTGTGCAGTGCAATGCTGTGGGCACGGTTGCCCAGCTGGACGATGTGACGGAGCATCTGTGCGTCCTTGGGGATCTCGCACTTGATGGATGCTTCCATCGCCTCAATACCAGCAAGACAGTGTGCAACCGGACAGATACCACAGACACGGGATGCGATCTTGGGCACCTGCTCGGGTGTCTTTCCGACGGCGAGTTTTTCAACTCCCCTCACCGGGGTAATGGAACACCAGTTACCCGTTTCGATGATGCCTGCGTCGTTAACCTTCAAGACGAGCTTTGAGTGTCCCTCGTGTCTTGTGGTTGGGGAAATCTCTACAACTTTCGACAATATTATCGCCTCATTTTATGTTGAGTTGTTCGGATGGCTGTACAAAAATTACTCTATACATCTCTCATCTCTAGAGATAATTGACCGTACAAAGTACGTTCAGCTTAATTGACACGATGGCTGTTATAATGTTTATGAAAAGATCCCGGCTTGCGGGGGGGTCAAAAAAAGAGGAGAATCCACCCAGATATAAAGGGCATTTTCAGGAACCGGGTTCTATTTTATTTTATTTATCTTGTAACACCACTAAAATATAAATCTAACAGTATAATCCCCCACAGCATTAATGATTGAACCGGATGCAGATGACCGGAAAGAAAAATCAGGTTAAAAACAGAAAAACCATTCAATAAACCGGAAAAATCAGGGAAAAATTCACAAATAATTCATTTTTTTTATCATTACGCTCGGCGCGGCACCATCCGGGCAAAGCGACCTGTAGTACTGGGGAATGCGGAAGCGGATGCGCTCTGCCCAGCTGGGACATGAATCCCGAATGCCTGCAGTTATGCCGGTTTAGTCTCGATCAGTACCACCAGTTTCTCCTTCATTGAATCCATTGCTTTCCATGTCGGCGAATCCGTGTGCCGCAGGATGAACGCTCTTCCCTCATCCCCGGATTTTACAATGGCCGGGTCAATCGGTATTTTCCCTGCGGAACGATAATTTCAAACCGAACCCCTTTACCATAGATCCCGGTTTCTTTCATCATAAGACCGGTAATTGACAGGATCTCCCGGGACAGGAACAGTCCGAGTCCGGTATTTTTTCCGAATCCTTTCTTAAAGATCCGTTCCTTGTCGGATTCTTGCACACCGATCCCGTCATCCTCGTACACAATGGCGATATCCCCCTGACCGTATTGCATAGTGGAGAAAGAGATGTGCTTTACCCGTTCGCCGTGCCGGCGTGAATTGTCGATAAGGTTGAGAAAGACCTTCTCCAACAGGGGATCGGCAAAAATCTCAACCTCGTCCAATGCAGAAGAAATTGCGATCTGAAAATCGGGTTTTATCGATCGCAGGGCATTTACCTGCATGCCGATATTCTGCCATTGTGGGGCATGGACCCCGATATCCTCATAATTTTTTGTAAACTCTATCTGCCGATGGATAGTCTGGGCTCCGGTTTCCTCCTGCTCGATGAAATGCAGCATCTCGGGATCTGTTGTTATTTCCTTTGAGAGTTCGATAAAACCCAGAATCCCCATCAGCTGGTTTTTGATATCGTGCCGGGTGATGCTCGAAAGAAGGTTGAGTTTTTTGTTTGCAATTTCAAACGCTTTCTGCGATGAATCGAGCCGGGTGTTAATCTCGGTAAGCTCGCGGTTCTGCTCAACGATTGTGGTATAGTAACAGTTCATCTGCTCAACAATCGTACCGACAACGAATGCCACAACGATGAACATGAGTGCACGGAGGAGTGCATCGGGGGAGATGATCCCCAGCGTGATGTAGGAGACCACAATATGCAGACCTCCGAAGAACAGCGCGATCCAGATTGCCTTTCTCCCGTACCAGAGCCCTGCAAGAACTATTATAAGATAATAAAAATGCGTGTAAACGACGGCAATCTGAAAATAATAATGGATGAAGAGCTCAAGGAACAATCCTGCAAGTATGAGGAGAGCGAATGCATATGGCTGTGGTTTGTTCAGGGTCTTCCACCAGGAATCTTTAACTTCACGTGTCTGCAAGACTATTCAACCTCCCCTAACTTCAGATACTTGTAAGCTTCTTGGGATATATGATTATAAATTCGCACTTACACCACCCGCATTCCTGCGTTCCTTTTGGAACCGGGTATTTGTTGACGTGCCGGAAAAACTTCCCGTACAGGAGCCGGCAGATGACGGGCAACGCGTCGAATGCAAGACTTGTGTAATCGTGCATCATTACTCCCTGTTTTCGGGTGATGCCAAGACAGACAATCCAGCCGCTCCCAGGTTCGCCACTTTTGTGAGAAAGGTATATAGGGAATGAACACGATCGGCAACACATTGAGGGGCGTCGTATCCGTTACCGCGGGATCATCGGGTTTCAAATGCTTTTAAAAAAATAGTACGCCATCTTCCTGGATCTTCTCCAAACACTGAGGAAGATATCCTGAAAAATCTTTTTAAAAAATATTTTTCACGGTAGCACTCCGGAAACCGAACCGCAGGTTTCACGGGTGTTTTTATGCAGCGTTATTTTTTTCACTGTTCAGCTCATCGAACAGCTCTGCAAGGGTCGCCCGTCTTTCAGCGTAGGCATCGTGCTGGTGGATGCTCTCCTCGTTGGTCTGCTTGATGATGATAACCGAATCCCCGGCAAGATAGTCGAACTCAGCGAGAACTTTTTTTGCCATCTCGCGGACGCAGTCCTCCACAAACCGGGGATTTTTATGCGCGGCGAGGACAACAATACCTTCATCGCCCCGTTTCAACAGTTCATATATCCCGGCACTCATCGAATTCTTCAGGATAGTGATGATTTTTTCAAGATCGACATGCTGGTCATCGTCCGTCTCGATGCAGAGAAATCCCCGACCACGCTGGTTATGGGTTGCCATCGGGACTTCTGCAAAGAATGCGTCGATCTTATCCTGATCCATGCCGAGTTCCGAGAGAACATTGTTCGCCCGGTCTTTCATGATATTCTGGGCGCAGGGGCAGGCAGTCATGCCCGTCACCTCAGCACCAATGCTCTTTCGCACGATGGGATCGCGGAACGTACGACGCGCGATCGCTTTTGCGTGTACTTTCACTACTTCGTGGCAGACTGTATGGCTCACCGGCGTCTCGCGTTTCACCATGAACTCGCTGCGCATCAGCACTTCGGTACGGTCGGCATACTCATGATGATCCAGCAGTTTCCGGGCTACCACGCTGCAGAGGTTCTCAATCTCATTCACCTTACCATCGATTGCCTGCTGGAGCACTTCATCGATTACCTCGAAATTCCGTGAGAGGTTTGCACCTTTCAGGCTTCCGGGCAGATCAACGTAGACGTCAAAGTTCGAGATGAAGATGACCGGGCGCTTGTCCACACGGGATACCTGCACAAGTTTTTTCACATTTTTCACACCGACGCGGGTGAGATTTATCCGTACATCGGGGCAGGTTGACTGCACATCGGGCAGGTTCCCTGTAAATGTTCGATCCGGGGCTTCGGCACGAGATGTTTTCGTAATAGGTCATCGCTTCCAGTGGATCTTCCAAGACTGCTTCTTTAGTTTTTTTATATAATATTTATGTGCTTTGTTGCTGATATCACATAGAATCATTATGATGAAAAAATACTATGAGGCGGACGCAGATCTGTCTGTCCTGAAGGGCAAGCGCATTGCCGTGATAGGGTATGGATCACAGGGGCGCGGGCAGTCGTTGAACCTGCGGGATTCCGGGCTTGATGTGGTGATCGGGCTGCGCAAGGGAAAAAGCTGGGATGCGGCAGTGAAAGACGGTATGAAAGTGATGACTGTTGCTGAGGCAGTAAAGAAATCTGATATCATCCAGATCCTCCTCCCCGACGAACACCAGTCAGCGGTCTACCGGGCAGAGATCATGCCATTCCTGTCCGAGAACAAGTGCCTCATGTTCTCCCACGGATTCAATATTCACTTCGGGCAGATCGTACCACCACCGACGGTTGATGTGATCATGGTTGCGCCGAAGGGACCGGGGTTTATGGTGCGACGCCAGTACGAAGAGGGGAAAGGTGTGCCTGCGCTCATCGCGGTGCAGCAGGATCATTCAGGTAAGGCGCACGCAATCGCGCTTGCTTATGCAAAGGGTATCGGCGCGACACGGGCAGTCGTCCTTGAGACCAGCTTCCGGGAGGAGACCGAGACCGATCTCTTCGGTGAGCAGGCGGTTCTCTGCGGGGGTACGACCGCGCTCATCAAGGCAGGGTTTGAGACGCTCGTCGATGCAGGATATGCGCCGGAGATGGCATACCTTGAGGTGCTTCACGAGACGAAGCTGATCGTTGACCTGATCTATGAAGGAGGGCTCACGAACATGCGCAAGTACATCAGCAACACCGCACAATACGGTGACCTGACGAGGGGACCCAGAGTTATCGGTCCGGAAGCGTATGAGGCGATGCAGGAGATCCTTGACGAGATCCAGAGTGGGGAATTCGCAAAAGAGTGGATGCTTGAAAACCTCGTGAACAGACCGGTCTTCAATGCGCTGACAAAAGCAGACGAAGATCACCTGATCGAGGACGTGGGGCGGGAAGTCCGTGCGATGATGCCCCAGTTCAGAAATGAGCCTGCAGTGAGGACGGCAGCAAAAAAAGTCCCGTCGGACCGTAAAGCAAAAAAACCGGCCCTGAAAGCGGGTAAGCGGAAGAAATAATCGTATTCTTCCCCTTTTTTTATCTAGGAGTGAACGGTTTTTTTAATACCTTTTTTATTATTGCAGTACCCACGCTCTCCGATGAAGTTCTGTATCATATATCATAGCGAGACCGGGAACACCCGGCATATTGCACAGCACCTTGCCTCTGCATGCGATGGTCACCTTGTCGAGGTGTATGACCGTGCGTCATATTCTGCACTGACCCGGTTTTTGCTACGGTGCAAAAAAGCACGAGGCGAAGAGCAGACACCAGTTGAACCTGCATCAATTGACGTGTCGGCATACGATCTGCTGGCATTCGGTTCACCGGTCTGGGCGTTCAAACCGACACCGGTTATCCATGCGGCCATTGCCGCCCTCTCCGGCTGCGAGGGCAAGCAGGCAGTCGCGTTTTTCACCCACGGCGGCAGACCGGGGCAGAGTGAAGAGGTCGCAAAAAAATGGATTGAATCTCGGGGCATGCACTTTTCCGGGGCACTCGCAATCCAGGACAAGAATATCGAGGATGAGAAGATGAACACGCAACTTGTCAGACTTATCCAGGCAGCACAACACGCGACTGGATAAAAACCCACTGGAAAAAGAGGGGCGAATAGCCCCAGGATACGGAAGGAAATCGTGTTGTTATCCAGTCGATATATGCCATCAATACACCCGCTTACGGGTGTTTCGGAATTCCCGGCTCTGTTGAAATCCTAAGCTACCGGTAGAACTAAGAACAAGTTGCTCCCTGTAA
>Ga0315279_10004442_pt1 | contig 18811 bp, 14 predicted proteins | sample YL17G06_20_MG_FD_203694 | JGI IMG/M metagenome (GOLD analysis project Ga0315279, IMG submission 203694) | Sediment microbial communities from Yellowstone Lake, YNP, Wyoming, USA - YL17G06_20 | ecosystem: Environmental > Aquatic > Freshwater > Lake > Sediment | place: USA: Wyoming | collected... | reverse complement strand
CCTCCTGCAGGTCGCACAGGGGGTCTCCGCGCAGCTGCTGTTACGGGCGGGTTACTTCCTGGGGTTGGCGGTGTTGGTGGGGCTGCATCCGGTGCGGCTGCCTGGGGGGGCGATCACCACGGTGGCGTTTGCGGTGGACTACGCCTGTCTGTTGATCTTCGGCCCGGCGCTGGCGGCGTGGGTGGGGGTGATCAGCTTTGTGGCGCTGCTGTGGCGCAGCCCCCGGCTGCGCCAGTTCTTCAACCAGGGGCAGGTGATCCTCGCCTTTGCCGGGGCGGGGTGGGTGTATCAGTCTCTGGGGGGCCGCTATGTGGAGACTCCGGTGCATGCTTATGTCGCCGGGCCCTATCCCTCCGGCGACACGGCCTCTGCGGTGCGGTTCGGGGAGCTGGGCTGGGCGCTGGTGGGAGGGGCGGTGAGCTTCTTTGTCATCTCCAGCTGGTTGATCGCGGCGGCGATGGGCTTGTGGGAGCGGAGGTCGCTGTGGGGGGTGTGGGGGATGAGCTTCCGCTGGGTGGCGGTGCGCAGCCTGGCGCTGGCGCCCTTCGGCCTGCTGATGGCGATGGTGTATCAGACGGAAGGCTTGGGGATGGTGGCGGTGGGGTTGTTTGTGGTGCCCCTGGTGGGAGCCAGATATGCCTTCCAGGGGGCGATGGAGATGCTGGCGGTGCACCGGGAGACGGTGCAGGCGCTCTCCAATGCCCTGGAAGCCTACGATCCCTACACCCGCAACCACTCCGAGCTGGTCACCCGCTATGCCCTGCAGTTGGGAGGGGAGCTGGCCTTGTCCGCCTCCCGGATGGAGACCCTGGAGTGGGCCTGCCGACTCCACGACATCGGCAAGTGCCACCAGGACTGGGAGCCCATCATCCGCAAGCCGGGCCGGCCCACCTCCCAGGAGTGGGAGGTGATCCGCCAGCATCCCATCGAGGGCAGCCAGTTGGCGGAGCAGATGGAGTTTCTCCCCCACACCGCCGGGGTGGTGGCGAAGATCGTGCGCGCCCATCACGAACGGATGGATGGGAGCGGGTATCCGGATGGGGTGAGGGGGGAGGCGATTCCCCTGGAAGCGCAGATCCTGGGGGTGGTGGATGCCTTTGAGGCGATGACCGCACGCCGAGCCTACCAGCCCCGCCGCACCCCCGAAGGAGCCATCGCTGAGCTCAGAAGCGAGGCCGGAAGGCACTTTGAAGCCAAGGTAGTGGATGCTCTGGAGGCGATCTGGCGGCGCGGCGAGCTGCGGCTGGGCGAAGCCGAGGAAGTGGCGGTGCGAGACGCCCTGCCTGCTCGGCCGGGAACGGAGGGGAGCGCGGCATGAACAGGCGGGGCCGCTCCAGGCTCGCCCTGGGGATCTACGTGGCGGGGGTAGTGGTGGCGGCGGCGATCGCTCTCGGCTGGGGGCTGTTGCACCTCGAGCGGGCCCCTCACGCCTGGGTGCTGGTGCTGTTCGCCGGGCTGGCGCTGGTGCTGGAGTTGATGGTGGTGCCGCTGGCCGGAGGCGGCGGAGCGGCCGCCAGCTTCGCCGCCTACTTCGCCGGGCTGCTGGTGCTGGGGCCGGTGCCCACGGCCGGGGTGGCGGCGGCAGTGGCTGTGTTCGCCGACGGAGTGGTGAGGCGGGCGCGAGTGGTGCGCGCCGGCTTCAATGCTTCGCACGGGGCGCTATCTCTACTAGCAACCGGCTGGATATACCAGCAGCTCGGAGGGACCGCGGAGGGGCTGGTCCTGCAGAAGCACTGGCCGGCGGTGATCGCCGCGGGGATCTGCTTGTGGATGCTGGAGACGGGTTGGGTGGCGGCGGCGGTCGCTCTGGATCGGGGAGTGCGGGTGGTGGGCTGGCTGCGCTCGTCTCTGGCCCCCATGCTGCAGCTTGATGCCGCGCTGGCAAGCGTTGGGCTGCTGCTGGCCTTGCTCTACCAAAGCCGCGAGCGGCTGGCGGGGACCGCAGGTTGGCAGGGGACAGTTCTGCTGGCCGTGATCGCGGTGATTCTCAGTTGGCTGCTCTACTACGCGTACCGGCTGCAGGGACATGTACACGAGGTGTACGCGAAGAGCCTGCGCGCCCTGGGCACGCTGGTGGAGGCGAAAGTCGAAGCCGCCCAGCCCGGGCACAGCGGAAGAGTGGCCGATCTCGCCGCCACCCTCGCGGAGGCCCTGGAAATGCCCGCGAGAGAAGTGGAGCAGGTGCGCTACGCCGGCTTCCTGCACGACATCGGGAAGGTCGGCGTGCCCAGCAGCACGCTGGCGCGAAGCCGGGACCAGTTTGCCGGGGAGGCTCAGGCGGTCCGACTCCACCCCGAGATCGGGGAGCAGATCCTTGCGCCGGTCCGGTTCCTGGAAGCGGCCGCGCGGATGGTGCGCTCTCACCATGAGCGGTGGGATGGTCTGGGGTATCCCGACAGACTGCGGAACCGGGAGATACCGCTGGGCGCGCGTCTCCTGGCGATCGCCGATGCGCACGTAAGCATGACAGAAGCGCTGGCCCCCGACGAGGCGCTCTCCCGCCTCTCTCAAGCCGCGGGCTCCCGGTTCGACCCGAAGCTGGTGGAGGCCCTGGAGAGAGTCACGCAGGACGGCGAGCAGCGGCACCGGGCGGCCGCGCTGTAGGCTACCGCGGGATCCATCCGCGGTCCCGCATGGTGGCGATAAGCTCCTCCACCGCCACCGCCTGCGCCGCCACGCGCTGGCTGACCCCTCTCTGCTCGGCAAGCTTGCGAACGCGATAGAAGGCCGCCTCCAACTGCTCCGCGACAGTCTCGTACGTCTCCTCGGCCTTCGTCATCGCCCCTGACTTGGCCTGGCGCCACTCCACATAGGAGGCCACCACCCCGCCGCTGTTTGCCAGGATGTCCGGCACCAAAGGGACACCCCCGGCGCCCAGGATCGCCTCCGCCGCCGGAGTGACCGGCGCATTCGCCGCTTCCACGATCAGCTTCGCCTTGACCGCACTCGCGTTCTCGTGGGTGAGCACCCCCTCCACCGCGGCCGGGATGAGCAGGTCAACCCCCAATGCCAGCAGCTCCTCATTGGTGATGCGATCGCCGGCGCACTCCGCCACTCCTCCGGTGCGGGCCACGTGATCATAGACCGCGTCGGGCTCGAGGCCCTGGTCGCAGTAAACGCCTCCCGTGATGTCGGCCACTGCCACGATCCTGGCGCCGCGCTGGCACAGGAAGCGGCACGTCCACTCGCCCACGTTGCCGAATCCCTGGACGGCGATCCGGGTCTGGCTGATGGGCTTGCCGAGAAAAGCTTCGCTGGCGAGCGCGGCGATGTGGGCGACGCCGTACCCGGTCGCCTCCCGCCTACCGGGGAGGCCGCCGACGCGCGGAGGCTTGCCGGTGACGGACTCGGACAGGTGGGTCTCCCCGTAGATGACCGCCATATCGGAGGGGGTGCTGCCCAGGTCGGGGGCGGGAACATAGGCCCCGGAGAGCAACTCGCCGGAGATCATGTGCACGTATTCCTTGATGATCGCGGTCTTGTGCGCGCCGGCCAACTCCCTGGGGTCCAGGCGGATGCCGGACTTGCCTCCCCCGAACGGCACTCCCACCAGCGCCGTCTTCCAGGTCATCAGTTCGGCCAGGTTCCGCGTGTGCTCCATGGTCACCGTGGGCCAGATCCTCAGCCCACCCTTGGCCGGGCCGCGGGCGGTGTTGTGGTAGACCACATACGCGTCCGCCTCCACCAGACCATTCGGCGCCAGCAGCAGGTTCAGGCTGAACCTGATCTCCTTCTCGCTCTTAGAGAGCAGACGCTCCGCGGGTGCGGGCACATCGGTGAGAGCTTTCACTTGATCGAAGTCCAGAGTAGCCATTGCTTACCTCACTGCACAGGCCATGCCTGCCCTGCGGGACGCACGTCGAGCAGCATGCGGTCGCCGACGCTGGCGAGTTCGTCAACTGCGAACTCCTCGAACAGAGCCTGGTCCTTTGCCGGAGCGATGACCAGGGCAGAAGCCTGCCCGGCGGCCGGTGGACTGCTGCCCGACCGCAGCCGGGCGCGCAGTTCTGCGAGCATCTCCGCCTGGTGGTCCCGGTCGAAGACCGGAACCGGATGCTGCAGCACGAACGCGACGGCTTCCGGCCGTGTGTCGTAGAGCAAGGTGATGCCCGATGTGTCCTGTCGCCTGGCGTGTTCGAGGATCCTCGCCTCCTGGGCCACGCGATACTCGCGGCCGCCTTCGAGGTGAGGAGACACGATGGGGAGGATGCCGATGAGCACGGCGCCGAGGGCAGCCAACTGGCCGACGGCGATCATACTCAACCCCCCGACCTCGGCGCGGGCGAGCACGATGAGGGCGCCGAGGACCACCAGCAGGTAAGCCGCCATCCACACCATCACCCCGGCGGCGAGCTGCGCCACCGCACCTTCCGCACCCACCGTGGCGGCCAGCGGACGAACTCGCCCGGGCAGGAGCGCCGTCAGCGCGGCCAGCCCCAAGCCACCGATGATCACCGAGACCCAGGGTGCCCACCCTGGCTTCGAGAGGCGCCGGTCAAGCTCCGCGCCCACGAGCAACGCCATCGCAGGATGCAGTGGAGTCACATACCCGGGTAGCTTGGTGCTGATGCCGGAGAACCCCACCAGCACCACCGCCACCCAGATCACACACAGCCTTCTCCAGCGGAACTTGGCGGCGCTCTCTTCATCGCTCCCGCGCCCCATCCCGCCGGGAACGAACACCACCCACGGGAAGAAGCCAAGGAAGATCACCGGCAGATACACCCAGAACGGGCCGCCGTGGCCCTGCATGGGCCGGAGTATCCGCTGCAGGTGTTCGTGGACAAGCAGCGTGCCTCCGAAGACCTCGCCGTGCCGGGCGTTCATCACCAGGAACCAGGGAGCGGCAACCGCGGCGCACACCGCCAAAGCGCAGACCGCCTCCACGAGGGTCCGCAGAGCAGGGCGCTCGGGTTCGGCGGAGACGGTCGGTCGGAACACCCGCCGCCAATACTCGTCCACTGCCGCCACCGCCACCGGAAGCAGTCCGGCGCCGCCCTTCAGCAACACGCCCAGGCCGACACATGCGCCGAAGGCGGCGGCGGGCAGGAAGCCGCCGGTGCTGGCCCACCTCGCGTATGCCAGCAGGGCCAGGGTAACCAGCAAGGCCAGCGGCACATCCATGATCCCCATCCGCCCGATGATTCCCATCTGGAGGCAGGTGGCGAGGGCAAGGCCGGCGAGCAGGCCGGCGCGCCTCCCCCACACCCGCGCGCCGATGGCGGCGGTGAGGAGAACCGTGAGAATCGCCGCCAGCGCGGCCGGCAGGCGAACCGCGAATGGCGACACGCCGAAGGCCTTCACGCTCGCCCCCGCCATCCAGTAGTAGAGCGGCGGCTTCTCGAAGAAAGGACCGCCGTTCACCCGCGGGGTGACCCAGTCTCCGCTCGCCGCCATCTCCCGCGCCGCCTCCGCGTAGAGGCTCTCGTCCCGGCCCAACAGGGGAAACCGCCCCAGGCCGCCCAGGAAAATGGCGGCGGAGAGCACGAACAGGAGAAGGAACGGGAGGACACGTTGTGTGGGCGTGTCAGCCATGGGACAATGGTTCTACCTCTGGTGTGCGCCCCCTTGCTCCGCCCGCCGACGCGACAGCCCGGTGACCCACTGCGCCACCGCGATCCCCAGCATCGCGCCCGCCCACACATCAGAAGGGTGGTGGGCCCCGACCACCACCCGCGCCGCGGCGATGATCACCGCCACTCCCAGCAGCGGCCAGCGCAGCCGCGGATAGCCCCATGCCAGAATCCAGGCGACCGCAAAGGTGGTGGTGCTTTCGCCGGAGGGGAAGCCGCGGAGCCTGCTCTCGTGAATCGCCAGATGCACGCAGGCCTGCCAGTTCGCCAGGTCCGGCGGCTCGAACCACGGGCGGGGGCGGTGAATGAGCACCTTGAGCACGGTGGCGGCGAGGGCAGAGACCGCCAGGGAGAGCACCCCCCACCCGCCGAGGGCGGCCAGCCGGCCCGCCCAGGGGAACCGCATCTTGCCCAGCCTCTGGCCGGGCAGGCGGACGGAGAGAGCCAATCCTATCACCACGAGCAATAGCAGCGCGGCCGCCTGCACCTGGCCGGTGCCGAGCTGCCGGATACTGTGGTTGATGAGGTCGGAGAAAGGCGAGTTGTGGAGCGGCTTCACCAGGTCCAGCACCCAGCCGTCCAGCGCGAACATGACCACAAGGCCTAGACACAGGGCAAGCCAGAAAAGGAGAGCGCGGAGGATGTGAGCGCGGCGGTGCTGGTGTTGATCGTGTTGCCGAGACTGGTCCACTTGCCTGTCCACAACGCTAGCGCGGGCATCGCAGCGGAACGCCCTTCGACATCGCTCGAGGCACGCCCCAACCCCGCCCTGCATTTCGGGCATTATAGCGAAGCTCATGGCGCATGGACAAGAGCACGTAGGGGCGCATCGCCATGCGCCCCGACCTTCATCCCCTCCTTTGTGTCCTTGGTGCGCTTTGCGGTGAACGCCGCTGTGGGAGCCTCGTCCCCGAGGCGATTCGTCAGGCTTGGCCCCGGCCGCCTACTCCTGGTGACCCGGCGGCATCCAATGCGCGTCTTTCCCCCACCACTTCACCGTGCATCCCACCGACACCGTCTTCGGAACGCTCACCGGCTTCCCGGCCAGCACCTCGTCCAGCGCCCGGCGCAGGTCATGGCTCTTCACCTTCGCCGGATTGCCGGGGTTGTCATCAATCCGCCCGTAGTAGACCAGCGTGCGCTCCGGGCCGAACAGGAACACCTCCGGCGTTCGCACCGCGCCCAGCGCCCGGACCACCTCCTGGCTGTCATCCCGCAGATAGGGGAAGTTGAACCCCTTCGCCTTCGCCCGCTCCACCATGTGCGGGAAGTCGTCCGTGGGGTGGCCGTCGGTTTCGTTCCCGTTGATCGCAATCAACTGCACGCCCTTGCCCGCGTAGTCCTGCTGCAGGGCGACCATCCGGTCCTCGTACTCCACCACCGTCGGGCAGTGGTTGCAGCTCACGATCACCACCACCGCCTTCTTGTCCGCGTAGTCGGAGAGACTGTGCATCTTCCCGTCCACGCCCTTCAAGTTGAACCCAGGCGCCTTCGCGCCGATCTCCAGAGTGAATCCCATCACTGCTCCTTTCCTATCCTACATCCGGTGTCTCAGTCGGCGGGTGCGCGGCCGCGTACTCCCTGCTCACAAAGATCCCGCACTCGCAGACCCCATCCTGGGCGATATCCGCGACATGCTGGGGACAGGGGCAGATATTCGCCCGATCCCGCGCCGGGTCCCCGGTCACCTCCCGGCACGGGCAATACCAGCGGCCGTGCTGGATCAGATTGCGGGTCAGGCCGGAAAGCACGTACTCCACCGTCGTCGGGTCGGGATTCAAGCAGTAGGGGCCTCGCGCCACATACCGCCCCACCATACGCTCCACCCTCCCCCGCGCCTCCGCCTCTCCTCTCTCACCCGCCTGACCTTCACTCGCCATCCCCCGATGCTACCTCCCCACGGCTCATGGGGTCAAGCACCCAGTGTCAACATGCCCCACCCCTCCCCGCCTTCTGCCCCTCCGTAGGCCGGGTGCTTTCCAGTTCGCGCTGAGCCACGTCGGAGGTCCACCGCCCTCAATGCCCCCATGCCCGTCAATCTGCCCCTGCTGACTGTGTGGATGGGCGGCTGGGCAATCAGCAGCACTAAGCAAGGCATTGACAAATGGCGTGCGATGTGATACCAATCCGGGTGACAGGGGGGCCCGCGCGTGGTATGTGAATCGGGAAGCCTGCCCCCACACGACGCGTAACGCACCCGCTTGTATTCGGCGAGTTCTGCCGCACAATCACCCAAGTGCGGGGACATTGCGATGCCGCCCACACGTAGTCCTCTGAAGCTCGAAACACGGCTTGACGTCCTCCTCGCCCTGTTGGGCGCGTCAACCCGTCCGGTTCGAGGCATAACGCGCCTTGTGAAGCTGCTTTTCCTCGCCGAGAAGGAGGTGGACGCAGACAGGTGGTTGAAGCGAGGCGAGTACTACGGCTACCGCCCGTACAAGATCGGGCCCTTCTCCGCGGACGTGTACGAGGATGTAGAGATCCTTCAGGACAGTGGGCTGATCGAAGGCACACCCGGCCATGCGGAAGCCGAAGACGATATCGCAGCATGGGAGGAGGAATACGCCACCGACGTCACCCCAGAGCCGGGCCCCGACTCCGTTCACCGGGAGGTTAATAGGGCGTTCCGGCTGACCGGAGATGGGCTGAAGTGTGCCGAAGCGATACTTTCATCGGTGACCAACGAACAGCGCACGGCGCTGAGGCAGCTCCGCGCGCGGTACGACCGTATGAGCCTCCGACAGCTTCTCGTCTACGTCTACACGCGTTACCCGAAGTATGCTGAGGAGTCGGAAATAAGGGGCGATCTCGGGCTGGAATAGACATGTATGACCTGGCGGGAGATGCAGCGACAGTCTTCGGTATCTGCTTTGCACTCTTTGGGGGCGCCGCGTGGTGGTGCTGGAAAGCATCGCAGAAGAACCGAGACACCGAGTATAACGACACCCTCTCACGCATCTATGAACAGACATGGGACAGCTTGTACCCGCGGATCATTGAGAGCATCGGCCCTGAGCTGTGCGGACGTCTCGCTGAACCACTACGGCACTCCCCTCGGATCAAGTCCGTCCTGGAGCGACTCACGGTTGGCTCAAGACAGCAGGTGACCCTGAAGCTCCAGGATGTCTTCGAGGACCTGATCGAGACTGTCAAGGTCGAACTGCAGAGAACAGCACTTGCAGATCTCGGCGAGCCCCCGCCCGTTGAGGCTGCCTATAAGGCCTTGCAGGACAGTGTCTTCCCAGTTGTGGCAGATGCCTTCGCGCTCAGGACCCGCCTCCGCAGAGCGCAGTGGTGTCTCCGACGAGCCGCGTGTGCTTTCCTCCTTCCGATTCCTCCGACGGCCTACATCTCGGGTGCCTTGGTGATCCCGCCGTGGCGCGCACACATCCTGACAGCTGCCATTGTCGCCGGCGTTGCGCTCTTGCTGGCAGTGGCACTCGCATTCCTAAGTCTGCTGGATCTCCTCAGATTCAGTGACATCAGACAGCGCTGGATGATCGACCATGGCAACTAGGCAACGAACAGCGGGATCGACTGCCTCCGCACCCCGCGAGGAAACGCTGGAGGCTCCCGTGCGCAGAGTTCTGATTGACCACGGATACCAGGTTCAGCCCCAGGTTCGGATTCTGGGCAAGACGATCGACCTGGTCGGAGCGAAGAAGTCCACGCTTGAGCTGGTGACTGTGGAGCTGAAGATACGGGATTGGAAGCGCGCTGTTCGCCAAGCATACCTCAATCAGCCGCTCGCACATGTTGCCTACATAGCAATCCATGAGAAGTATATCGACCCCACATGTCTGTCTGTTCTAGAGGCGATCGGAGTCGGACTTATCTCGGTGGGCAGGAGAGCCGAGATACTGCTTAGGGGCGACGCCAGGAGAGCGCCGAACCCGCTCTTGGCCGCGCGGCTGCGAGCGGCAGTCATGGACGGACAGGAAGATGCTTAACGGCCTCAGAAGACCAGCTGTTCTGTTGCGCTATGGCAGGGCAAGGGATTCCCGACTGATCAACGAAGTCACCCAGCGCGGGTGGCTAGATGGCCTAGTCGTCCCGGGGAATATCCTCGCGTATCAAGCCGTGGCGACTCCGCATTATGTGCGCTCCTTCGACCTCCCCTACGTCATTGACCCCATGTCCTACGTCTTCGCCCGCAAGGATTGGTTCATGCCGGCCAACGAGATGCGGCCCTCGATCCGCAAGCTCCTGGAGAGCCACGGCAAAGCACTTCATGCCGTATGCGAGGGCGAGGCCCGCGCCCTGCAACCGGACGACCTCACTTCTACGTTCCTAGATGATCTCGCGGCGGGCGCAATCGACTTCCAGACGTCTGCTGTCTCACAGACGCCAAGCGCGCACATCGAGCGCTACTTCAAGTTCCTCAAGCGCACGCCGCCTTCGCCCAAAGGCCGCGCACCGGAAGCAGTCGTCGCACCCTACTTCTTCGTGGATGCCGGAGACTCAGGGCCATCGTGGCTCGACGCCAATCTGCAGGTCGTTTCGGCCGTCGCGCAGGCGGGCAACCCCGTCGCTGCCGTTCTCTTCTATGACACGCGGCTCTGTGTGCCATCGCCGCGCCCGCTATGGAGAAGGGTGATCACTGGGTACCAGCAATGCGAGGCCGAGACGATATTCCTCTGGGCTGACAATCTGGAGGACGACTTCGAGGATCCTGGCCCAGGGCGAGGACTCGCCGAGGCCACAAAGGCACTTGCCTCGTCGGGTAAGAGAGTTCTTGCCCTATATGGCGGCTACTTCTCCCTGCTGCTCCATCGCAAAGGCATGGCGGGCATCTCCCACGGGATGCTATACACTCAACACAAAGCGGCCGAAGCGGCCGGTTCGCCGGCCGGCCCCCCCCCTGTGCGCTATTACTTCCCGGATTTCCATCAGTTCCGGTCGATAGCGCAGGCCGTCCGCATTGTCGACAGTGCGAGCATCGGTGTGCCGTGCGACTGCACCATTTGCCGAGCCATCTTCCAGGGCGACCCGGGCAGAATCGTTGAGTTCGAGGATGTGACTTGTGCGACCCGGCACTTCATGGCCGCGAGGCGAAGCGAGGCCGATCTGGTGGCGCGCACCGATCTGAAAGACCTTCTGCGGCAGCTTGAACAAGCCTACAACCGGTGGCACCGCGTTGTCGCCGGTCTTCCTAACCCCGACTCTGACTTCGGCGCCTTGATGCGGGGACTGCAGCACCTGCGCGCCTGGGTAGCCGCTCTCACGGACTAGCTCTTCCCCGCCTCCGGCGTCCCCCAACCGTCTGAACCGGCAGCGTCGCCCCTTCTGTCCCGTCCCCGCTCGCGCTACCCCAACCCCCGCGCTACGACCGCACAGAAGCGATAGTCGAGGGTTACGTCGCGCAGGGCGGGATGGTTTCCGAGTGGGACGATGTCGAAGACTTCGGTGCTGCTGCCGACGAGCAGCTGGCCGTCCTGTCCGCCTGCCCGTTCCCCCCGGCCCTCGGCTCCCTCGAGCGCCTTGCTGCCAGACAACCCCCTCCTTGTATGGTGTACATACCCTCGCCCGCCTGCCCTTCTCCACCCACGCTCCGGGCCTACCTGTATACATGGCCATGTTTAGGCCAACCTAAAATTGCTTCATGTGAAGCATTCGGACCCGGCTTTGACGCGGAGATAGCTCTAGGCTAGTAAGAAACCTGTCTGAAGCGCCCTCTACCCCTCCGGCAGCGTGAACCAGAACCTGCTCCCCTCCCCCACTTTGCTTTCCACCCCGATCTTCCCGCCGTGGCCCTCCACGATCCGCTTGACGATGGCGAGGCCGATGCCGGTTCCCGGCACGTCCTTCTCCTTCAGGCGGCTGAAGAGGTCGAAGATCTGCTCCCGGTACTCCTCCGGAATCCCGATCCCGTTGTCCCTGATCTCGAACCGGTACCCGTCCCGCAGTCTCTCCCACGCGATCTCCACCCGTGGAGGCGCGCCCTCGCGGGCGAACTTGAGGGCATTGGAGATCAGGTTCGTGAACACCTGCCGCAGCCTGGTGGGACCGGCCGAGACGGTGGGGAACTCCTCCGGCGCCTTCACCTCCGCCCCCGACTCCGCGATGAACGGCTCCAGCTCCTGCAGCGCCTTCGCCACCACCTCCCCCACCGCCACCCGCTCCTTCGGCTCCCCGCTGCGGGTGACGCGGGACAGCTCCAGAAGATCGCTCAGGAGAGCGTTCATGTTGGTGGCGTTGGCGCGCACCCGCCCCAGATATTCCCTCCCCTCCGTGTCCAGCCGGTCCGCGTACTCCTCCTCCAGCAGCCGAGCGAATCCCTCGATGCTGACCAGCGGGGTGCGCAGGTCGTGGGAGGCGGTGTACACGAAGCTCTCCAGCTCGCGATTCCTCGCCGTCAGCGCCTCCTCCGCGCGCCGGCGCTCTGCGATTTCATCCTGCAAGCGGGTATTCGTCTCCGACAGCTCGGCGGTGCGCTCCGCCACCAACTGCCCGGCCCACGCGGCGCGGCCCAGCACGCTCACCACGTACGCCGTCAGCAGGCCCGTGAACAGCAGCCCGACCCCCAGCACCACCCACGGCGTCCAGCTCGCGGTGGCCGCCAGGTATTCCGCAGTCGGCGTGCACTCTATCACCCACCTGCGGTCGGCCACCTCGACCGCGGCGGAGTAGCCCAGCCCGTTGGCAGAGGCCTCCTCCTCGACCTCTTCCTCGTTCACCCCAGCCCCGGCCAGGCGCGGGCGTGCGTAGAGCAGGTGTCTGCCCTTCCCCGGCCCTGCATCGTAGAGCCGGATCCTGGCTCTCCTCGCCCTGGCGCTTTCCAGGGCCTCGTCCACCAGGTCATTGATGCGGAACAGCCCCACCACCACCCCATACAGCTCGTGGGCATTCGGTGCGGTCGGTCCGCTGTCCAACACATCTCCGTAGTAGATCGGCAGCATCACCGCCACGCCCACCTGGTTCTCCCCGTTGTAAGTGAGCACGAATGGTCGGGTGGCGGCGATCGCGTGTTGATCGCGGGCCTTGCTGAAAGCTTCCAGGTAGACGGGAGTGGACTCCAGGTCAACCCCCAGGGGCAGCTCGCTCTCCTCCGCCGGCTCGGCATACCATACCGGGTAGTAGGTGGGGCGCGCGGCGGCGGGAACCTGACGCCCGTTCTCGCCCAGATCCACGACCCGGAAGCTTCCCCCCAACTCCTTCTGCGTCGCCGCCTCGAAGGCGGCTCGCTCGGCCTGCGTCAGCCGGGGCGCCCACGCCAGCACGTCAATCGCCTGCCTCCGCGACAGGCTGCCCTGCACGAACCCCCGGAACTCTCTCCGTTCCACGAAGTGCGAGGCCGCGTAGAACTTCCCGATGGACTCGATCTCCTGGAGGTAGAGGCCGATGCGCTCTTGCACCGCGGCGGCGGGCCTGGCGGCGAGCTCCTTGAACTCGCTCTTTCTGCGCCTGTTCTCTGCGTGACGGGTGCCGCCGAAGGCGGCGATGGAGAGCAGCAAGCTGAGCAGGAACACCAGCCCTGCAGGCCGATACCCGCGTGTCCCCGGAGCGCGCGCCGAACCAGTCATGGGTCCGCTGATCATCCTTCGCCGGCGATCCCTTCCGCGCTCTCCGGCCGCTGACGCTCCACAGCCTCGGCGACGGAGCGCGGGAGCTTGTACAGGATTCCCTTCAGGTCGTCCTCGAGATGTGCGTGTTGGTCCTTGACGCGGCCCACATCTCGCGCGTCGAAGCAGTCAATGAGGCCGGGGTCGTGCTCGCCCGATTGCTCGAGACGCGGTTCCCCAGCGCTCACATCCAGCAGGTAGCAGCAATCCGCCTGGAAGTAGAGGTAGTCGGACTGGCCGGTGGAGATGAGCTGTCCGTTCTCGTCGAAGTCGTCTCCGGCCGCCAGGATGCAGTAGACGGGCACCGGCCTGGGGCCGCGCGCGTGCTGGTCTCCGATGATCTTGGGGGGCACGCGTGCGATGAGATCCCCCGGCGCAATATCCGCGAAGTCCGTCACCTTCTCCGCCGCGAAGCGCTCCTGCAGCACCTGGACTGCCTCCCTGAACGCCTGCACGCAGTACTCGTCCACATGATACCCGGAGATGACGGACACGAACTCGCCCTCCCGACTATTTGGTAACCTGTACCTTCTTCGGCCGGAGATTGTAGCACATCCGGGGCCTGTCTGGGCACGCCCCGTTCACAGCAAGGGTGAGTCCAAGGCGAATGACAGGCCGCCCGCCAAGGTTCCGGCGGGCCCAGGGCGAAGTGAGGGCTGTGGCCTGCCGCGGGCGAAATGCCGTGCGCGGTGGGGGAATGGGGTCGCCCGCAGTTTCGTCTTATCCCATGGCGTCTCCCCCGAAGCGCGCGGAGGATGGCGGCCGCGGGCGCGCGGGTGCGAGTCCGCCGCCGGCGGGCGGTAGCCGCGCCGGTGGCGGCGCGTGCGGAATCCCTCTCCCCGGGATGAGAGGCATGATCGGAGAGCTATGAAACTTTGCTCAGTCATCGCAACGCTGCTGGCGTTTGCCGGCCCACTGGCCGCCGCCGAGGCGGCGGCCGCGCCCGCGGGCCGTGTGACGCCTACCCTGGCAGGGCTGCCGCCGGAGATGTGGGCGCGGGTGCGGGGGGTGCAGCCGGCCGTGGTGGACCTGACTCCGACCCCTTCGCCCGAGGCTGCTGCCGCCCTCACGCTCAAGGAGTGCATTGCCCTCTCCGTGTACTACAGCTCGGACTTCCGCGGGGATCTGGAGCGGCTGGTCAACGCTCGGCGAGGCCTGTGGACGGCGGAGCAGCGTCTCTTCCCCACCCTCTCCTCCCAAGCGGCGCGATCGAAGGACCCGGGCGAGGAGGCGGGGACGGCAGTCTCCGCGAGCATCGGGGCCGACTGGGAGGCGATGGGCGGGGGCACGCTGGGGGTGAACGCGAGCAGCGGCACGCAGGACGCGTTCGGCGATGTGCTGTCGCAGGAGCCTTCCGTGACCGTTGACTACGAGCAGCCGCTGATGCGCGGGGTTGGCCTGGCCTCCTCGACGGCTGAGCGCGTCCGCAGCGCCCGCACCGCGCTGACGGCCGAGGAGCTGTCGTTCTACGACGCCTATGAGGGGCTGGCGCAGCGGATCATTGACGACTACTGCGCGGTGCTGGTGGCGCGGGGCGAGGTGGAGATCGCCACGCGCTCGGCGGACCGCGCGAAACAGCTTTACGATATCAACTACGCCAAGTTCAGCGGGGAGGGCCTGGCGCAGCCGGGAGAGGAGTGGGTGAGCCAGGTGGCGGAGATTGACGTGGATCAGGCGCGCCTGAGCTGGGAGCGGTCCCAGCAGCAGCTCATCAGCAGACAGCAGGCCTACCGCGATGCCATGGACCGGCTGCTGCTGGACATGGGGTTGCTTCCCGGCGCCACCCCCGAGCTGGCAACCGCGATCGCCTACTCCCCACAGGAGTTCGATCAGGCTGAGCTGACGCAGACGGCCCTCGCCAACAGCACGGAGCTGGGGCGGCTGGAGCTGAGCCGGCAAGATGCGGTGGCGGCTGTGCGAATCGCTCGCAGCGAGGACCGTCCCGATGTGATCGCGGCGGTGGGGGTCACGAATCCGGGCGAGACCGCGAGCGAAACCAGCCCCGGCACGGGCTGGTATGGCAGTGTGCGGGCCGACTTTCCACTGTTCGACCGCCGGCGTGGGGAGAGCGTGTCCCGCGCGGGGCGCGCCCTGACGGTGCTGGAGCAGCGGATGGTGGCAACCCGCGACCAGGTGACACAGGAAGTGCAGCGCCAGGTCCGAGCGGCCACCAGCTCTCGGGCGAGGATTGACATCGGCATCAAGTCGGTGGCGCTGGCGCAGAAGAGCCGGGAGGCGGCCCAGGGCATGTATGATGAAGGACTGAGCGACTACCTGCGTGTGCTGGACGCGGACGACCGGCTGGTGGAGGCGGAGCGCTCGCTGCTGCAGGAGCAGGTGCAGTACTTCCTGACCACGGTGCAGCTGCGGCGGAGCGTAGGTGAAGACATCACCCAGGGCCTGCCGGAGTAGAACGGAGCAGACAGGCAGTGTTGAGGCGGTACGCGATCACGATAGTGCTGGTGCTGGCGGTGGCCGGCGGCGGATGGGCCTGGCGGTCCCTGGGCCGGCGCCCGACGCAGGCGCGGATTGCCGTGGCGGAGGTGAAGCGGGGGGAGTTCGTGGTCAGCCTGCTCACGGAGGGCACTCTGCAGAGCGATGACTCGATGACGGTGAGCACGGGCAAGGCGCCGGGCGAGCTCACCATGATCGTGCCCGATGGGACGGTGGTGCGGGCGGGGGATGTCTTCTGCCGCATCGAGGCCCGGGATCTCCTGCGGAAGCAGGCGGATGCACAGTTGACCTATAAGCAGTCGCTGGAGGAGATTGCCACCGCCCGCGATAACGCGCAGGAGCGTCTCGACACAGAACAGCGCTCGCTCGACCAGTCGGCGAAGGACCTCCAGGTATGGGAGGAATCGGTAACTATGCGGACCAAGCAGGCGGAGGACCAGCTTGCGTTCGACCGGGCGGAGGCGGAACGGCTGCGACTGGAGTATGAGCGGTCCCAGCGGATGGCCGACAAGGGGTACCAGGCGGGGGCGGAGGCGGAGATCGCCAAGGCGGCCTATGAGGCGCAGCAGTTCAAAGTGGAGCAGAGCAGCAAAGACCTGGACCTGAATCGTCGCCAGATCGACGCGGAACGGCGTCAGAAGCAGAGCCAGGTGACCGCCTCCCAGCGACGGACCGAGATCTTCAAGGGGCGCATTCAGGAGCAGGTTTCGCACGCGGAGCGCCGGTCGGAGGTGGCGAAGAGGGAGCTGGATCAGATCGTGACCTCCCTCGCCGACACCACCATCAAGGCTCCCATCTCGGGCACGGTGTCTCTGTTCTCGACCTTCCGGGGCGGGGAGCGGCGGTCCTGGCGGGAGGGCGATCAGGTGTCCTCGGGCACGCCGCTGGGGAGCATCTCCGGCAGCCGGAACATGTCCGTGCGCGGCCGCGTGAAAGAGAGCGACATCGGGCTGATGCACGCCGGGCAGGAGGCGGAGATAGAGTTCGACGCGCTGGTGGGGCGCACGTTCCCCGGGGTGGTGTCCTCGGTTGGCGCGGTGGCCCGGGAGGTGTGGGTGTGGGAGGACCCGACGGCGGAGGCGAATCAACGGGTCTTCGATGTGCTGGTGAAGGTGAAGCAGGCGCCTTCCCGCGGAGGCCCCGGTGCGGGCGAGCCCGGCGAGGGCGGGTCGGCGGAGGGCCTGAAGCCGGGCCTCAACGCACGGGCGCGGATCGTGGTCAAGCGACTGCCGGAGGTAGTGTACGTGCCGCTGGAGGCGGTGTTCGATCGAGAAGGGAAGAGCTATGCCTATGTCAAGCAGGGCGATAGCTTCGTCCGTCGGGAGGTGGAGGTGGGGGAACGGAATGAAACCGGGGTGGTAGTGCACAAGGGGCTCTCTGCAGGGGAGATGGTGGCCTTGTCGGACCCCACCCGGGCGCCAGAGGCAACGGTGAGGAAAGCGCCATGAGGCCGCCAGACGACGGGAGGATAGGACCGATAGAGGGCGGGCCGACAAGCCCGCCAGACGGCCGGCGGGCAAGGCTAGTGGAGGTGAGTGGTATCACCAAGGTCTACCACGCCGGGGACGTGCCTGTGGAGGCCCTGCGGGGTCTGGACCTGGAGATGGAGGAGGGTGAATTCGTCGCCATCATGGGTCGGTCGGGATCGGGCAAGACTACGCTGCTGAACATCCTGGGCTGTGTGGAGAAGCCAACCAGCGGCCGCTATGTGCTGGCTGGGGAGGAGGTGGCGAAACTGAACGACGCCCAGCGCTCGTCGCTGCGGCTGCGGCGGCTCGGTTTCGTGTTCCAGTCTTACAACCTGCTGCCGGGCATGTCGGCGGTGGACAACGTGCTGCTCCCCACCGTCTACAGCGGGGTCCCCGACGCGACGCGCCGCGCCCAGGAGGCGCTGGCGCGGGTGGGGCTTGACGGGCGAGCCCATCACCGGCCGAGCCAGCTTTCGGGGGGCGAGCAGCAGCGGGTGGCGATCGCGCGCGCCCTCATCAACAACCCCTCCATCATCCTCGCCGACGAGCCCACCGGGAACCTGGACACCCGGCGCGGCCAGGAGGTGCTGGCCTTGTTCCAGGACCTGCATCGGGACGGGATCACCATCGTGCTGGTCACCCACGAGGAGCAAGTGGCCGAGCACGCCCAGCGAATCGTGCGGCTGATGGACGGCCGGGTGGCGAGCGACAGACGGGTGGCGCAGCCACTGGAGGCACGGGCGGTGCTGGCGGGAATGCTGGCGGAGAGCGAGGAGGCGCTATGAGGAGAGCCTTTGCGCTGGCGCTGGTGGCCCTGCTGCTGATTATCGGTGGGTGGAGACTGCATTCCACCAGGGCGGATCGGGCGGCCGCGAGGTCGCGCATCCCGACCGCGGAGATCACCCGCGGCCCGCTGGCGATCACCCTTCCCATCACCGGCACGCTCGAGTCGGCGGAGGAGACGCCGGTGCGCGGGGAGATCGCCGGGGTGCTGGTTGACATCTGCCAGGACAACAGCCCGGTGCAGCCGGGGGACTTCATCTTCCAACTCGACACCGAGGACCTAACCGCGCAGCGGGAGGATCGCGCAGGATCCCTGGCTGACGCAGAGGAGGGGCTCAGCAGCACTCAGGCTGACATGCTGACGAGGATCGCACAGGCCGAGAGCGACGCGCTGACGGCGCGGGAATCACTGGATCTGGCGCAGGAGAGTGCGCAGGCGGAGCGGGAGAAGATGGCGGCTCAGGTGGCCTATACCCAGGGGGAGCTGGCGCGGGCGGAGCAAGAGCTGAAGCGATATCAACGGCTGGCGGAGTTGAACTACATCCCCGGCACCAGGCTTCGCCAGGTGGAGAAGGACTACCGGGGGAAGCAGTTCGATCTCGATCAACAGCGGGCGCAAGAGGCGGAGGTGGAGCAGCGGACCGCGGAGCAGGTGCAGGATCAGGAGACTTCGCTGGCGCTGGCCTTGCATTCGCTGGACACGGCGAAGGCGGACGCGCAAGCGGAAGTGGAGGGCGACCGGATTCACGTGGCGGAGGCGGAGCGCAGGCTGGCGGAGGTGGAGGCAAAGATCGCCCAGTGCCGGGTGGCCGCTCCGACGGCAGGGCTGGCGGTAATCCAGACCAACTCCAACAACTGGCCTGAGCGGCGGCCCTACCGGCTGGGGGATGAGGTGGAATCGGGGGCCTCGCCGGTGACGATCTACGACCTCACCAGGATGCAGGCGCGGTGCCAGATCGGAGAGATGGAT
>Ga0315279_10004441_pt1:2500-18814 | contig 18814 bp, 9 predicted proteins | sample YL17G06_20_MG_FD_203694 | JGI IMG/M metagenome (GOLD analysis project Ga0315279, IMG submission 203694) | Sediment microbial communities from Yellowstone Lake, YNP, Wyoming, USA - YL17G06_20 | ecosystem: Environmental > Aquatic > Freshwater > Lake > Sediment | place: USA: Wyoming... | reverse complement strand
GTCCGATTCCTTGATAGGTCTGCGCCAGTCGCTCCATCCCCTGGATTCGCTGCCCTGGCGCGAGCAACTGTTCATCGCATCGTACGAGGCAGAGTTCAAGGTACCCTTCGGCAATGCCGTCGCCGAGTGCACGGGCAACACCGGCCGCCTCGCTGAAATACTTCTTCGCATCGCCAAACCTGCCGTTCTCATGATAGATCACGCCGATGTTGAACAGCAGCTGCACCTCATACTCTCGTCCGATCTTCTTGGTGCGAAGGTTATTCGCTGCGTCACGGAACCATTGAAGCGCGTCGTTGAAACTGCCTTGCGCTTTGTGGACAAGCCCGATGTTCATCCGCAATCGGGCGTCGAAGAGCGGCTCGTCGCTTTTCTCCAGAAGGACTCTCGCCTCCGAAAATGAACTCAACGCCTCATCGTACATCTTTTGCCTTAGGCGAACCTCTCCGATACCGCGCAGCGCCTCAGCCGCTCGCGCCCCTCCACCTGCTTGATAGAACCCAAGAGCTGATTGGTAGTACCGCAGAGCATCATCCAGCTTCTCGGCAAAGAGTGACACCGCCCCCATGTTCATCTCCAATCCCGCTTTCGTCTCGCCATCATTGAAGGCCGCGCTGAGCCTGTGCGCAGCAGCGTAGGACACCAGAGCGTCCTGATAGCTCCCCAAAGCAGCATACGCATCGCCGATGAGCCGATGCGACCGCATCTCCGTTCGGAAGTCACTTGCTCGCCTCGCTTGATCTTGCGCGACCGAGAACTTGCCGAGCGCACTGTAGAGCCGTCCTTCCGCTAGGTAGATCTCACCGAGGTACCTGTTCACCTCGGCGACAGTGTAGGTTTGATCCATCTGCTCAAATGTGGGGAGTGCCTGGACGAAGAGCGATTCGGCCTGTTGATACGACTTCTCCTCGAACAATCCGACAGCACGTTCGAAGAGGTCGGTGGCATCAGCCAGCGGCCGATCACTGACATCACAGCCAGAGGAAAGGATGATGATGAGTATGGGGAGGAGACGTTGTCGAGCCATCACCGGTGAGCCTGCAAAGAAAAGAAATCCCGTCCCGGCATTCTGCGGGACGGGATGAATATAAGAAATGGCTGTTCGCCCTGCAATAGGTTCTTATCCGCTATCGCAGCGTAATGCCCACACCAGCAGTGATTACGGGCTGTGAAGCAAAAGAGTAGTCTGCGTGGACGTTGATAAGCAGCAAGAGCAGACGGACCCCGGCGTGAAATCGAGACTTGTTCTTGCCTTCGACCGAGAATCCATTCACTTGAACAGTGGTACCAGTTGACAAATCAGAGAACTTGTACGGTTCCACATCCCAAGATGACTTTTCGAGCTGGAAGCCGCCGTAGAGCGTAAGAAGAGCCAAGCCTTTGCTCACCTCTACTCCATACGCCGTGCCGCTTCCAGAAAGGATCTTGTTATCGTTGTTATCAGAGATCGTCAGTTTTTGCGTCATGAAATGGACTGCGATGTCGATGGGACACAGGGGAATGTACTGATCGATGTCATGCCGAAGACCAAAGCCGATGAAGTTCACCTTCCCTACGGGCTCACCGAAACTCGACGGCGGAATCGTCACCGTCGGTATGAAGCGCCCGATCACTTCTATTCCCAGAGGCAGGCCCACCGAAGCCTGCGGCACAATGAGCGGCACGCCTTTCAGATTGAATCCCTGCGGAGTCGTGAAAATCGTTTGACCTCGCAGCGGAAAAAAACCCGATGTCGATTTCACCTTTACTTCTCTGCCGGTTGTTTCACCTAATGCCGTCGGTGATCCGGTAATGACTTTGTCATAATCGATACCAGCCCTGAGGGTGAAGCCGCTATACACAATCTGGTCAGGAAGCACCAAGTCGAAGACTTTGTCCTCATCGACCGTCAACGCGGCACTGAGCTTCACGCCAACGTCGAAACCTAAGATGTTATGAAGATCTGCCGAGTGGTAGAAGCCGCTGTTCAAATCCGCACCGAGACCGGAGAGGAATGGCGCGATGTAGTTGATCGCATTCTGTTCTGCGACCTTGGAGAGCTGTTTGCCCAGGTCATCCTGCGCAAGAGACGAGAAGCAGAAAACCGTCAAGCACCCAATAGCCACAGCAACCGACTTAATGACGTTCCTCATAGACCTACCCTTTTGTTGGATTGATGAGAGTGTCACTTTGTTGTCAATATGGGAAATTGAAATGTGAGAACCAAGCCCCAGCTCTACTGGTCCTTGACCTTGATGTGCGCGACGATGTCATCAGCATTGTCCGACAAAATACCATCTACACCTAACTCCATCATTCTGTTGACGTTGGAGGTTGTGTTCAACGTGTAGACATAGATGGCCAAACCGTGTTGACGCGCATCACGCACCATGCCCCGTGTCAGTTCATGCTTTGCACAGACGAACGCCGCTGCGCCGACACGCCCCGCCAGCTTTGATGGAAGCCGCCCAAAATCACGATACACGTTGTAAATGACACCGGTGATCGCTTCGGGGTTCACCCGCTTGATATTGGCGACCATCCGATGATCGAATGACGAGAAGAGGACAGCGCGGTTCATCCCCGCGCCCTCGACAAGCTCAAGCACCTTGCGCTCCAGCAAGAAGGGCTTCTCACGATGAAGGAAATCGGATTTCAGCTCGATGTTCACCCAGCGTCGCCCGTTGAGGAAGCGCAGGACTTCGCGCAGCGTCGGAATCCGCTCGCTTGAAAAGGATAGATGGAACCACGAACCGGCATCGAATTCTTTGATCTCCTCAAGGGTATAACCGCGCGCTGCGCCGTTTCCCGTTGAGGTGCGTTGAAGCGTTCGGTCGTGAAGAACAATGACTTCTTCGTCCCTGGACAAACGCACATCAAGCTCGATCATATCGATCCCGGGCATCTCGCACGCAAGCTTGAAGGCGGCAAGAGTGTTCTCCGGCGCTTTGCCCGAGATGCCTCGGTGGGCAATCACGTACGGTGAACGTTCGGGAGTTGTCTTCGGCTGAAACGGTTGCATGAAGGCTCAAACCTAGCCGGTAGCGGTGGTTTTCTTGAGTTTGCTCTTTCCGAGGATTGAGATTATTTCTTCTTGGATGGTCGAGATATCGCGCATGCCGTCGATTTGCGTGAAACGGCCCGAGCGACGGTAGAAATCCTTCAGGGGCTTGGTATCCCGCAAATAAACATCCAGCCGCCGGCGCGCAGTCTCAAGCGTGTCATCCGACCGCTGATACAGTTCCCCGCCGCACCGAGGACATTTGGCGGGATCGTCCTTGAGAAGCTGGCTGGGGTTGAAGATACGCCCGCACGATCGACACGAACGCCGGTCCGTGAGGCGGCGGACAACTTCGTCGTGCTCGACACGAAGGCTGATAACGCCGTCCAGCCGTATGCCGAGTTCCTCAAAGAGTCGATCGAGCGCTTCAGCTTGGGGGATCGTTCGGGGGAATCCATCCAGAATGAACCCATCTTTCGCTTTACCCGAGGCGACCACCTCGCGTATCAAACCGATCATCACGTCATCGGGAACAAGCGCTCCGGCATCGAGATATCCCTTCGCTTTCATGCCGAGTGGACTCTTCTTCGCCACGGCCTCTCGCAACAAATCGCCCGTCGAGATGTGTGGAATGTGGAATCGTTCTGTCAGGAGCTTCGCCTGCGTGCCTTTTCCGGAACCGGGAGGTCCGAAGATAATGATACGCATCAGTGGATCTTCCAAGTTGAAAACGTTTCGAGAAACCTACACTATGGGAACGGTGGAGCCTGCCTTTGGAGAACTCCTTGAAACCTGCACTCTTTGTCGCGCCCGCCTCCCGCCAGCCTGTGCCTCCTTGACAGCGAGCTGTCCACAAGCAGCCTCGATGTCCTCCCCTGCACTGCTTCGGATCATTACCGTGATATTGGACTGCCGGAGTGCGCTCGCGAAGGCTTCCACGCGGTTGAGCGGGGTCGGTTTCAGTGCGGCAGCAAACCCCGTTGGCTGCGTGAAGTCAATCGAATGGAACGGGATGATGTTAACCTTGCAGGGGATTTGCTTTGACAGCTTGACGAAGTGATGGATATCCTCATCGGTATCGTTGAAACCATCAAACAAAATGTACTCAAACGTGGGACGCCGGCGCGTCTTCCGATAGTAGTATTCCAATGCCTGCACCAGGTCATCAACGCTATGCTTCTTGGTAATCGGCATGAGCTGCTTTCGTTTCTCGTTGTCCAACGAATGAAGCGAGAGGGCCAGTTTCACCTTTTGGTGTTCATCGGCCATCTGTCGAATCTTGTCTGCATATCCGGCAGTGGAGATGGTGACGTGCCGAGCACCGATGTTCAGCGACCGATCGTCGGTGATGATCTCCACCGATTTCATCACGTCGCCGTAGTTGAGCATCGGCTCTCCCATACCCATATAGACGAGATTGGTGATGCGCCGATGAGCGTGTCGCTGGGCTTGGATGACCTGGTCGACGATCTCGCCGGCAGTCAAATTGCGTGAAAAGCCCATCGTCCCCGTCGCACAGAAGCTACAATCGAGGGGGCATCCAACTTGCGTTGAGAGGCAGAGTGTCAGGCGTTTTTCTGCCGCCGGGGAGCTTTCCTCTGCGGGAATCAGAACACTTTCGATCCGCAGACCATCGTGCAGCTTGAAAAGGAATTTCGTGGTTCCGTCAGTGGGCGAAACGCTCTTGGCAACGAGTTCGAGGTTATCGAGAATTGTCGTTTGATTCAGGAGGGAGCGGAATTCTTTGGAAATATCCGTCATCTCGTCGAATGAGGTAGCCCCCTTGGCATAGATCCAGGAGAAAAGCTGTCCAGCTCGGTATTTTTTTTCTCCAAGCGATTCAACGAACTCCCGCAACTCTTTGAGCGTCAGGCCCTTGAGATTCTTCCTCGTCATTGCGTTGCAAAATACGGAAATTCGCTTCTGATGGCAAGGTGAGGAGGGAAAAAATGCCGTCCGGCGGAGATTTTCGAAATCTACAAGATTTCGGGAATCTGCGGGTGAACTAGATAATCCATCAGGTTTCTCAAACCTGATGGGTACGGCTGGGAACTCAGCTCACTCCCGGTTGGTCAGCATATTCACCCCTATCATTGGCTCTAAGGGGCCTTCGCTTGGGGGATCTCCGTCACCTCGAGGCGCAAGCCTCCGATCTCGATTGATAAACAAGAGCCCTTCAGCTATATTGAACTCGCAAGAACCGATTCCACCTCACTGTCAAATGGAGTGAATTATGAAACGCCTACTCGGCCTCATTCTGCTCGTTGCGCCTCTTCTCTACGCAGGGAGTGACGATGCGCGGCTGAAGAATTCCTACCGGGAGGACAAGAACGGCTGGATCTATGTCCACCTCGAAGGCACACCCAACCAAATCGGATACCAACACGGTTACCATCTCGCAGCTGAAATCGATGATGCGATAAGGATGTTTGCTTACTACTTCGAGAAGGGATCAACGGCAAAAGACTGGAAGTTCTTCCGCGAGGCTGCCGAGCGGATCTTCTGGCCGAAGCTGGAAAAGGAGTATCAGGAAGAGATCCAAGGCATTGCCGAGGGGGTAGCCGCGCACGGTTACAAGTATGACAAAATCGACATCACGGTGTTGAATGCGAACATCGAACTCGCCTCCTACTACGTTCCGTGGCTCGCCAACAAGATCAAGCAGGATTCCATGAACAATCAGGCACCTGGCAAATGCAGCGCGTTCATCGCGACGGGCAGCTACACGGAAGACGGAAAGATCGTGATCGCACACAACAACTGGAGCGACTACATCGTCGGCGAGCGATGGAACGTCATCGCGGATATCGTCCCGGCCAAGGGCTATCGAATCCTGATGGATTGCATACCCGGATTCATTCATAGCGGCGACGATTTCGCGATCAACAGCGCGGGACTCCTGTACACTGAAACCACCATCACGCAATTCAAAGGATTTGATGAGAATGGAACACCGGAATTCATGCGCGCACGAAAAGCAGCACAGTACGCAAGCTCCATCGACGACTACATCAAGATCATGACCACCAACAACAACGGGGCGTATGCGAACGACTGGCTGGTTGGAGACACGAAGACTAATGAAATTGCACGGCTCGAACTCGGCTTGAAAAACTTTCGCGTTTGGCGCACGTTCGATGGATGGTACGAAGGCTCGAATTTTCCTTGCGATCCAAAGCTGACCGCCGAAGAGACAACGTTCGATCCAAACGACATGCTCAATACGGCCAACAGCCGGAAGTGCCGCTGGGCGCAACTGGCGCTGGAGACGAAGGGGAAGATCGGCGCTGAGCTTGCGAAGGAGATGGAGGGGGACCATTTTGACCCAATCAGGAAGACGACAGTGCTGAACGGGGGCGTGTTATGCGGTCACGTCGACAGAGATCCCCGCGGCGCACCGGAATGGAGCTCGCCGCCATTTTTCCCGACAGGAGCTGTCCAGGGCAAAGTGACAACTGCGGCGCTGGCGAAGGAGATGAAGATCTGGGCGAGGATGGGTCATCCTTGCGGAGAAGATTTCCTCGCGGCGCCCTTTTTCGAGAAGCATCCCGAGTACAAGTGGCAGGAGAAGTTCTTGAAGGATATGAAGGGAAATCCGTGGACGCTGTTTGAGGCAAAGAAGTAGGAGCGTAGCCACTCTCAGCTTGCATCACTGAGTGAGAAGAAACGAGAAACCCTGAGTTGCGTTAGCAGTTCGGGGTTTTTTATTGGATGCCGCACCATCCGAAGATTTCATTTTCTCCAGTTGAAAGGACAGCCAGTTCAAAAAAGAATTGCTATGAAATGACATCGGTAGGGAGATATTTGTCGGGCAGTTTGGTCGCGAATCCGTGCCATATTGGCCCGTTTTGCCACAAGGGGAGTGCCTACACTCATTGAGGGAAACTATGCAGTCAACTGGCATGTTACATTGGGACGGAATCCTCGGTCAAATGCCGAAGCCATATAATCAATAGTTAGGCGCAATGCAGAAAGGGACCATAACAATGAGAGCGAAAACGATGGAAGGTCGCGAGATCGACCTGAAGCAGGACACGCTCGACGGTTTGAAGATGCGTTTGCGAGGGCCGGTGTTCGCGCCTGGCGACGTCGGCTATGAGGAGTCCCGAACCGTCTGGAACGGCATGATCGATAGAAAGCCCGCCGTCATCGCGCGCTGCCTCGGCATCGCCGATGTGATCGTGTGCGTGCAGTTTGCGCGCGAAAACGAGCTCCTGCTCTGCATCAAAGGTGGAGGACACAACATCGCTGGCCTGGCCACGGCCGACGGCGCCCTGATGCTCGACATGTCGCTCATGCGAGGCGTATGGGTGGACCCACAAAGAAAGGTCGCCCACGCGCAGGCGGGTTGCCTGCTCGGCGACGTGGATCGCGAAACGCAGGTGCACGGGCTCGCTGCCGTCCTCGGTTTCGTCTCGTTGACCGGCATTGCGGGACTCACCTTGGGCGGTGGGTTCGGCTACCTGACGAGGCGTTGGGGCTGGACGTCGGACAACGTGGTCGGGATGGACGTCGTGACCGCCGACGCACAATTGGTGCGGGCGAGCAGCGACGAGAACGCGGACCTCTTCTGGGGGCTGCGCGGTGGTGGCGGGAACTACGGCGTCGTGACCGGCATCGACTACGCGCTCTACCCTGTCGGTCCGGAGGTCGTCGGTGGCGTCGTAGCCTGGCCTGCAAGCGAGGCGCCCAGGGTGCTCGAGCTGTACCGGACGCTCGCCGAGAAGGCCCCGCCCGAGCTCACGCTCGTCGTGCTCATGCGCCCGGCGCCCCCTGCGCCGTGGCTTCCGAAGGACATGCATGGGAAGCCGATCGTGGCGTTGCTTGCCTGTTACAGCGGGAGACCCGAGGACGGCGAGAAGGCCGTCGCCCCCATCAAGTCGTTCGGCAACCCCATTGGTGATGTGCTTGTGCGCCGGCCGTACGCGCAGATGCAGTCCCTGCTCGACGCTACGCAGCCGAGGGGGCGGCGCTACTACTGGAAGAGCGAGTACCTCTCGCGCATCGATCCGGCCCTGTGCGAAAAGGTCATCAAGCATGCGGCGAGGATCCAATCGCCTCACTCGACCGTGGTCCTGTTCCAGATCGAAGGCGCTCTGAACCGACTCAAAGCGGAGCACTCTCCCGTCAGCAACCGCGATGCGCGCTACGTGCTCAACCTGGCGGGCTCGTGGGAGCAGGCGGGCGACGACAGGGCGAACATCGAATGGGCACGCGAGGCGTGGAACGACATGAAATCGTTCTCGACCGGCGGCACGTACATCAACTTCCTGACGGAGGACGAAGGTCCCGAGCGCACCGAGGCAGCGCTCGGCAAGGGACTCCAGCGGCTTGCAAAGGTCAAGGCGAGATGGGATCCGCAGAACGTGTTCCGCACGAACCGGAACATCAAACCGGTCTGAGAGACGCCAGTGCGCCTAACAACCGGTTGCAGCGGGCGGCGCTGCGCGCCGCCGCTGAACCGGAGCGTTCGGCGTAATACTCATAAACTTAGGAGGACAAAATGCCAGTCGAAGCAGTGATAGCAGCATTCAAGGCGAGCCTTCGTGGTGAGCTGATCCAACCTACCGATGCGGGCTACGATGAGGCCCGCAAGGTCTACAATGCAATGATTAACCGACGCCCCGCCCTGATTGCACGTTGCGCGGATGTGGCGGACGTGATAACCGCAGTTCAGTTCGCACGCGAGAACAAGATGCTCCTTTCCATTCGAGGCGGGGGCCATAACGCCGGAGGCCTTGGTGTATGCGACAACGGCTTGGTCATCGACCTCTCGCGATTGAAGGGCGTTCGAGTTGATCCCGTGGAGCGTACGGCCCGGGTCGAGGGGGGCTGCACGTGGGGTGACGTAGACCATGCAACTCATGCCTTTGGCCTGGCTGCGCCTACTGGCATCATTTCCACCACTGGCGTCGGCGGACTCACCCTGGGCGGTGGACTCGGCCACTTGACGCGCAGGTGCGGCCTCACCATCGACAATCTTCTGGCCGCGGACATGGTGCTCGCGGATGGGCGTTTCGTCACTGCCAGCGCCGAAAAAAACCAGGATCTCTTTTGGGCAATCCGCGGGGGTGGGGGCAACTTTGGCGTCGTCACCTCATTCCTGTTTAGACTCCACCCCGTCCACACTGATTATGCCGGGCCGATGCTCTACGAAATGAGCCAGGCTCCCAAGGTGATGGCGTGGTACCGTGAGTTTATCCGCAAAGCGCCGGAAGACCTCACCGGCTTCTTCGCCTTCCTGATCGTGCCACCGGGGCCACCGTTCCCTGAGCCCCTCCACAACAAGACGATGTGTGGTATCGTGTGGTGTTACAGTGGACCGATGGAGAAGGCCGAGGGGATTTTCAAACCCATTCGCAGCTTTAGCCCCCCAGCCCTTGACCTCGTCGGCCCGATCCCACACACGGCGCTCCAGAGCATGTTCGATGGTCTGTATCCACCGGGCCTCCAGTGGTACTGGAAGGCTGACTTCGTCAACGAATTAAGCGACGAGGCCATCGCGCTCCACGTGAAGTATGGCTCGAAGATTCCAACTATGCAATCGAGCATGCACCTCTACCCGATCAACGGGGCAGCGCACCGCGTCGGCAAGAACGACACACCGTGGAGCTACCGCGATGCCACATGGGCTCAGGTCATCGTTGGTGTCGATCCAAATCCCGCCAACAAGGACCGGATCAGCGCGTGGGCGAAAGGGTATTGGGATGCAGTGCATCCTCACTCGGCGGGGGGTGCATACGTGAATTTCATGATGGACGAAGGTGAGGATCGGGTGAAGGCATCCTACAAGGGGAACTATGAGCGGCTGGTCGCCATCAAGAGCAAATACGATCCGACGAACCTTTTCCGCGTGAACCAGAACATCAAGCCTACCGTGTGACAGCGCCTCAAAGTACAGCACAGCCTTTCTAATGCCCTGGACGCGGAACGCTGAGAAAGATCGACGATGCGCCTAAGAAGGTGCTCCAAGCGACGGAAACCGCGCTCGGCATTCAGGTTAGCTGTGCTCGGTTGCACCTCGTTGCTTCTTGATTCGTTCAGCGAGCGGAATGTACCTGTTTCGGATTCGAGCCAGTTCTTTCGTAGCAACGAAAAAGCTCGTGCTGCCCAAGTAGGCACAGCCTCCGTTTACCCCCCAGGTGAAGATGGTTTCCCCGGGGCTTGTTTTTCCCCTTCTTCGAGAAGCATCCTCAGTTCAAGTGGCAGGGGAAGTTTTTGAGAGATATGAAGGGAAATCCCTGGACGTTGTTTGAGGCGAAGAAGTAGTCTCCAGAACAGGGTCAAACGCGACGAAACACAACCCTCCAGACGCCGTAAGATCTTGATAGGGTTCTGCAATTGGGAGGGAATATGAACAAGCATCTGCATGCCAAACACCGGGTTTTCCTGCTTCTTTTTCCGCTGTTGTTGATTCTCGCCGGTTGCGAGATCAACGACTTTGATGGCGACCCGAACTCTGAATATCGGGAGAGCTTCCTCTTCACGAAAGCAGTCGGAGCACGATCGGAACTCTTCATCAGCAACGTCAATGGTGCTGTGATGATCATCGGAGTCGATACGCTGAACGAAGTGCGAATATCAGGTTCCAAGATTGTCAAGGATCAGTCCGATGATGAAGCCAGACGGCACATTGTCGACATCGAAATCGACATGCAAGAGTCTCCTTCGACGCTGACCATCAAGACTCTTCAGCCGAATACGAGCGGAAGAAGAACGTATCAAGTCAACTATGAAGTGATGATTCCCAGCTCGTGGAGAGTCACCGTCAGTAATGTCAACGGAAACGTCGATATTCAGAACATTCGAAATACGGTGAGCACAACGGTCGTCAATGGCACCGTGAACGCCACTGAAATTGCAGGCAACGTCAGCGTGACTGTCACTAATGGAGTGATCAGCGGAAAGGTGCAGATACGGGAGAACGGATCCTGTGCGTTCAACCTCGTCAACGGTAACGCGACTCTGCTTGTGCCGCGAACGACTTCCGCATCGGTGACAGCGACGGTCACGCTTGGCACCGTTTCCGTTTCCAATCTGCCGATCGTCTATAGCACGAACACGCGCACGAGCGTGACAGGAATCGTTGGAGCAGGGAAAGGGACTATTCGGCTTTCGTCTGTAAACGGAGTAGTTCAATTGCTTGGATTCTAGAGCCAACAGCCGTAGGCAGGAATTCCCCAGGCGCGAACATCATTTTTGAAACCTGCATTTCATCCCGCCGCAAATAAGAAAACCCCGGGCTGTTTCCACAACTCGGGGTTCTTGGCAAAGGCCTGTCCGTGTGGGGCACTATCGCGATGAGAGCGCCACTGTTTTCTTCCCTTCGTCCACTCCTTTTAAGAACTTGATGAGCCCTGCCATGTACACCTGTTGGTCATCGTACATGTCTATGTGGCTTCCGTTCGGGCAGAACAGGTAACTCCCGTTCTGGACCTGCGTCGAAATCCATTTCATGTGTTCCGGATCCATCGTGTCGTACTTCGCCCCAACAACCAGAGTCGGGACGGAGATGTTCTTGAGGTCTGCTTTTCTGTCCCACTTTTCCAACCTTCCCGATAGGCCGAACTCACTCGGGCCCTGCATCAGCACGTATACGTCTTTATTCATCTTGGCGAATGCGCGGTTAAGGGGATCGGGCCATTCCTTCAAGCGGCAGATGTGCTCCATGTAGAAGTTCGGGATCAAGAGCTCCATGTATTTCGGGTTCTGGTAGTCTTTTCGTGATTCGAACGCTCGGATCTGTTTCAGGATGGCAGGATCCATCTGTTTCGCCAGCACGTTTTGGGCGTACGCATCATACTCAGGGGCGCTCGCCATCATATTGGAGATTATCAGCCCCTTCAAATGCTGCTGGTATTTCAGCGCGTACTCCATCGCGAGAATCCCGCCCCAGGAGTGTCCCAAGAGATAGAAGTTCTCTTTGTTGAGGCCGAGGGCTTGCCGAACCTGCTCCACTTCTTCGACGAACCGCTCGGTTGTCCAGAGGTCCTTGTCCTTCGGCTGATCTGAATAAGCAGATCCCAACTGGTCGTAGTAGATGAATTCGATCCCTTCCTGTGGCAAGAAACTCTCGAAACATTCGAAGTACTCGTGCGTTGCGCCCGGCCCGCCGTGGAGCATCAAAAGCTTGATGCGCGGATTGTTCCCAAACCGTTTCGTCCAAACGTGATATGTCCCCTTCGGCGTGACAATGGGAATCATCTTGATTCCCCCTGTCTGTACACCGGTCTCATCGGTTTTGAAATAGGTCTTCAATGCGGAGGACTCTTCGCGTTGGGAACACGCAACGAAGAGTACCGCAAGGGTAAGCGACGCGAGGGGTCGTACTGAAATAATCATGGCTCAAACCTTTCGTTTGGGTGATTGTTGATACGAGATGGAATTGCAGAATAGCCGAGGTTGTTGAGAGGAAACGGCGGGAGAAAACTACTCAAATGGGGGAGGAATGTCAAGCCGGGCAGTGTTGAAGTCCGGCGAATCTCGTCGGGGCGAGATCTTGCCATACTTGGGCGGGACCGTCGCGAGCGTTCATCATCCCAGCCGAAATAGAAAACTCCAAGCAACGTGCGTCACTTGGGGTCCTACAATAGATCCCCCGTCAAACGGCGACGGGGTCCTCATTCCGACGATGAACTTATCATCTCCGCCTTTGGCGGATCGATAAGTTCAGCCAGCCGCCGTGCGTTCTGGCGGGTCGGAATGGGACTGGCCTCGTCCTGTGGAACAAAAAAGAAACCCCAAGTCGTTTCATGGCTTGGGGTTCTAGATTAAATCCTGGCATCGTCCTACTCTCCCGTACCGTTGCCAGCACAGTACCATCGGCTCCGGGGGGCTTAACTGCTCTGTTCGGAATGGGAAGAGGTGTTTCACCCTCGATATTGACACCAGAAATTGAAACTCAACTGAGAAGATTGCACAACCTGAAGTTATCGCGACTCATCCACCACATTATTGATGCACCGGATCTGATCTGTGATCAATAAAAATAATGGTTAAGTCGCACGACCTATTAGTACCACTCGACTCGAGCATTGCTGCTCTTACATCTGTGGCCTATCAACCAAGTAATCTCCTTGGGGTCTTTAGTGCGCCTAAGGCGCAGGGAAACCTAATCTTGGGGCGGGTTTCGCACTTAGATGCTTTCAGTGCTTATCCCATCCGGACATGGCTACCGAGCAATGCCACTGGCGTGACAACTCGTACACCGTCGGTCCGTTCACTCTGGTCCTCTCGTACTAGGAGCGACACCCCTCAAGTTTCCTCCGCCCGCACAGGATAGGGACCGAACTGTCTCACGACGTTCTGAACCCAGTTCACGTACCGCTTTAATTGGCGAACAGCCAAACCCTTGGGACCTTCTCCAGCCCCAGGATGCGATGAACCGACATCGAGGTGCCAAACCTTGCCGTCGATATGAACTCTTGGGCAAGATCAGCCTGTTATCCCCGGCGTACCTTTTATCCTTTGAGCGTTGGCTCTTCCACTCGAAGCCAACGGATCACTAAATCCTGCTTTCGCATCTGCTCGACTTGTGAGTCTCACAGTTAAGCTCCCTTATGCTTTTACACTCGACGCATGATTACCAACCATGCTGAGGGAACCTTTGAGAGCCTCCGTTACAGTTTAGGAGGCGACCGCCCCAGTCAAACTACCCGCCTAACACTGTTCCTCCACCGGATTCACGGCGGTAGGTTAGAATTCAATCAGAACAAGGGTGGTATTTCACTGACGACTCCACCGAAGCTAGCGCCCCGGCTTCGCAGTCTCCCACCTATGCTACACATGCTTTGACCGAACCCAATGCTAGGGTGCAGTAAAGGTGCACGGGGTCTTTCCGTCCATGTGCGGGGAACCGGCGTCTTCACCGGTACCACAATTTCACCGAGCCCGTGGTTGAGACAGTGACCAAATCGTTACACCATTCGTGCAGGTCGGAACTTACCCGACAAGGAATTTCGCTACCTTAGGACCGTTATAGTTACGGCCGCCGTTTACCGGGGCTTCGGTCGCAAGCTTTGTCCCGATTGCTCGGGATTGACCCGCTTCCTTAACCTTCCGGCACCGGGCAGGTGTCACTCTATATACATCGCCTTCACGGCTTAGCATAGAGATGTGTTTTTGTTAAACAGTCGCTTGGCCCATTTCACTGCGACCCCATTCTGCCAGCGTTGTACACGCCTACATACTAGGGGCACCCCTTATTCCGAAGTTACGGGGTCAATTTGCCGAGTTCCTTAACCACGGCTCACTCGAGCACCTTAGAATGTTCTTCTCATCTACCTGTGTCGGTTTGCGGTACGGACTGACTACAATCTCCCATACGAGGTTTTTCTTGGCAGCCTGGTTACGTCGAGTTGTGGCCCATACGGGCACCCTGTTCACCTCTCGGCGATAACTGGGAAGCGGATTTGCCTACCTCCCACGCCTACGGGCTTAAACCAGCTAAGCCAACAGCTGGCCCGACTTCACTTCTGCGTCACCCCTTATAGTCAAACGATTGCAGACAGGTACAGGAATATTCAACCTGTTTTCCATCGCTTACGCCTTTCGGCCTCAGCTTAGGGTCCGACTAACCCTGAGACGATTAACGTTGCTCAGGAAACCTTAGACTTTCGGTGGGAAAGTTTTTCACTTTCCTTATCGTTACTTATGCCTACATCTTCTTTTCCATCAACTCCAGCATGGCTCACGCCACACCTTCGATGTCGATGGAATGCTCCCCTACCATAGTATTGCTACTATCCGCAGCTTCGGTACGAGGTTTAGTCCCGAGCATTATCGGCGCTAAGTCGCTTGACTAGTGAGCTATTACGCACTCTTTAAATGAATGGCTGCTTCTAAGCCAACATCCTAGTTGTCTGAGCAACTCAACATCCTTTCTCTGTTAACCTCGATTTAGGGACCTTAGCTGGCGGTCTGGGTTATTCCCCTCTCGGCGTCGAAGCTTATCCCTCGTCGCCTGACTCCCGTGAAACATATCAACGGAATTCGGAGTTTGTCTGGGTTTGGTATCGTTGTGACGACCCTAGCCCAATCAGTGCTCTACCTCCGTGATACTATGACACGAGGCTAGCCCTAAAGCTATTTCGGGGAGTACGAGCTATCTCCGAGTTTGATTGGTCTTTCGCTCCTACCCTCAGTTCATCCGAGCGGTTTTCAACCCACATCAGTTCGGACCTCCATGAGGTGTTACCCTCACTTCATCCTGACCAAGGGTAGATCACACGGGTTCGCGTCTGCCGCACGTTACTGATCCCCGACTTGCGTCGGGGCAAGCGCCCAGTTAGGACTCGCTTTCGCTACGGCTACAGTTCTGAGAACTTTAACCTTGCAACGCACGAGCAACTCGTAGGCTCATTAAGCAAAAGGCACGCTGTCACTCCTCCCGCCTGCAAGCAGACGGGATTCGCTCCAACCGTTTGTAAGCATATGGTTTCAGGTACTATTTCACCCCCTTCTTAAGGGTGCTTTTCACCTTTCCCTCACGGTACTTGTTCACTATCGGTCACCAAAGAGTATTTAGCCTTACCAGATGGTTCTGGCAGATTCCCACAGACTTCCACTTATTCCGTGGTACTTGGGATCCTCTCGGGAGTCAATCCGTTTTCGCTTACGGGACTATCACCCTCTGTGGTCCAGCGTTCCAGAAGATTCAGCTAACGAATTGATTGTTGACTCCCCGGCCTATCGACGATTCAGCCTAAGAGTCCCACTACACCTCTGATACAAGGGTCGTCGCCTTGAACGTATCAGAAGGTTTAGGCTCTTTCCTGTTCGCTCGCCGCTACTGAGGAAATCACGATTGTTTTCTTTTCCTGGGGTTACTGAGATGTTTCACTTCTCCCCGTTGGCTCTACCCTGCCTATGAATTCAGCAGGGAGTTCCGAGACATAACTCTCGGAGGGTTGCCCCATTCGGACATCACCGGGTCAGAGGCTGTTTCCGCCTGTCCGGCGCTTATCGCAGGTAGCCGCGTCCTTCATCGCCTTTTGGTGCCAAGGCATCCACCATATGCCCTTAGTAACTTAACCAAAAATCTTTATTGACTCACAGACAGATCTCCACCTAAAGGCGGAGTCGGTGCATCAATAATATTTTGGACGAGAAACTTTAGGTTATGCTTGAACTCTGCTCCCGTCATTGGTCCCGACGATCATCAGGACTACTAGCCCGGGTGCTTCATTCAATCTTCTCAATTGTCAAAGAACAAGACGAATCTCGAAATGCGAATTTCCAATTTCGAAATTGGCAATTCGAAATTCGACATTACTTTGTGGAGCTGATCGGGATCGAACCGACGACCTTCTGGTTGCAAACCAGACGCTCTCCCA
>Ga0315279_10004440_pt1 | contig 18817 bp, 13 predicted proteins | sample YL17G06_20_MG_FD_203694 | JGI IMG/M metagenome (GOLD analysis project Ga0315279, IMG submission 203694) | Sediment microbial communities from Yellowstone Lake, YNP, Wyoming, USA - YL17G06_20 | ecosystem: Environmental > Aquatic > Freshwater > Lake > Sediment | place: USA: Wyoming | collected... | reverse complement strand
CCCAAGGCCCAAGGCCCAACGACCCTGCTATAGTGTGACCTGCCCTGGGGAGAGAGCGCCGTGCAGCGAGTGGCATGGATGATCGGCGTGTTGCTGGCGCTTGCGAGCGCGTCCGGCCAGGCGGGCCCCGGGCTGAACGTGATCGGCCCCGGGCTAAAGCCGGTCGGCCCCGAGCTAAAGCTCGGTGCCTACGAGAGCGCTAACCGCGCATCGCCCCACGGCACCCAGGCGCCGTTCCAGGTCCCCGGCGCGTTCCGCAGCAGCATCACGCTGGTCCCGGTGGACGTCCGGGTGGTCGACCGCGACGGCCGGCCGGTCACCGACCTGAAACAGGAAGACTTCACGCTGCTCGAGGACGGGGTGCGGCAGGTAATCGCGCACTTCTCGCGCCAGGTGCTCGCGCCGCAGCCGCCCGCTCCCGACCAGGCCCCGCCGTCTTTGCGCCGCGCCCCCTCCTACGACATCGCGCCGCAGAAGCACCGCATCTTCCTCATCGTCCTCGGCCGCGGCCGCCTGCGCGAGCCGTCGCACGCGATCGAGGCGCTGCTGCACTTCGTCCGCGAGCGGCTGCTCCCGCAGGACCAGGTGGCCGTGTTCGCGTGGAACCGGGCCACCGACTTCACGACCGACCACGAGAAGCTGGCGCAGGTGCTCGAGCGCTTCGACCGCGCCCACGAGGACATCGAGGGCCTGCTCGCCTTCCACTTCAGCAGCCTCGCGGCCGCGTACGGGAGCAAGGAGATTCCGCGCGCCATTCAGGCGGACATCGACAGGGTGTTCAGTGGGGCAGGTAGGGGGACTGGGGCGGGTGGGGGAGCTAGGGCGGGTGGGGCAGGTGGGGCGACACCGGACACCGGACTCCGGACTCCGGACACCGGCTTGCCACGCCGAAGCGCGGAGCGCGAAGGCGGGACACCGGACGACGAACCCGGCCGCCTGGGCTACCGCCACCTGCCCCCAGGCGCAATCTCCGACTCCACCCGGATCGCGCGCGACGCCCAGCTCGTCATCGCCGACCTGCTCTCCTCGGGCAACAACTTGATGACCGACCTGCCCTTCGAGGAGTTCGTCTCCGAGAACGCGCGGACGCTGCAGGACCTGGGAAACCTCTACACGGGGATCGAATACCTGCGGTTCCTGGAGGGCGAGAAGCACCTGGTCCTGGTGACCGAGAAGGGCCTGTTCCTGCCGCGCGCCGAGGACGACGAGCGGATCGCGGAAGCGGCCAACGGCGCGCGCGTGGTCGTCGACACGGTCGAGACGGGCGGCCTCTACATCGGGCAGTCGCCCGCGGCCACCGCCGGCGGCGCCAACCCCGGCCAGTGGTCGCAGTTCTGGGCGTTCTCGTCGCTGCGCACGATCGCCGAGCTGACCGGCGGCCGGTCGTCGATCGCCGAGTGGAGCCGCGTGGCCGTCGACCGCATCGACGATGGCACGCGGGCCGGGTATCTTTTGGGCTACTACCCCGCGAACATGACGTGGGACGGCCGCTACCGCAAGATCACCGTGAAAGTGGCCCGGCGCGACGTCCGGTTGCTCTACCGCCACGGCTACGAGGCCAGCGACCAGCTGGTGCCATTCGACAGACAGGCGTTCTTGACGTTCAACCGTATAATATCGACGGCCCTGTACCGGGAGGACGTCCGCGACATCCGCCTGAAGGCCGGCGCGTCGCTGAAGCAGGCCGCGGCGGGATCCCCGCGCGAGATCGCCGTCGAGGTGACGATCGACGCCTCGCGCGTGTCGTTTGCCGTCGAGAACGGGGCGCACGTCGGCCTGCTCGACGTCGCGATCTTCGCGATGGATTCGCGCGGCCGTGTCGTCGACGACCACTGGCAGAAGATCGATCTCAACCTGCAGGACGCGGCGTACGAGCGGTGCCGGCGCGAGGGGATTCCGTACGCCGTGCGGCTGCCGGCGAAGCCGGGCGTGCTCGAGGTCAAGATCGTCGTCTACGATTACGCGGCCGACGTGCTCGGGAGCACGGTGGCGAGAGTGTTCTGAAAAGGCTTAAGGCTCAGGGCTCAAGGCTCAGGGCCAGAAGGGGCTCAAGGCTTCAGAGGCTACAGGCCTGATGAGGCGGAAGGCCCCAGCTCGAGCCATAAGCCAGGCAGCCCTGAGCCCAGCGATGCCCTAAGCCCTGAGCCTTAAGCCTTAAGCCTGGTACCGGAGCAATTACGGTCCGGAGGAGCAAATGCATCGACGTGCGTTGGCGTTCTGCGCGTTTCTCATCGTCTCTGCCGTCATCGCGCGCCCCGGCGCGTGGCCGCAGCAGCCGGCCGCGCCCCGGCAACAGCCGGCCTTCCGCAGCGGCATCATCGTCGTACCGATCGACGTGCGCGTGGTGGACAACAAGACCGGCAAGTCGGTCGGCGATCTCGGGCAGGAAGACTTCACGCTGCTCGAGGACGGCGTGGCGCAGCCGATCCGGCTGTTCGAGAAGCACTCCTTCACGCCCGAGACGCCCGCGCCGGGCACGAAGATCCCGGTGCGCGAGTCGGCCTTCGGCAACACGCCGCAGAACAACCGCATCTTCCTGATCGTGCTCGGGCGCGGGAAGCACAACCTGTCCACCTCCAGGCCGCTCGACGCGCTGATGCACTTCGTGCGCGACCAGTTGCTGCCGCAGGACCAGGTGGCGGTGTTCGCCTACGATCGCGCCACCGATTTCACGACCGACCACGAGGAGATCGCGCAGCTCATCGACCGCTTCCAGAAGGTGCACTACGACATCGACATGGAGGTGCGGCTGCAGGTGGAGAGCGGGCTGGCCGGTCTCTACGGCAGCCGGGCGCTGCCGAAGAGGGTGCAGGACAAGATCGACCTGCTGTTCCAGGGGGCGGGCGTGGTGGCCTCGCGCGAGCTCGGACGCGGTGAGACGGCCGGCACGAAGCGTGCCGACGCGGATGCGCAGCGGGCGGCCGGCGAACTGCAGCGGGCCGACGCGAACGCGACGTCGCTGAAGATGGCCGACCAGATGAACAAGGACCTCGGCACCAACGTGCCCGGCGGCCTGGGCAGCTGGTCGGCGATCGACGAAGTGACCAGCCAGATGTTCACCAGCCTGACGCTGGAGGACTTCATGCAGAGCAACGCGCAGAGCCTGCAGGACCTGGGCAACTGCTACGCGGGCATCGAGTACCTGCGGCACCTCGAGGGCGAGAAGCACATGCTGTTCGTCACCGAACGGGGCATGGCGCTGCCGCGCCTCGAGGACGACACGGATCTGGCGGCCGCCGCCAACGACGCCCGCGTGGCGATCCACACGTTCCAGACGGGCGGCATCCAGGGACAGGCGGGCGGCGTGCCGCAGAACAACCTGGACGAGACGTTCAGGTTCAAGGCGCTGCGCACGATCGCGGAGCTGAGCGGCGGCACCTCGTCCGTCGCCGAGAACGGCATCGTGGCGGTCGATCGCATCAACGACATGACGAGGAACGACTACGTGATCGGCTACTACCCCTCGATGGCGCGCCTGGACGGCTCGTACCGGAAGATCGAGGTGAAGGTCAAACGGCCGGATTCGACGGTCGTTTACCGGCACGGCTACTATGCGCGGCGCGATGTCGGCTCGTTCAATCGCCGCGACTTCATCACCAACCAGCGCATGCAGGCGGCCGCCGGCTTCACGCGCGAGATCAAGGACATCAAGCTGAAGCTGGACGCGGCGCTCGGGCGGAACCCGGCGGGCGACCATCAGCTGGCGATCACGCTGGGCATCGACGTCACGAAACTTGCCATCTCGGTCGAGAACGGCAAGCGCGTCGGCTCGATCGACATCCTGATTGTCGCCGCCGACGACAAAGGACAGCTGCTGGGACAGCACTACCAGCGGGCGAACATCGATCTCACCGAGGAGGTCTACCAGAAGCTCGTGAAGTCGGGCGGCATCCCGTACAACGCGCGCATCGCGACGAACCCCGGGGTGCGGCAGGTGCGCGTGATCGTCTACGATTACAGGGCCGACCTGGTCGGGCGCGCGGATGCGAAGGTGTTCTGAAGAAGGCTTAGGGCTTACGGCTTAGGGCTTAGGGCTTTAGTCCCCTAGGCCTTCGCCTGGCGCAGGCAGGCCCGAGGCCGTATTGATAGGATTGGCGGGGTGAACGGGACTCGAACCTGCGACCTCCGACGTGACAGGCGCAAGTCGGGCCGCTAGTTCTTTCGAGATTTCGCGCTTTCCCTAACAACAACGCGCAACTCGCCGGCCACGCACTGCCACGGAACGTTATCCGATGACACCCGGAGACGGGCCCGGATGTCGAGGATGAGGCAGGCCTGGTTCCTCTCCGGAGTTTGATTCGCCTCGGACGTCCGTCCTATCATCCTCCGTCGTGACCATCTTTCGCCTGTTCCCGCTGCTCGCGTTGGCCGGAGCGCTCGGCGTGGTCGGCTGCGGCTCGCCGCCGAAACCTCAGGCGACAGCGCCGGCGCAGACGCCAGGGCACCCCAACGCGGCTGCCGCGTTGGGGACCCCGCGCGGGCACCCCGCCCGCCCGTCGATCCTGCTCGTCACGCTCGACACCACCCGCGCAGACGTGGTCGGTCCGGAAGCCGCCGGCATCACGACTCCCGCATTCAACGCCATCGCGGCACGTGGCCGCCGCTTCCGGCAGGCGTATGCGGCCGTTCCGGAAACGCTGCCGTCGCACGTGACGATGCTCACGGGCCTCTATCCAGCAGGCCACGCCGTCCACGAAAACGGGCGTTCCCTCGGTTCGAATCAGCCGGTGCTGGCCGAGCGTCTGCAACGTGCCGGGTATCGAACCGCCGCGTTCGTCTCGTCGTTCATCCTGGCGAGACGCTTCGGGCTCGCGCCCGGGTTCGAGGTGTACGACGACCAGTTCGCTCCCGGCCGCTCCGAGAGAACTGCCCGCGAGACGACCGATGCGGTCCTGGCGCAGCTGGCGGGGCACCCCAGCGCGGCTGCCGCGCCGGGGACCCCGCCGGTCACCTCGTCGAAGCCGCTGTTCCTCTGGGTTCACTACTTCGACCCGCACTATCCGTACGAACCGCCCGAACCGTACCGCCGGCAGTTCCCCGGTCATCCGTACCTGGGCGAGGTCGCGTTCATGGACGCCCAGATCGGCCGTCTCGTCGAGGCCTTCGAACAGCACGCCCCCGGACCGGTCGCGATCGTACTCGTGGGGGATCACGGCGAGGGACTGGGCGAGCACGGCGAGGCGCTGCACGGCAATCTCCTCTACCAGTCGACAATGCACGTGCCGCTCGTGATCATGGGGCCAGGGGTTGGCGCCGGAACGAGCGATTCGCCGGTCAGCACGCGTCGCAGCTACCACACGATCCTGGACTGGGCGGGCGTCGAGTCGGGTCACAGCCTGCGGGGGACCGATACCGAGGTCGTGCTCGGTGAGGCGATGAAGCCGTTCCTCGACTACGGATGGCAGCCCCAGTCGATGGCGATTGACGGCGCGCACAAGTCAATTCTCGCTGGACGGGTCGAGATGTACGACGTCCTGGCCGATCCGTCGGAAACGCGCGACGTTGCCGGCGACCCGAGGAGCCCACTTGTGCCCCCCGCGCTGCGGGACTACCCGCCGCCGCTGCCAGCGGGAGCCCGCGCCCCCGACGTGCTCGATCCGGAGGCGCGGCGCCGGCTCGCCAGCCTGGGCTACGTCAGCGCGGGCGCGGCACCGGTCGTGAGGAAAGACGCGCCGCGGCCGGCCGACATGGTGCGGCTGTTCGAGCCGCTGGAGCGCGCCTCGGGTCTGTTCGTCGCCGAGAAGTACGCCCAGGTGATTCCGCTGCTGGAGAGAATCCTGGCGCAGGATCCGAACAACCTGGACGCGGTGCTCCGCCTGGCGACCGCGCACTCGGCGCTCGGCCACGACCGGCAGGCGGTCGAGTTGTTTCGGAAGGCGGCAGGCCTTGCGCCGCAATCGCAGGATGTCCGGACGTACCTCGGCCTGCACTACGCGCGCGGCAAGGACTGGGAACGCGCGGTGCCGCTGCTCGAACAGGTGGTGGCCGAGTCTCCGGACCGGCTTCCGGCGCTCGAGGCGCTTGCGGTCATCCGCGAGCGGCAGGGACGGATCGACGACGCGATCACCCTCCGCCAGAGGATCTACGGCCTGCGCGAGCCGTCGGCAACCGAGTTGGTCCGACTGGGCGAGCTGGCGATGAACGTCGAGAAGACCCCGCTCGCCATCGAGTCCTTCGAGCGCGCGCGCAAGCAGCAAGGTGCCGCCTTCGCGCACGACCTGGATCTCGGCGCGCTCTACCTGGCCGCCCGGCGGTTCACCGATGCGAGAGACGCGCTCGACCGCGTGCCGTCGTCACACCCGGCATACGCGATGGCACTGTTCAAGCGCGCGCAGGTGAGCGTCCTCCTGCACGAACCGGATCAAGCCGCCCGCATCGCCGCCGCTCGAAGGCATGCGGACGGGACGACGCGGGATCTGGTTGCCCGCGAACGGCTGTTCCAGAACGTGCGAGTGCCGTAAATGAGAGGCGACGATTCTGAGTCGCGATGAGGGAACGGGCGTGCCCCCTCTCGAGCCGGGCTCCGCACCCGGGGAAACGTCCTCGCGATGCGCCGGTTTCCGGAAACTCTGTGTCCGGCTGGCGCTACCCGCGCTTGATTGACCGCTACGCGCCGCGCCGGGGAAACCATCGCATGCGCTCGTCCGTTTCCGGCAACCGACCGCCGGGTGCTCCGCACGGCTCGTTCGGGGGCACGCCCGCTCCCCCGTCGCGATCCCACATCGTGGACTCTTATACAGGAGGCCGTCGGAGTCACGCGCGACGGCCTCCTAGACGCGGAACCTGGCGCTAGAAGTGGAAGCGCGCCGCGACCTGGACGCGCCGCGGATCGAAGTACGACCGGGGCACGCCGAACGTGGAATTGTGCGCGTTCGGATCGTAGTTGTAGCCCGTCTGGCTGTTGAAGACGTTGTACAGATCGATTGAGACCTGGGCGTTGTAGCGCGTCTTGAACGGCAGGCTTTGCGTGTAGTTCAAGTCGAGCTGATATAGTGCGCGGGCGCCCTCCGCGACCCGGCCGGTTCGGCGTACCGGTTCGAGTCGGACGTGTTGGTCGTGAGCGCGATGTACGGCTCGTAGCTCCACTTCTCCCACGGCTGGCCCGACTGGGCGAAGAAATAGGCCCCCGCGCTCGCCTTCCAATTCAGCTGGTAGTACCCGTACAACTTGAACATGTGCGGGCGATCGCCGCGCAGCGTGCCGTCCTTGAAGTTCCAGAGCTGCCGTCCGGCGCCGTCCCCGATGTTGGACGACCCGATGAAGATGTTGGCATCGTTGCCGCTCGTCGAGTTGTCCTGGTCGAAGTTGCCCCAGTAGTGGCTGCGCGCGTAGGAGCCCCGGACGTACCCCTTACGGTGCCGCCACTCCACCTCCAGCGTGGCTTCGTAGTACTTGGTGTACGCCCCATCGAGCTCCGTGATGACGTAACTGGACCCGCTGCCGATCTGCGCCAGGCGCGCCGGCAGGTCCGGGATGTAGAGCGTCTTCGGGATGGGCGTGTTGTCCGGGCCGATGGTGTCGGGCGGATTGAAGGCGGTCCGCGCGGTGTTGTTGGTGTCTTCCCAGAAATGCGCGCTGTGGCGGTAGCGGACGTACGCGAGCGCGGACAGCCCCGTCTTGAACTGCCTCGATGTTCCCACGAGGAACTCGTCGGTCGTGCGCGGCGTCAGGTCCTGAACGAACAGTTTGCCGGAAGACGACTCGACGAACTTGTACCCGTACGCGGTACCGTTCTGATCGAAGTAGACGTCGACGAACGCGTTCTGGACGCTGCGATCCCACGACGCCGCGCGCGGCAGCGAGTTCACCGAAGGGTTGTACCTCGCGAAGCTCGCGTAGATGTTGTCACGCCCGTTGTAAGCCCAGGTCGCGCCAAGACGCGGCTGGATCTGCTTCGAGAACGGGATCTCGTACATGGTGTACTTGGTGCCGGGCGACAGCGTGTAACCGGTCAGCGTCGACGAGTCGTCCTCGAGTCCCTGGCCGTACAAGGTGTCGCGGCTCATGAGCGCGCCGACGTTGAACGACAGGTTCTTCCACACGATCGTGTCGTTCGCCTCGAGGTTCACGCTCGTCGCCTCCCCGCGAATGCCAAGCCTGGACCCCGTCGATCGTGACAAGTATTCCGCGTAGTAGTACGCCGGCTTCCCGGGCAGCCCGATGCTGGCGGAGCGTCCGCCCGGCACGTTGATCACCCCCCAGCCGTTCGAGGAGCGGTTCAGTTCCTCGGCGTCCTTCGACCACTGCAGGCCCGCGTGGATGTCCTGGCGGAGGGTGCTGCCGAGCGTGATGTTGTAGGCGACCTGGCCGGCATCGCGGAAGAACTCGTCCGCATCGCTCAACGTCGCCGCGTATCCCACGGTGCCGCCGCCGGTCTTCACGCCGTTCTTGGTGTACCCGTACCGGTCGATCAGCGGCTGGATGAAGGCGTTGTAGGCATCGGCGCCGGCGACCGGCGTCGGCACGTTGAACGCTCCGAGGGTGTTGAGCGCATTTAGATCCAGCTGCGTCCCCGACGCCAGCGTCGGGACCGCCGACGAGGTGTTGTCGGCCCGTCCCTTGGTGGGGTTGGCGTAGTGGGTGTACTTGAAGGAGACAAAGCTCCTCGAGTTCATGATCCAGGAGGCGTCGAACGTCCCGACCCTCATCGACGACTCGCTTCCGGAGCCAGCCGTCGCCGCGGTCGATGCACCGAAGGTAGAGCCCGTCTGCAAGGTATGTGACTGCCGCCAGGTGCCGTTCAACAGGACGGAACTGATCGGCGTGTACGTGACCTTCCCGAACCCCTCGTTCCTGGTACTGTTGTACCCAGGCAGGTCGCCGTATTGGTTCGCCTGGTTCACCCTGTTGTAGGCAGGCCGGTAGTACGACCCGTAGAAGAAGATCCTGTTCTGGAGGATCGGGCCGCCGCCGTTGACCGTCACCCAGGCACTGTTCTTCGCGTATCTCGACAGGGCCCCGCTCGTCTGCTCGGCGGTCATGTTGGCGCGCTGGAACTGATAGCTGAACATCCCCTGGTACTTGTTCGTGCCGGACTTGCTCACCGAGTCGATGGAGAAGCCGCCCGACCGATCGAAATCCACCGCCTTGGCGCCGCCCTTGATCGTGGTCACCTGCGCGATGTCCTGCGACGCCGCGTCATTGGTGAGCGTGCCGTAGAGCGGCATCGTGACGTTCACACCGTCGAACTTGTAGGTGTTGTCCTGGCCGCTGCCGCCGGCGCTGGGGCCGCGCGTGCCGTCTGGCGTGTACATCACGCCGGGGATCAGCTTGAGGAGGTCGCGGTAGTCCTGGCCAAGCGGAAGGCTCTGGATCGTCTCAGCGGAGACGCCGCTCTTGAGTTCCGTCGAGTTCGTCTCCATCATCTGAGCCTTGGCGACGACGGTGACGTCCTCGGTCACTCCCGCGACGCTCATCGTGACGTCAGCGACGGTCTCCTGGGCGAGCTGGACGTCCACCTGTTTGGCGACCTTCGTCATCCCGGAGAGTTCGAAGGTGACCGTGTAGCGGCCGGGCGGCAACGCCGGAAGCCGATAGTCGCCCACGGAGCCGGTCGTCGTGACGCGCAGCGCCGGCAGCACGTTGGATCGGGCCTCTACGGTGACGCCGGGAATCACGAGGCCGTCCGACCCCTTCACGACCCCGCTGATGGCGCCGGTCTGCTGCGCGCCGGCGAGCGCCGGCAGCAACACGAAACAGAGACAAAGAGCGAACCGTCCCTTGGAGCGCATACGACCTCCCGTCGTTGCCGGTCGCGTGATGTGTCCAAACCGAGAACAGGCTAGGCCTGAGCACGAGGCCCGTCAAGGGGCTTCAGCAGTCGTGACGATCGAGAAGACGGAGTCTGCACTGACGGCGATCGTGCCGACCTTCCAGTGCTCCGCGAAACAGAGACGAGGAATCTCGGTTTTCAGCTCGAGAGGAACCATCACGCTGGCTGCTCATGCGCGAGGCGCCGAGGCGTCGAGGGCTCCGACCGCGTCAGACGTTCAAGTCTTGCGGTCTCACCGCTGCTGATGAACACCAGAAACGACAGGCGAAAGTGGCACACGTACTGACGGAGTCGATGTGACCCGCCTGGACGCGGACGGGGCTGCGGTGACACACCCACACGCAGACAGCGATGACCTGGAAGTTATTGTACTTAAAGAGATTGGCGGGGTGAACGGGACTCGAACCCGCGACCTCCGACGTGACAGGCCGGCGTTCTAACCAGCTGAACTACCACCCCGCATGACTGACCGCTCTCGTGAACCCTCGCCTGCGTCGCGTCCTGTAGCCTTGGTGGGCGGTACAGGATTCGAACCTGTGACAGCCGGCGTGTAAAGCCGGTGCTCTACCACTGAGCTAACCGCCCGGCGTGCAGAGCATTTCATTATACCTTAACAGGCCGTGGTGGAAGTCTGCACGGCCTGTTAAGGTATTTTGAGCACCAGCAGCAGCAGGCTCAGCGCGAGGCCGCCGATCGCGCGATGTTCGCGGTTGCGGAGCGCGCGCGCCACGCGGAACTCGCGCGCCACCGTGTGTCCCTCGCAGTAGGCGGCGTACTCGGCGCCGAAGGTCGCGCGCAGCCACGCCTCCTCGGTGCGAATGGCCGCGGTCAGCGTGGCGGACAGGTAGAGCGCCACGATGGCCGCCGCGATCCAGTTGTGGCAGGCGATGGCCAGGCCAAGGCCGATGACGGCCGAGCCGGCGTAGAGCGGATGCCGCGTCCAGCGATACGGGCCGGAGCTGGTCACTTCGCGGTCCTTCTCGACGTGCCCGGCCGCCCAGAACCGGATCGCTTCGCCCACCGCAGCCACCATCGCGCCAACGATCAGGCTGGTGCGCGTCGGACGCGCCGCCAGGAACACGACGACCGCGAAGGCGAAGCCGAGGGGAACGCGAAGGCGGGCGAGCCGGGCAAGCGCGCTACGCATGGCGGGATGGGTCGGCGTTTGCGTCCCTCGAAAGGCGGAGGTCGGTCTTCGGATCTTCGGCTGCCAGCCGGCGGTCGATCGCCGCACAGACTTCCTCCACGCCGATGTCGAGCAGGCAGCAGACGGGAAGACGGCAGCGCCGGCGATGATGGCAGTGGCACGCGTCGAAGCGCGAGACGCAGAGGTCGGCCGGATTCCACGGACCGTTGCGCGCCGGGCTGGTGGGACCGTACATGCCGACGACCGGGGTGCCCACCGCGGCGGCGATGTGAAGCGGCCCGGTGTCGCCCGAGACGAGCAGCGATGCCGCGCGGGCCAGCACGATGATGTCGCCGATGCCGGTCGGCGGAGCCAGGCGCGCCGCGCCTCGAGACGACTCGACCACCGTGCGCGCCAGCGCCTCCTCGCCCGGTCCCCACAAGACGACCGACGCCAACCCGTGGTTCGCCCTCAGTCGATCGGCGATCACGCCGAACCACTCGGGCGGCCACCGCTTGTTGGGCCAGCCCGCGCCGGGGTTGAGGAGAACAAATGCGTCGTCCGGTGTCCGGTGTCCGGTGTCCGGTGTCGTTCCACTCGCCTCAGCCCCCCGACCCGCCCCAGTCCCCCAACCTGCCTGCCCTGAGCGAGGCGCCGACGCGCCGAGTCGAAGGGCCTCACCTCCCAGCGGAAATCGCTTCGGCAGATCGCACAGTCCCACGGCCGCCAGCAGCGCCAGGTTCTTGTCCACGACGTGCACGCCGGTGGGCGGTTCGATGGTCTCGGTATAAAAGAGGTGCGCCCAGCGCTCGCGCAGGTGGCGGACGGAAAATCCCACCACGCGCCGCGCGCCCGAACTGCGCGCCAGGATGGAGGACTTCAGCAGGCCCTGGAGGTCGAACGCCACGTCGTAGTCGGCCTGCCGCAGCTCGGCGATGGCCTGGGCGACGGCCCGCCAGCTGGTGGCGGTGGCCCCGCTCGAGGCTCTCGCCCCACGCTGGCGTTCGAGCACCACGCGGCGATCGATGACGGGCACGTAGTCGAGGATCGCGCGATGACGCTCGGACACCAGCCAGTCGATGCGCGCGGCAGGAAACGCCTCGCGCAGTGCGGCCGCGACGGGCAGCGCGTGGATGATGTCGCCCAGGGCGCCGAGGCGGACGATGAGGAATCGGTCGAGAGGCATCACACAGGCTTCAGGCTCCAGGCTTCAGGCTCCGGGCTCCAGGAATCAGGAGTCAGGAGTCGGGAATCAGGAGTCACGAGCGCTTGCTTCCCGTATCCGCGCAAGGAAATCCCGCGTCGAGTGATTCTTCCCGTCGCCGACGATCGCGACGCGTCCGCCGTAGGCGCGTACCGTCTCGCGCTCGGGCACCGTGTCGGTCGTGTAATCGGTGCCCTTGCAGTGCACGTCCGGCTTCAGGCGTTCGAGCAGGCGCGCAACGGTCGTCTCGGGAAACGTCACCACGTAATCGACGCCGCGCACCGCCGCGACCAGTTCCGCGCGGTCGGCCGCGCCGAGGATCGGTCGTCCCGCTCCCTTCAGCGCGCGCACCGATCCATCGTCGTTGACGGCGACGACCAGGCAGTCGGCCTCGCGCCGCGCGCCCTGGAGGTAGCGCACGTGTCCGACGTGCAGCACGTCGAAGCAGCCGTTGGCCAGCGCAATGCGCTTGCCCGCGGCCCGCTCGCGCGCCACGGCCGCGATCAGATCGTCAGCGTTGGCAACGATGATGCCCATCGGCGAAAAATGCGGCTCAAGGCTTAAGGCTCAGGGCTCAGGGCCTGACTGGGCTCATGGCACCTCGAATCCTGCGCTCCCGGGCTGAAGCCCGGAAGTCCCACAACGTGATCGCCGCTGCCTGTGGGACCGCCGGTCTTCAGACCGGTGGCCAAAGTCCTGGCCCAAAGCCCAAGGCCCCAAGCCAACCAGGCCATAAGCCCTAAGCCATAAGCCTTAAGCCCTAAGCCCTTTACTGTCTCCGTCCCTGTTCCGGCCCTTCCTGCGACCACGGCTCCGGCGCTGCGGCATGATCGCTTTCGACGGCGTGGCGCAGCTCGTCGGGGCTCGCGGTGGCGGTCCCCCGCTTCATGACCACGATGCCGCCGGCGTAGTTGGCCAGCAGCGATGCCTCGTAGAACGACGCGCCCGCGGAGAGCGCCAGCATCATCGTGGCCATGACCGTGTCGCCGGCGCCGGTGACGTCGGCGATCTCGTCCGAGCCGTGGATCGGGATGTGCACGGTGCGGCGGCCGGGCTCGAACAGCGCCATGCCGCGGCTTCCGCGCGTGACGAGCACCGCCCGCATGGCGGTGCGCTTCAGGATCGCGCGGCCCGCGCGCTCGAGCGTCGCCGCGTTGTCGTCGATGGTCACACCGAGGATCTGCTCGACCTCGGCCTCGTTCGGCGCGCACGCGGTCAGGTGCCGATAGCGCAGCAGGTCGTAGCGCGAATCGATGAGGATCGGGATCGCGCGGCGCCGCGTGCTGGCCGCGAGCCGCGCCTTCAGGCGGGCCACCAGCGCCGGCGAGACGAGGCCGTAGCCGTAGTCCGACACGAGCACGCCGTCGCAGTTGGCCACCGCGGCTTCGGCCGTGCGCGCAATGCGCTCGCGCAGCGCCTCGTCTTCGGAGAACACCGGGCGTTCGCGGTCGATGCGCACGACCTGTTGCTTGGCCGAGTGGACGCCGCCGGCCAGGATGCGCGTCTTGGTTGGCGTCGTGTACCCGCGCAGGCCGAGGAGCGAGTTCTTCGCCACGCCCGGGTGGAAGCTCCTCCGCAGCCGCCGTCCAGACTCGTCGGCACCGATGAGCCCGACGATGGTCGCGCCGCCGCCCAGCGCAGCCACGTTGTTGGCCGCGTTGCCGGCGCCGCCGGGAAGCACCTCGGTCGAGTCGTAGCGCAGGATCAGCACCGGCGCTTCGCGCGAGACGCGGGCGATCTGACCGTAGATGAACTCGTCGGCAATCAGGTCGCCGAGCACGACGATGCGCCGGCCGCCGAACCGATCGATGAGATCGAGCAGGCGCGTCCCGCGCTCGTGATTGCCCGGCAGCGGATGAACGGAGCGTGCGATGTGCATGGTGCGGGTCTTTCAGCGAAACTGGCTCAAGGCTTATGGCTCAGGGCTTACGGCCTGCTCGGCTCAGGGCCTTGAGCCACATCTGACGGGCTCACGGCCAACATCTCAGTTGTGGGACTTCCGGGCTTCAGCCCGGGAGCAGCAGCCCAGAGCCGGGAGCCTGGAGCCACAGTGCCGCCTGGGGCCATGAGCCCAGTCAGGCCTTGAGCCGTAAGCCTTGAGCCTTGAGCCCATCACCCGGCAGGTGATTGCCCGTTCCTCAGGATCCAGGTGGCGGCGGCGATCAGGTTGTCTGCGATCGCCTCCGCCGCGACGCCGTCGGGCGGCTGGCGTTCCTCGGTGGCGCCGTAGCCGGTCCGCACCAGTATGCCCCGCGCGCCGACATTGCGGGCCAGCTGTACGTCGAGCCAGCGATCGCCAATCACGTACGAGCGCGAGGGGTCGATGCCGAGATCCGCCTCCGCCTGCCGGATCATGCCGGGGCGCGGCTTGCGGCACTCGCACTGGCGGCGGTACCGGGCCACCGGCGCGTCCGGGTGGTGAGGGCAATAATACCAGCCGTCGATGCGTCCGCCCGCCGCCTGCACCCGCGCGTCGATCTCGCCCTGGACCTCCAGCACGAACGGCTCGGCGAAGAAGCCGCGCGCGACGCCCGCCTGGTTCGAGACGACCACCACCGTGAACCCCGCGCGGTTGAGGAGGCGGACGGCGTCAATCGACCACGGAAACAGCTGCAGCCGCTCGAGGCGGTCGAGGTAGCCGACTTCCTCGATGAGTGTGCCGTCGCGATCCAGAAACACCGCGCGAGTCATCGACATCTCCACGAAGGATCGGCTTAGGGCTTAGGGCTCAGGGCTTATGGCCTGGCTCGGCTAAAGGCCTTGAGCCTTGAGCCGCCTGGTCTCTAGTCATGAAGAAGCTTCATCACTTCCGCCTTCACGCGCGCCACATCGATGCGCGTCATGCACCCATGGTCGAACGGGCACTCGCGCAGCATGCACGGCCGGCACCAGACGTCGGCCGCCACGATCGCATGCGACCGCGAAATGAGCCGCGAAGTGAGACCGGGACGAATTTCAATTCCTGCCACGTTCTGAAATTCGTCCCCATCTGTTTTCACGGCGATTGGGAGCGGCGACGTTTCGTGCTCGTTCGTCGGGCCGAAGATCGCGACCACCGGGACACCGACGGCCGCGGCCAGGTGCATCGCGCCCGAGTCGTTGGACACGAAGCTGCGGCACTGGGCCATCACCGCGGCCAGCTGCCGGAGATCGGTGGCGCCGGCCAGGTTCAGACAGAGTCCGGTATCCGGTGTCCGGTGTCCGGTGTCCGATGTCGATGGCGCTTCGCTGCCGTCCGGAGTCCGGAGTCCGGAGTCGGAATCCTGACCTTCGGACCCTCGGACCTTCTCTCCAACCAACCGCGCGATCTCGTCGCACACCACACGATCGCCCGCGCTGCCCACCAGCACCGTCGTCACACCCGTTTGCGCCAGCTCGATCGCCAGCTGCGCGAACCGGTCGGGTGGCCACTGCTTCGCGCTGCCGTACGCCGCGCCTGGCGCCATGCCCACCAGGTGGTCACCGGCCTTCCGACCTCTGGACGCCAGCATCGCGCTCGCCCAGTCGCGCGCGTCGCCCGGAACGTCGATGCGCACGCTCGGAAGATCGGGTCGTCCGGTGTCCGCGCCGACATCGGACTTCGGACCTCGGACTTCGGACTCCGTGAGAATCCCCAGCCCGTCGAGCAGTCGTTGATAGTACTGCACTTGATGGCCGCCGCGCAGCCTCGGCACGGCGCGGGTGAGCATGCGCGTGCGGAGGTCGGCGGCGTAGCCCCAGCGCTCGGCGATCCCCGCGCGCCGGGCAATCCAGGCGGCGCGAAACGAGTTCGGCAGGAGAATCGCGACGTCGAAGCGCGCCGCGCGCAGCCGCCGGGCATCCCGCCACGCGGCCAGCCACCCGCCCGGACGCCCCGCCGGCTCGAGGCGCACCACCTCGTCTACGGCGTCCACCATCTCGAAAAGCGGCGCCAGGTGCGACCGCGCCGCGACGGCGAGCGCAAGACGAGGGTAGTGGCGGCGAATCGCGCCAAGGCACGGCACCGCCATGACGGCATCGCCCAGCCAGTTGGGCGCGAAGACGAGCAGACGGTCGGAGGTTGCTGACAAAAGTCGGCTCAAGGCTTAAGGCTCAAGGCTCAGGGCCTGACTGGGCTCATGGCCCGACTCGAGGGGCGCCGCGCCCGGTGCGACGCGCCGTAAGCCCGTCAGATGTGGCTCAAGGCCCTCAGCCAAGCCAGGCCGTAAGCCATAAGCCGTAAGCCCTGAGCCGATTCCCTCACAGGCTACTCGTTCTCTACATCGACCGCCTGTTCCGGCGTCACGACGGTCGCAACGCGGGGTTCACGCCAGCGGCGGTGCATCCACAGCCACAACTCGGGATATCGCCGCACGTACATCTCGATGACGTCCGTGCACCGCTGCATGAACGCGCGGATCTCCTCGGCCGTTTCGTCCTTCGGCGCTTCCACCGGGTGCTCGTAGATCATCCGGTAGCGGCCGTCCGGCAGCGGGATGGCGAACAGCGGCACCACCGGCGCGCCGGTGCGCGCGGCCAGCAGGGCAAGCGACGAAGTCGTCGCCGCAGGCCGATCGAAGAAATCCACGAGCACCGCGTCGGGCGTGTGGACGTGCTGGTCGATGAGCAGGCCGACGCCCTGGTTGGCCCGCAGCATGCGCAGAACGCGACGGATGGCGCCGCGCCGGTAGATGACGGTGTTGCCGGTCGACTGGCGCACGCGTTCGAGCATCGCGTTGAGCCGGGGGTTGTCGAGCGGGCGCGCAAGCACGCCGATCGGACCCAGGTGCAGGCCGTGGACGACCCCCTGCATCTCCCAGAACCCGAAGTGGCCGGTCACGAGCAGGTAGCCCTTGCCTTGCGCCTGTGCCTGGCGGATGCGCTCGTCGCCTTCCCATTCGACCCGCCGCAGCATCCGCTCGGGCGAAAGCGTCCCGAATTTCAGCAGGTCGAACAGCAGGCGGCCGAAGTGTGCGAACACACGGCGGGCAATCACGCGCCGATCGCGCGGGCTGCGCCAGGGAAACGCGCGCGCCAGGTTGTCGAGCGTGACGCGGCGCCGCCTGGCGTCGACCGCGTAGAACAGCACGCCGAGCAGCCGGCCGGTTCCGCGCACGAGCACCCAGGGCGTCACACGGGCGATCGCCATCACCACGACAACCGCGATGTACTCGAGGCGATGCTTCACGCGGAACGCTCCCGCCGCGCCGCCCGGGTGGCGGCCAGCCGCGCCGCCAGCCACTCGCCGAATGGCACGGCGCCGGCACGGGCCGGGTCCGGCTGCTCGATGCGCAGTTCGAGCGGCACCGCGGCGATGGGCACCTCGAACGGCCGGAACGGCAGCAGTCGCACCAGATCCTTCTCGGTCGTGAGGACGAGGCCGGCGCCCGCCTCGCGAGCCGCGCGGACGATGCGGTCGAGGTCGGCGCGCGTAAAATAATGATGGTCCGCGAACGTCATTTCGCCAGCGACGCGCCAGCCCGACGCCGCCAGCAGATCGAAGAACCGCCGCGGGCGCGCGATACCGGCCAGCGCCAGGATCCTGGTGGCCGGGGCGGCCCCCTCGGGCCGAGCAAGCTCGGCCCCTACGGAGATTACCTCGGGCCGAGCAAGCTCGGGCCGAGCAAGCTCGGCCCCTACGGTGCCTGCCGACACGCGCGGCGGCCCCAGGCGCGTCCTGGCCTGGAACACGGTGGCCACGCCGATTTCAGCCGCCAGCGACTGCGCATCGATTTCGGCGTTAGTGTTGACCACAACGGCATCGGCGCACGCGAGCACCGACAGGTCCTCGCGCAGCCGGCCCGCCGGCAGCACCTGGTCGTGCAGATCCTGGGGCGCCACCAGCACGATGTCGATGTCGCGGTGCAATTGCACGTGCTGGAACCCATCGTCGAGCAGGTGCACGGTGCGGTCGAAGCGGCGTTCGGCGAGCAGTCCCGCCAGGTACCGGTCGGCGCCCACGAGCACCGCCGCCTCCGGCAGCGCGCGTGCCAGCATCAGCGGCTCGTCGCCTGCCCGCGGCAGGTCGGCGCGAATCCGCCGGCCGTCGCTGACCACCAGCACGCCGCCGGTCGGCTCGCGGCGGCGGTACCCGCGCGTCAGGATTGCCGGGCGCTCGCCCGCCGCGGCGAGCAGCTGCGCGATGTGCGCCACCGCCGGCGTCTTCCCGCTGCCGCCGACGGCGATGTTGCCGACGCTGATGACAGGGCGCTGAAGATGGCGCTGCCTGTCGGGATGGCGTTCAAAGGAGCGCCTGCGCGCGCGCGCGACGGCCGCATAGGCAGCGCTGAGCCAGCGCATCAACGCACCACGCGGAATGGCCGCACGACACCCGGCGGCGCGGTGTCGGCGGGTGGCAGCAGGCCGGTGACGACCGCCAGCGTTTTTTCCCGGGCGCCGCGGTTGGCCTCCACGATCTGTCGCGCCGCGGTGCCGAGGCGCGCGCGCTCGCCGGCATCGGTCAGCAACTGCCGCAGCGTCTGCTCGAGATCGGCGGCCGCCCGCACCTGCACGGCCGCACCGCCGGCGAGGAACGCCTGCGCGATCTCCGCGAAGTTCCGCATGTAGGGGCCGAACACGATCGGCCTGCCGAAGATCGCCGGCTCCAGGATGTTGTGCCCGCCGGTGTCGACGAGGCTGCCGCCCACGAAGACGACGGTCGCGATCTGGTAGAGCTGTGCGAGCTCGCCGATCGTGTCGAGCACCACCACGTCGGCGCGGGGCTCTTCGTCGATTGTGAGCTCGCTGCGCCGGGCGG
>Ga0315279_10004438_pt1 | contig 18819 bp, 15 predicted proteins | sample YL17G06_20_MG_FD_203694 | JGI IMG/M metagenome (GOLD analysis project Ga0315279, IMG submission 203694) | Sediment microbial communities from Yellowstone Lake, YNP, Wyoming, USA - YL17G06_20 | ecosystem: Environmental > Aquatic > Freshwater > Lake > Sediment | place: USA: Wyoming | collected... | reverse complement strand
TGTACAGAATATTCAGCTGTTTCAGTTATTGCAGAAAGAAGATGCTGAGTTAAAATCGGCTTTTTACCCCAACTTTTAGAAATTACCTGATCAGATGCATAAATGGTTGCAACTGCTAAAATGTAAGGATTTCTGCCACCTCTCTCTTCATCAGAAATTTGTTGCAGAATTAATCTACTTTGATTTAATAAGGTTTTTTCATATTCAAATTCCGTTTTTTGAACTCTAAGTAATCGCTTTTTAATTTCTGGCGTGGAAATAATCTTGTTAATAATCTTAGAAAGGTACTCCTCACTCTTACTAGTTTTATGACTTTGAAATAGTTCCATAAATTTTGGTTTTATTTTTAAGGCAGTTCTAATAATACTTTTAGTTGTTACACGGTGATTTAATTTTTGAAATGCATTTGCTATTTCTTTTATAGTTAAGGGCGAATTATTCTTTGATTCTTTGATAGCTAAATAAATGCAGACTGCAACTAGATTTAAATGATTGTAAAATTCGCCTTTCTGTAGATTTTTACTAAATTTTTGATAAATATAAGCCGCTCTATTTTTAATATTTACATTTATAGGTTCTAGAATTGCGCAGATTCGATTTAAAGTCATTAAAGTTCTATAATCCGTTTCTTGTTTGTCAATTCGAGCACGTAAGTCATACCGATATTTTAATCTTTTAAAAAGTGCTTGTTTTTTAGAAGATAAAGGAAGTCCATTTTTATCATGAAAGTAGGACGAAAATTGGAACCCCATATAACTACCTAGTCCATCGACAATATTAAGCCGATCACCTAATGCAACAAAATGGCGTCCTGAATTACTCTGTTCCACTGAATCTTGTGGATTTATTTTGTAAGAAGGTGGAACAAATTCTTTCGAAAGAACCAATCCACATTTAATACAAACATATTCGCCCCTAAAAGAATCCAATATTATTTCATGATTATTGTCAACACATTCCATGAGTTTATCTTTATTTTCATCCAAAATACAAACCCCAATAAATTGGTAAACAAAAAGGAATCAAGAGGAGTTTTTATTTTTTTTAAACAGATATATCTCTTAAAAAATAATTTGAATTAGTCTGAACTAACCAATTCTTCCTTTATACTGATTTACCATCAATAGGGAAAGTAAGAGATGGCTGAAACTATTTTTACTCTAAAGCTTAAATTGTCAAAATACAAAAAATTGTTAAAATATCAAAAAATAGAGATCAGAATCATTAAAATGTTGAAATTTGAAAGAGACTAATTTTTAACTATTGAACCACGGTGATAACATAATGGAAGAAATAATGTGGGTTGAAAAATATCGTCCAAGATCATTAGATGATGTGGTGAATCAAAAAGAAATTGTGGCGCGGCTGAAAGTTTTTATTCAAGAAAAATCGATGCCACACCTTATTTTTAGTGGCCCTCCCGGTACTGGAAAAACAACGTGTGCGTTAGCATTAGCACATGATTTATTTGGGTCATCTTATCGACAAAATGTGAAAGAGCTCAATGCAAGCGATGAAAGAGGCATTAAGGTAGTGAGGACCTCTATTAAGCAATTTGCACATTATATGGGAACTGAAGATGCGCCTTTCAAGATATTAGTATTGGATGAAGCTGATAATATGACTGCCGATGCCCAACAAGCACTGCGTAGAACTATGGAATCAACCTCCAGAAATTGCCGTTTTATATTGATTTGCAATTACTCTTCAAAAATTATTGATCCAATCCAATCAAGATGCAGCATTTTTCGATTTTCCCCTCTAAAGGATGAAGATATTTTAGAGCAGTTGGAAAAAATTAGCAAGATAGAAAAAGTAAATGTAAAAGAAGAGGGCAAAAATGCAATTTTATATAATTGTGGTGGCGATATGAGGCGCTCGATAAATATACTTCAAACAGCGGCGACTCTAAAAGGCGAAATCGATGCCGATACAGTTTATAAAGTAACTGGTAAAGCACGTCCAGAAGAAATTCGGAATTTGCTTAAAATTGCTTTAGAAGGAAAATTTCTTGAAGCCCTTGAACAAATCGAAACTTTATTGAATATATATGGATTATCAGGTATAGATATTATAGAACAAATCCACCGCGAAATTATTAAATTGGATACAATTTCTGAGGCACAAAAAATTAAGTTAATTGAGGATACGGGAGAAATTAATTTTAGATTAATTGAGGGCGCCGATGAAAAAATTCAATTACATGCTCTTATGGCGAAGGTAACTAAAGCTGGAATGGATATAAAATAAGTTAATCAAATAATATTAATTTTTATAATAGTTTCAAAGAATAAGTTGGGTTTTTAATGTCTAGAAATATAAAATTTGAATCTGCAGGAAAAATTCAAAACAAATTTTTGAAACAAATCGTCTTCAAGTATTTAGGTTATTCGAATGAACGGCTTTTATATGGTCCAGCCATTGGAAGAGACGCTGCCGCTGTTAAATTATTAAATGACAAGATTTTAATTATCAAATCCGACCCAATTACTGGAGCATTACGGCATATAGGAAGATTTGCTATAATAATAAATGCTAATAATATAGCTGTCCTTGGCGCACGCCCTTTATTTTTTATATCAACAATTTTGTTACCAATGAATTCATCATTAGATGAATTTGAGACTATTTGCAAAGATATGGATTCTGCTGCTAAGGAAATAAATGTGAATATTATTGGTGGGCACTCAGAAATTTGTTCTGGAATAACTAATCCTATTGTAAGCGGCACAATGCTAGGAGAAACGACCTCAGACTTAATTATCACTGCAAATTCAAAGCCCGGTGATAAATTGATAATGACAAAATCAGCAGCAATTGAAGGCACAACGATTCTAGCTTGGGATAAAGAAGAATACCTAAAAAACAAGATTATTAAGAGTACTCTTACCTCTGCCAAAAAATTCCTCAATTATTTAAGTATTTTGCCGGAGGCTCAATTGGCTCTAGAAATTGGGGGAATAACTGCAATGCATGATCCTACGGAGGGCGGAATTCTCAATGGAATATTTGAAATTTGCGAAGCTTCAAATGTAGGTGCAAATATTTATGAAGACCATATTCCGATTGCAAAAGAAACATCTGAAATATGTAGGGTTTTCAATCTTGATCCATTACGTCTAATTTCCTCTGGAACCTTATTAATGAGCTTAAATCCTAAATATTTTGACCAACTTACCTCAGGTTTGAATTCTAATGGTATTGTTGCAACTTGCATCGGAGAAATTACGTTGGAGAAATCCGTAACCCTCATTAAAAAGGATGGGACTCATGAAACTCTTACGGAGCAAAATCAAGATCAATTATGGAATGTTTTTCATAGCGAATAGAAATATAAAAAACTGACAAATAATGTTTTTTAAAAATATTCTTTTTCTCGATGCATATACCAATTACCTAACCTCTTGAACTTTTCAAAAACACAACATTCTTCCCTTTTAGAAGGGCATTTACTTTTCATTTGTCCCCCTTTTCAATTTATAGGGTGGATAATCAGATATGTATGTTAAAAGATATTTTTCAATCTTATTGTATTCGAGGTAGAGTTTTGTCGGTCAAAAACATCATGAAAGAGGAGTTAAAACGGACTTCTTTATTTAAAGATGAAACAAAACTTTCAATAGACTATACGCCCTCTGAACTTCCCCATAGAGATGAAATAATTCGAAAACTCGCCCATTTATTTAAAGCTCTCATTGAAAATCCCGGTGGTGCAAGTAAAAAGGTAATCATTACAGGACCAACTGGAACTGGCAAGACTGCAGTCGCAAAACGATTTGGAGTCATGATCCAAGAAGTTGCTGAGGAGACTAATATTAATTTGCATTATGTTCATATCAATTGCCGCCAATATAGAACATCATTTATGATATTAAATCGTGTTATTCAATCTTTTAATCCAAAATTTCCCAAACGGGGTTTTAATGTTTCTGAATTATTACATATTCTTTCCAATGAAATTCTTAACAAGGAGAATGCCTATATCCTTCTATGTCTGGATGAAATCGATACCCTTAATTCATCATCTGAGGAATTGGAGATTATTTACCGTCTAACGCGAATTGAAGACGATTCGTTTAACTCCAAACAAAGAATATCACTTATTACGATCGCAAAAAATGATTTATTCAAAAAAAATCTCGATCCAAGCATTAGCAGCACGTTCCAATGTAGCACGATACATCTAGAAAAATATTCTAGCGTTCAACTTAGAGATATTCTTAAATCACGCATTAAAGAGGCTTTTTTTGATGGTACTGTCTTAAATGAAACTATAAATCTAATTTCAGATTTTGCTGCAGAATCAGGGGACGCTCGTTACGCTCTAGAATTACTGTGGGCTGCAGGAAAATATGCAGACGAAGCTAATTCGCTTCAAATAACTCCTGAATTTTGTAGAAAAGCCAAAGTCAATTTTGATCCAGGAATCAAAAGAGAAGTTATCCAAGATTTAAACTTGCATCAGAAACTTATTCTTTTATCCATCGCACGTCACCTAAAAAAAACACAGAAAGCCTATATTACAATGGGTGAATGTCAAAAGTCTTATAGCATAATTTGTGAAGAGATAGGCGAGGGTCCCAAATCGTACACCAAAATATGGGAGTATATAAAAGAACTTACAAATATTTCTGAATTTTTGAGTACTAAAGTGAGTAGATTAGAAGATAAACCAGGGCAAACTACCTTAATCCGACTCAATGTTCCAATAGAACTTCTAGAGCAGATATTAGAAAATGAGATTAAAGGGCAAAAATCTATGACTAATGTCATGCCATCTTTTTGGTAAGAGTATAAAGGCTAATGATGAAAATTCTTCAGAGGGAGATTATGGTTTTAACAAATGTTATCAAGGATAAAGTTAAAGAAAAACTGGCACTTGAAGATGTGTTCCAATCGAAAGGGCGAATTAAAATTTTAAAAATTCTTTCTATAGAAGGAGAATTGAATATCTCCGAAATCGCCAAGAGAGCGCATATAAACCACAACTCAACACGATATCACTTGAATTTTCTCGTTAAAGTTAATATTCTCCAAGAAAAGACATTTGGGCGTATTCGAATTTATCGCTTCAAAGTAGAAGATCTCAGAGTCCGCGCAATTAAAGATCTCTTCGAGATTTGGGAAAATTCATATCTATGACTTCCGTTTGAATTCTTTTTTACGAATGATCAAAGATTTTTTCGACTAAGGTTTTGAAGCATTCAACAACGTTTACACCTTTCGTTGCAATAGTTTCAAAAAACATGATAGAATTTTGGATATTCATAATATCCTTAAATTCGTTAATAGAAACAATATTTGGATTATCTCGTTTGTTTAATGCAATTATAATAGGAATTTCGCTTCTTTTATTGCCAAGCAATAAACAAAGTTCATTCCAACTAGCTTTATTATCCTCCATTAAATTTAATTGACTATCTGCCACGAAAACTATTCCATCTACACCTGTTAATACTGTCGGACGTGTTTCTGCATAAAAATCTTGTCCGGTGGCACTCCATAAATCAATCTGAAATTTCCATTGGCCCTTTTGGATGAAAATCGATCCCCAATCAAAAAATAATGTTCTCCCTTCGCGCGTTTCTATGGATTTTAAGTCGTTACTCCTTCCAAATTTCTCAAAAATATATCGTAATGATGTTGTTTTTCCACTCATGGCTGGGCCTGCATACACAACTTTTATTGTAATTTTTCTTACACCTAAATCCCATAGCATTCCAATCATCTTCTACTAATTTTAACCCCAAAATCCATCAATACGATCTCCTACTTGTACAATTTTTCCGCCTTTTATACAAGAAGAGAAATTAATACCGTACTCTGCTTGAATTAATTGGATTATTCGATCTGGATCTACTTCATCATAATCTATTGTTTGAAGTAATGTGTTTCCGGAGAGTTCGACATTGAATCCTAACTCCCGTAAGAGGTCAATACGTGAAAGGATGGCTAATGATCGTATTCCTGCATGCACGAAAGTTTGAATTTCTTGAATAAAAATATTTGTCCGAATCCTTTCTTCTTCTACATCAAACCGCATTATTGCTGTCATAACCTCATTTGATGGAGGTGTTTTAATTCTCTTTTTTAAAACGCGTTTCATTTTCTCTAATGCTATTTCTGTCTTTTGAATTGCTTTCTCAATTATTTTTTTTTCAAAATCTAAGTTTAAATTATTATCTAAGCCAAATAATGATAATTTAAAATCATTTTTTTCAATTGAAATAACTAAAAATTTTTCCTCAAATTTTCTAAAATTGATAATAACCCCTTCTTTTGTGAGGCCATTTGAAACGTCAAATCCAATAATCCACCCTTTATATTTTTCAATTTTATCGAAAAGATGTTTGGTCGCATTCGGAGGTGCACAAAATACATTTCTTGGAATATTAAAGTCATTTTCTTCTTCTTGGATTAAACTTAAATATTCGTCATTTTCAATAAAATCTGACCAGAACACATATTCATGGCGATGCGGTGCCATAGCAATTAATCCATTTAATAAATTATCAATTTCATTATGATCTTTCCCAATAATAACCACAGGAATTCGATCTAAAATAATTCGCAATAAAAGTGCGAATTGATTTTTTCCCAATATTTCAATTAATTTTTTTAATGTATATTTAATTTCCATAGTAAATTCACAATTTTTAAATGTTTAATTCTTCGAAAATCTGTTTAAAATTTAGTAAATCTTCAGAAGTTTTATCTGCTTCCTTCAAATAATTATTCATTTGATTAATATATTGTGGAATCAACAATCTCAATAGGCCAAGTCGCTTTTCTCCTTTTGAAATAAAGGTACTAAAAATTCCTTTATTTAAATCATAAATGAAATGAGAATAATTCGTACATTCACACAAAATACTATTTATCATATCTTTCCTCAACATATACAAAATTCTTTTTGAAGTATCGAACAAACTAAAACTCATTGCTCCTTCTGAATCAAGTAAGGGATCCAAAGAAAATTTGCATAATGAGTAACCCCCATTTAGAGTAATACACGCAAGTCTAACGCCAGGAACATTTTTTGAGTAGTCAAATACCGAATCTCGGATTTTAGAGCTCAATTCAGGAGTTATTTTTATTGAAAATGTATTAATATTATTAATTATTTCATCATTTTCTTTTACTGAGAAAGATTCTAAGATAGTTTTGACTTCTTGCTCTGAAAAAGATCTTAGAGGCGGTTTAAATTCCAACCCTGAATTTTCTAAAGTTTCTTGTATTGATAAAAGTGTACTTTTCATTCCAATGAATATAGAACCTAAATTTGTCTTTGGCCTTGTAGTAATAGCAATAAAATATTCTGTATTGGGCTCAAAAAGATTAGGTGAATTTTGATTATTTGAATTTAAGCTATTCGATATAAGGGAATTATCAAAATTTCTCAATGGTGCAACCAAAATTTTAGCACGATTTCCATCTATTAAAATGTAATTTAATTCATTCTTATGTAAATGCTCAGCAACATTGAAAATAGCCGCTGTTGAAGAACATACCCCAAATATTTCATCTTTTGAAAGCCAAATGCCAGCTGATTCTATAGGAGAACCATCCCTTTGTGACAGAACGATATTTTCTACGCCATAAATTTTCTTAATTTTAATTAAATTTGTTTTCACTTTCTGAAGAATTTCGCCAGACATTGATATGGTCCCTCTAGTAGTAATAGGGAAAAATTTTCGTATTTCTAATAGGATTCCATAAAAAACATATAAAAACTCCACAAGAGAAAAAAAGCGATATGTTCAGCGCCTAAACTTCAAAAAATTGTCTAACTGAATATATAGAAAATGAATTTCAATCAAATTTTTTTATATTGTAATTATTTTTTATGCGGTTCTTATCCCGATATTTCTAAATTTGATTCAATCCACGCTTAAAGTGGATAGATTATTTCTGAAAAACTTTTTTTTCAAATAAATTATTGAAATTACTGCTAAACTAATCGATACTAAAATATAACCTGATGAATTCCATATTTGATGTAAAAGATCCAATTTCAATCCAATATAAAATTTTAAATTAGCTGATAATATCTGATTTGTTCCTGTAAAAAATATTTCTAATTCTAAAATTGTGGGATACGAGGGTGTGATGAATGTGTAGGAAATTTCTCCATTCTCATTGGTTACCAAATTAATTAAATTTCTATTGATTTTAACATATACTAACTGATTTGGAAGCATGGTACCATTTAAAGCACATAATTTTGCGGTAATTGTTAAATTTTTTCCAGAAATCCATTGAATGGGGCCTAAATATTTTAAATTTGTGATTGTCATATTTCTAATTAATTCTTGGAATTGATAAGTTACTGTCTCATTGAATAAAAAAGTAAATTTAATATAATTTTCAATAATTTTATTTGGAATAACCCATTCTAAGAGAGCTATTCCACTAGTATTACATTGTACAATTCCAATATTTCGAGTTGAACTATTATACTTCACAAAAATAGTAATATCATTGATTTTATTTATCAGATGATTTATTAATCTATCTACAATATTTACTTGTATATATAAAAGTGATTTATTTTCATAGCGAAAAAAGAAAGGATCGAGTTTAATCGGGCGTTTATCAACTCGAAGAGTTTTCTCAAATTTAATTGCCCTTCCCCTTAGTATGGGCTGAGAAATAAATTGAATTTGATACATTCCTGCTTCAATCGGGGTTGAAATAGCTGCTATATATTGATTTCCTACTCTCAAACATTCTCCACTGCAGAAACTAGAACTATAATTAATATTAGCTTCAAATTCGCACTCTATTGAATAAATCGCTTTTGTATAATTAGAATTATCATAATTGACACTAGCGTAAATTGAATCGTTATTCAATAAAGAACAATTTATACTTAGATTTTCATCATATACTTTCATCTGAAAAGAATAATTGCATGATTCATAATCAGCCGTTTCATCATTTATCAAACTAATTGTGTAAATTCCTGCTTCCAGTAAAGAGCAATCCACAGTGAAATTCAAGAATCCCGCAGAATCCGTTTTTTTAGAAAAATTCAATGAATTTTTCTCATTAAAAACAACTATTTCTACAGAATTATCTGAAAAGTGAAATTTTTTTGTATGTTCATTACAGATGAATAAACTAAAATATACCGTGTCTTTTGAAAAAATAGTTAGCGGATTTTGTTCAATAATAGAATAATTCAATTTTGCTTTTGCAATTGTTAAATTTTCACTTGTCAAATTTTGATATGTTATTACAGGGAAGGCTGGATTATCAGTATCTATAATTGCTATTTCCACTTTACCTTGATAAATATCTGCGGCATTATACTTATTGGGATCAAGGGAAAACGTTTCTGAAATAATGTTATATACACCGGTAATTAGACTGTCTCTGGAATCAATAAAATTAAACCCTCCAAATCTTTCAATTCCAATATATCCACATCCTCTTTCATAACCTGGATTACAAACAAATGAATAGAACGTGGAAACTGTCACATTTTCGCCGATTTCAGCAGTTTTCTTGTCCATTGTGAGATTAAATATGTTCACATATCCAAATTCATCTAAACTATGGATTCTATTCTGCGGTTTATTAATTTGAAGGTTTTTTAAATTAAAATCATCTCCTAAAAATTTGCTAAATAAATTTCCCAAGGAATAACTCGTAAAAATAGTGATTAATAATAGAATTAAAAAAAATAATTCCAAATTATTTAACTTAATTTTCTTCAATTTAAATCCTAAAATTTTATAAAATAAAGATATTTAAACTCATCAATTATGGTGCCGAGTTTTATTCAGAAGTTTGATATTTTTTTATTACCGATTTAAGACTTTGGATCACAAATAAGTCTTAATCACCAATATCGTATCACTAATGCAAGGGAAAACATATTCCATTAAGTTCCGGAGACAACAAATGTTATCAATTTACTATTTTATCATGACTTTAAAAAAATAATGACCAACTCTGCAGATTAATTTTTGCAGATCAGTTCGCCAATTCTCCTCATAGGCAATATGCCTCAGTGCAGGTCAGTCTCATCATTTCTAAAATACAAAAAATATTTACATTTAAAAATTTTTGTGAAAATCTCCGATAAATCCAAATTCTCTTCATTTTGCAGAAAAAAGTTCTTTTCCTTTTATGGATTAATTAATTATAATTGTGGAAATTCATTTAAAATTGGAAAAAACATGCCCAATTACAAAATTTTTCATTGTCCTCGCTGTAAAAGACCATTATATTGTCCCGAATCTCAAAAAACTAAAAAATGTCCTAAATGCAACAAATCAATTCCAATTAATCGCCAGAAAATTCTAAAAATAACACCGTTAATAGAAGATGCAATCTTCATTGTGCAGAATCTGGCTTTATCACCAGAACTAAGAAAAAGTATTGCTAATTCTCATGAAAAATCCGTTAAATTAAAATCTAAAAAAGATAAACTTTGGGAATTTGTAATCAAATTACAAAATGAGTCCGAAAATAAAATAATCAATCAAGAACATTTTTTAAGAGAGGCTTTGCAACAGGGTTTCTCCGAAGATTGGATTTTGAAACAATTAATTGAATTAGAGAAAGAAGGGTTATTATTTAGACCGAAAGAGGGTCATTTCCAAATCTTATGAAAAGTGGATGCCCAACCAAAGTTCTCATCGAAAAGACGAATGATTTTTTATTTTTTTCCTCTTTGAAAGTCAGCTCTAAAATAATCTAAACTAATGCCCCTCGATAATATAAATAATTCATTTAGATATTTTCCTTTTATCTGCATCATTTCCCATGGTAATTTCCAAAGGAAAGAATGTGGTATTATTGTAAGACATGTATAATTCTGTTCAAATAGATATGTAGTTAATTTATTAGGGACAATTTTTTCCAAAAAATTTTCGAATTGATTAAATATTTCTTTGGATTTTCCTTGTTCTTCATTGCTATCATTTAAATCTTCCACTTGTTTTAATTTTAGAAGGGCATTCAATACGGCTTTATTTAATTTTTTAGAAAAAAACAGCAATTCTTTTTTTCGGATGTCAATCAAAAATATAAATAACGAATTTATCGTTTCCACATAAAGAAAATTTAAAACTACCCAAGACTCCAAACTGGTTTCCACAGTTTGAAACAGTTTTTCAACTATTCTTTTTTCATTCCTGGGAAAATTATCATTTGGCTCATTACATAATTCCCAAATATTTTCATCTAATGTAAGAATCTCCCCATTAATTTCTTCGATTTGATTTAATAGTCTCTCTTTTATTTTAAAATTATTTTCTAAATTATACTGCTGTTTTAGATTTTTTAAATCTAGACATTTTTCAGTAATTTTAATTGAATTCTTTTTTCGTTCGGGACATTCAAGACTATCAAAATATGTTTTTGATTCTGATGGAATATCTTCATTTCTGAAGAATTCTGAAAATCCAATAGCCTCCTCCAATAATTCTGGATTTTTCGTCTTAACATATAAAATACATTTTAAAGTGCATAGAATTTTGGGGACCCTTGAAAATTTTTGTATTAATTCCCTTTTTCTATCAATATCTTCTATTAAAAGGATGTATAATCTTAATTCTCTAAATGAATTTAAAAGATAATCAATTGCATCAGTTAAATTCCCCATTTTTTGATATAATCTTCCAATCTTATATAAGATTATAATTTTCCTTTCTGTTTCTTTTGTAAGTTCAAGAGCCTTTTTATAGTAATAAATTGAATCATCAAAATTATTTTTAATTTTCCAAACGTCTCCTATTTTAATCAAAATTTTAATAAGCAATTGTTTATTATTAATCCTTTCGGCAATCTTATAACTTTCCTGAAGCTTTTCATAAGAATCATCAAAATTTTTATTCGTATATTGAAGAAGTGCTATATGATAGAGAATATATTCAAAATAATACTGATTTAACTCATTTCCCATTTCATAACTCTTCTGAAAAAACTCAAGTGCTTTTTTATCATTACCTTTCATCGAATATAGAATTCCAATTTCGTCATATATCTTGGTAAGAAGGTGCTTGTTATCCAATTTTTCAGCAAGTTTTAAACTATTTTTATAGTAATCGAACGCTGATTTTGAATTTCTTTGAATTTTATAGATATTTGCTATTTCCAGAAATATGTTCAATAAGTCAGATTCGCCTGCGTCTTTTTTAGCAATATCTATACTCTTCAATAAATATTCAATTGATGAATTATTATCCCCTTTTTCTAAATATACCTTAGCAATAGCCAATCTGGACTTTAAAATTATTGAAGCTGTTTTTGTATCCAAAGCTACCTTTAAGCTTTCACGACAATTCTCTAATGCTTTATCCCACTCTTTTAATAGAAGATAACTTTCTCCGATATTGTTTAGTTGCTGTGCAATGGCCTCTAAAATTTTAATCGTCATGTGTGAATGTGTATATATAACTCGTTCTTTTTCAGCATTCAATATTTTTAATCCTTCCTGATATTGTTCAATGGCTTCAACCAATTTCCCATTTATTTTATAGCCATTACCCGTCGCCTCCTTTATTGCAGCAATTTGTAGAACACTTCCTCCAGCTTTTTTAAAAAAATTTAAACCTTCCTTAAAGGTATTTACTGCCTCTTTTAAATTCCCTTTTTGGGCATAAACTTTACCGATTCTATAATATAAATTCCCCATCTCTAGTTTAGACCCATATTTCCTAACTATTTTTTCTGCATTTAAATATATATTTAGAGCTTGCTCCCACCGAGAGTTTTGCTCGTTATCTTCTCCTTCATTAAGTAAATCTTTATATATTTTCATTTGACTCTCAAATTCAAATTTGATTTCCTTCTTTTCAAGCACCTTTATCCACACACACAGGGGATTTTACTTAAAATCAATTACAAAAGTAATAAAATCTAAGTTACATTTATTTTGAATGCGATAATTTGAATCTTACCATCTACGATATACCAAATCAAAAGCACTTAAATTTTCTTTCCATATTGAGAAGTACTGTCCGTTGGACTAAATATATCATTGATAAAAAAAAGAGAAAGGGAAAAATTAATCTTTCCGAACTTTTTGAATGATGGCTAAGAGGCAACCAATAATAATGAGTAGAGCTCCAACGGTCCCTGCGAAAAGGGCTAAAATGAAGATAAATATTATTGACCAAAAGTCATATAATTTATTGTATCCTTCAATGACTATTATTATAATACCAAAAACTATCGCAAATGCTGCCACCACGTACATTCCATCAATCAAAGCGCTTATGAAACCAAATGCGTAATCGGAACCAGGGAAACCAAAAAGAAGTAAAACACCAAATATTATACAAAGAACTGCGCCTATTGCTACTAGAACTGCTGCTAGAAGGTCTAACCCTGTTTTTTTTCTTCTAGAAGTTGATTTTTTCCTTCTTGGCATTTTCATCACTTAAATCTATTGAATTGATATACTTATTTTTAACAAAACTGTTTTTTGAAGTTTTTTATTCCAATCCGGGAATTGAACAGGCATCAGCTCGACATTGTTTGCAAAGGCGAAATTGCGGCAAAAATTTTTCGCATTGATCACGCACGTTCCGAAGTGAATCACAGGAAGGTGCTTGGATATAGCTTAATTCATCAAGCGGAATAAGTGGCATAATATTATGGATATAGGCACCTGCTTCTTTCACCGTTTTTGAAATCTCCGGGAGATGAAACTCATTTATTCCAGGGATTAAGACGCTATTAACTTTTACCAGCATTCCCAAAGAAGAACTTTTTTTCAACCCCGCTATTTGATTTTCGATTAAAATTTTTGCGCCTTCTACGCCTCGAAAAACTTTGTTGTCATAAATAATCCATGAATAGATATTTTTCCCGACCAAAGGCGAAATTGCGTTAATTGTAATGGTTAGATATTTTACTCCTAAATCATAGAGCCTTTGGGCGTATCTGTTTAATAACAATCCGTTAGTGCAGATGCATAATTGCGAGTTTGGATAGTTTGAATTGATAAGTTCTAATGTGGTGAATGTTTCTTCATTGTACAAGGCTTCTCCTGGGCCGGCAATTCCTATTACGACTTCATTGTTCTTCTTATCTTTTAATATATCATCAACCAATTTCAGGGCTTCATCGGGCGAAATGATGCGTTTTGTAACTCCTGGCCTTGTAATATGGTAATGCGCGCCAACTTTTCTATCACAGTATTTACATTTCATATTGCATTTTAAAGCTACAGGAAGATGAATGCGAAAAACACGAAAATGTGCTGGTTCCGAAAAACAAGGGTGCGAAATATTATTTATTTGATCCACATGATAAGACAAAAATTCTAAATAAATAATTTTGCGGTAATAATTAAGTATATTTTTATGATAAAAATTATCTTTTAAATCATTCTTAAATCCACAGAGGAAAGTTCGAACTATGGTCAAACCAAAGCCAACGGGTGTAATTTATTCTGATGAGTACCTTCTTCATCAGACTGGAAATCATGTAGAAAACAAGAATAGATTAATAGAAACTTGGAAATTAATAAATGAAAATGAGATCTTTAATACAGGCAAGGTCATTCATATTGAACCAAGTCCCGCTAATATTGAAGAAATAGAACGCGTACACACTCCCTTATACATTGAAAAGGTCAAAGATGCTTGTGCGCGAGGCGGAGGCTGGCTCGATGGGGATACAATTGTTTCAAAAAAAAGTTATGATATAGCCCTTTTAGCAGCAGGGGGCGCTATTACAGCAGGAGATAATGTTTTATCCCAAAGAATTTCAAATGCTTTCTGTTTAATACGCCCTCCCGGGCATCATGCGCGCGAAGGCGCTGCCAGAGGGTTTTGCATTTTCAATAATATGGCAATTCTAGCTCGTCATTTGCGCGCATCTTTTGAAAATATTGACCGAATTCTCATCCTTGATCATGATGCGCATGCTGGGAATGGAACCTCTTATACCTTTTACAAAGGTCCCGACTCTTCCAAAGTCTTAGTTTTTGATTTCCATCAAGTGCCTCTTTATCCAGGAACCTGTTTTTTAGATGAGATTGGAGAAGGCGAGGGTGAAGGTTATACGTTTAATATCACAATGATGCCTGGGTCGGGTGATCCCCAATATCTGGCTGTTATGGATGAAATATTCTTCCCAGTTGTGCATCAATTTAAGCCAGATATCATCCTTGTTTCCGCAGGGTTTGATGCACATTTTACAGATCCCATCGCAGAATTAAAACTGACAACCCAAGGATTTGGTGAAATCATAAAAAAAGCAAAAATTGCTGCTGAGGAACTCTGCAATGGGCGTATTATTATCCTATTAGAAGGCGGGTACAATTTATCCGCGGTTTCTCGAGGAGTTCTTCAAGAAATTTCCGTTTTAGCGAATTTAGGGATTGAATTAAAAGACGATCCGCCCAAAATTGATTCAGAAACTGAAGCTTTTGGTAAAAAAATAATAGCCCAAATTAAGGATTTGTTTAGTCCGTACTGGGAATTTTAATTAAATTACCCATACAGTATTTTATTTTTGTTCAATTCCTTATCGCGTTGGATCCTTTTGAGGACTTCCTCAAATAAATTAGAAGTCACTGTTTCAATATTGCGCAAAATTGCGAGATGAAGTGCGCCTTTAATAAGTTTCTCCTTTAATTCACGTCCAGAAAATTCATTTGTCTCTTTTGCAAATTTTTCCAAGTCAGCATTGATTTCGATTGGTGTTTTTTGGGTGTACAGCTCCAATATTTGTAATCGCTCCTCAAGAGTAGGTAAAGTGAAGGGGATATCTTCCTCAAATCTATTTCGAACTGCTGGATCCAATAGAGCTGGTGCGTTCGTCGCACAGATCGTGATTACTCCCAATTTTGAGTCTAACCCATCCATCTCAGAAAGTAAGGCATTAACAATCTCTGAGACATCTCCCCTTATAGATTGATATCTTCTATCTAATGCAATGGCATCTAGTTCATCGATAAATATGATTGAAGGCGAATTCTCTTTAGCAATTGAATATAACTGGTGTATTCTGCGTGCTCCATCTCCCACATGTAATCCAATTAACTCAGTAGCTTTTGTAAGTAAAATTGGCACGTCTGTCTCGCACGCAAGGGCTCTTGCCATCATTGTCTTTCCGGTCCCAGGATTTCCAAAAAATAAAATATTTTTCGGAACCCATTCAGCAAATTTGTCTGGAAACTCTAAATATTTCATTATTATTTTGCATTTATCTTTAGCCTCCTGATTCCCAATTATATCTTTGAAAAAAACTTTAGAATATTCCAGTTTTAAAGGATTAATTCGGTTTTCCAGAATAATGGATGTATTAGCGGTGATTTTCCCAGTCGAATGATTTTTCTCAACCTTTAGATGAACTACTTTAAATGCAAAATCTGGGTATAGAAATTGGTCGAAAAGAAACGTTCCATTTGAAACAACATATCCAGACCATTGCTCACGGGCATAAACTTCAAATAATTCTGGATCGTCACTTGTTATAACTGGAGAAAGTTCATCACCAATAGCCCGGATTGGATAGCCTATTGGTTTTAATATTATTTCTGTAATAATAGGTAATTTTTCATTTGATTTTTTGTCAAAGAGCGTTTCCAAGTCCTCATCATTTGGTAGAACTTCTCGGATCTTGTGTTTCTTCCGAACCATATGACTAAAAAAGGAAAAAAGCTATAAAAACTTATTTTTTTTAAAAAAACTAAATTTAAAAAGGCATGGGCATTAAGAATAGTTATGAGATGCTTCTTGTGTATTGAAATAAATGATTCCGAAATTATATCCAAAATTGTTCAATTTCAAGAAGAATTTAATTCTATTAATGCTAAAATTAAATTTGTTGAGACAGAAAATCTTCATTTTACCCTAAAATTTCTTGGAGAAATCGATCCGAGTCTAGTGAATGATATTTATTCTATAATGAAAAAAATACCATTCTCGCCTTTTTCTATGGCTCTTGAAAGTGTCGGAACATTTCCACCCGGCCGCCCTCGAGTAGTTTGGGTTGGTATCTCAGAAGGTAGGGATGAATTATCCTCAATTACCTCATTTCTAGATCACAATCTAAGAAGCTTAGGGTTCAAGTCCGAAAAAAGGGATTTTACACCCCATTTAACTGTAGGTCGAGTAAAATTTATAGGCGATAGAAAATCTTTCATGGATATTCTACAAAAACGAAAAGATTTTCAATTCGGAAGAATGAATATTACCTCTATTCAATTAAAGAAATCAATACTTTCGTCTAAAGGTCCTACGTATACAACCCTTGAACAGATTCAGGTTTGAAATTAATTAAGGATAAAACAATGGCTCGGGTTCCGAAATTATTATTTCGGCTTCTATCTCTTTTAGGTTTGCTGGATCAACGGGACTTTTCTTAATTTTCTTACATTCCTCTTCCGCTTTCTTCATTTTTTCAAAACAATTCTGAAACATGAGTTCAGCGGATTTAATATCCGCCATGGCGTGAATGGGATACTTGGAAGTGGCTGTTTGAAAGTGTAAGCAAGCGAGATTATAATAAGACGCAGAAACACAAGGTGCTCTTTCAATATATTTCTGCAGCTCGCCCATACTTCGATAACCTTTTCCCAAACAAATTTCTGCAGTTCCATACAAATTATTTGCTAAAATTGAATCTTTTAGAGATTTTGCAGCTTCCATCGCCTTTCTGGCTCCCCCTAAAAATAACTTAGCTGCTTTTACATATTGTGCAGCCGCTTCATTTTCTTCTGCCTTGATTTCTTGAATTTGTATTAAATAGAAATTTATTTCACTTGTAATTTTATTCAAATTGACTATTTGGTTTAATAAATTCTGTTGTTTTTTAACAGTCCGTGCAAAAATCAAAGCTGTACTTAATATATTTGCAGCTTGGTTAGAATATCTGATTTCCTCTTCAATATTTTTCTTTTTATATGAATATCGCAGTAAAGTATTATAAATTTCTGCAGCTTCTATTAAAATATTAGCAATTTGAATTTTATCATCTTCAATTTTAACCATATTTCCTGATAAATCCTTAATTTCTAGCACTAAACCGATTTTTTCTGATGAAACTTGTTTTATTACCAAAGAAAGGGTAGATGCTAATCGCACCATTAATTCGGCATCTGTTTCAGAAGGTTCGCGCTGATTTGAAAAAATCTCTGTCCGTATTTTCGAAATTTTCATCCATAATTCATACAAAAATCCTCCTACTTGAAGAAATGCATCAGAAGCTAAACCTTCTTTTCCATTTTCTTCGAATTTTTTACCTGCAGATATAGCCAACTCAATTGCTTTTTCATATTCCCCATTACTCGCATAAGACAAGGCTTTTTCTATTATTTCAACTGCAACTGAATTTGATTCATCATATTGCGGTTGGCTTTCCGATTTTGGTGTTTCCTCCACAGATTCTGTTGTACCAGAACTCACTTCGCCGTATTCTTCAACGAGAGGTCGTTGAATTGTAGCTCGATGAGTTAGATCAATGAGCATTTGGCCAACAAATTTTTCATCTAAATCTGTGATTTTCCAATCTACCTTATGGTATGAAGAGTTCAAATTCATCGGGTCGTCCAACCGAAAAATCTCAAATCCGGAATAAGTTGAGTTGATCTTAGACGGATCAATTACCAATGCAATGGCTTTTTGATTCAATCCTTGATATCCAATATGATTTTTAATATCTACAGAACTTAAAAATATTTGAAGTCCTGGATGAGAATGATACCATCCGACAAGAAAAAATCCTTTCTCTGCTGCTTTTTCATTGATAACAGCCGCTTCAATATAATGCTGCTCCTCAAATTCAACTTCCGTGGCACCACCGTGAACCATTGGTATAGCCTCATAAATTATGACATTATCATTTTCT
>Ga0315279_10004437_pt1 | contig 18819 bp, 17 predicted proteins | sample YL17G06_20_MG_FD_203694 | JGI IMG/M metagenome (GOLD analysis project Ga0315279, IMG submission 203694) | Sediment microbial communities from Yellowstone Lake, YNP, Wyoming, USA - YL17G06_20 | ecosystem: Environmental > Aquatic > Freshwater > Lake > Sediment | place: USA: Wyoming | collected... | reverse complement strand
TTCTGGGAATTGATGGTGTGGAGGAATTTACCATTTATATGGCACCGGTTGGGAAAGTTCAATAAGAGATTTTAAAAAATATAGAGAAGTATTAATATGATATCGTAAAATAAAAGTTTTTATGATTTATAATATACTCGAAATGACAGATAACCTCTTTTTTATTAGCTTCTAAAACCCTTTATTTACAAGGCTTTAGACCCCCTTCAGGAATGCCCTTAAAACGCACCTAGAGTGCCTTTTTTGAGGCCTCAATTTTTGAAAAATCGGCAGTTACGACCCCTGTTTTTGGCCTATTTTTACCTCCCCAAAATCACAAAACCCTTATAAATAGCCACTTTCATATTTTGAGGGAGTGAAAATTTAGCTAAAAAAAGCCATTTTCGAGGGGTAAAACCATAGCCCGACTTAAAATAATGCGCTACAAGCGATATCTCGCATTCTGCCTCTTGAAACCCTTATATTATAAGGCTTTCCTAACCCATAAAATACACGGTATATCAAGTTTCTACTACCCCTAAAAATAGAAAAGTAATGAGAAGTTATTTTTTAATAGAGCTTGCGCAGGGAAGGTCTGCTTCGCTTCTCGTAATTTTGTAATTGAGTAGTTTAAATTAACAATTAATATTATGCTAAATGCAAGTTAATTTTTTTAGAATGTTCATAGCTAATAATTTCTTTATTTTTTGACTTTGTCCAGGCTTCTTCTTTATGAGAATATTGGGTTATTTCTTCAGAGGTTAGATGCTTAAAAGCATTTAATACTTCATTCATACTATTTATCTCTTCTTGAGAAAAAATATCCATGGTTGGCTTTTCAAGAGATTTTATAAATTCGTATTCTTCAATATTATCTTTAGAAGTTTTAACATATTCAATTTGATAGGTTATATATTTTTCGAATAATTCTCCAAGTAAAAGTTCATGTTTTATGGGAGTAGGACCGTAATAATTTTTAATATATTTTAATCCAGTAATAGACAAAGTATTGTTGCGAAAATTAACGAAGTCTGAATAGAAAAGTAATTTCATTAATTTTGTTTTAAATAATCTATTTATTTCTGATGTAAAAAATAAGATCATGTTAACTAATTTTTCATAATTAAATTGAGTATAACCACAGTATTCATCTAAAGCTTCGTTAAAATATTTTTTTGTAATATTTTCTTCTAATTTTTCATCAATATCATCTTTATTTATTTTTTTTAAATTTGACTTTATCTTTATATAATCTTTGCTATTAATTTTGTTTTTATTATTTTCCAATAATATTTTCATATTATCAGGATTTTCTAAAAGAACTAATGCATCATTATGAGACCGATCTTGTAAAGCACCGGTTTCATATCTGTGTATAGTTACTTCACCCCAACCTAATATTCGAGAAAAAGCCCTTTGACTTACCCCGTATTTTTCTCTTGTTTCTTTAATTCTATTGGGCGTTAATAAAGAGTGTTTTTTTCTATATTGATTGTAAATATTTTCTAAATTCTTATTTTCTAATTCTTCATCAAAAATTTCTTCATTATCTTTGAGATTAATCCGAACTGTTTCTAATATTTCTATAAGTTCACCTTTTATACAATAAGTAGCTTTACGTTTTATTATTTTTGAATTATTGAAATTGTTATCGCTTACCATAAGTATTTACCTCCTCGCGGGTAAAATTATTTTAAATAATATCTTTATTTTAAAGGGAATTTCATTTGATATTCTGCAATATGAAAAGACATACAGACAGTTTCTTCATGCTCATCAGTTTTTCTTAGTTTTAATTTGATATATATCAAATTATTCTGTATTTTTTTTCCAAATATCCAAAAAGATTCGTCTTTATAATTAGTTTGATCCTTGTCTAATAGGGGACCTTCTGAATATTCTTTGGGGGTTAGGCTTAAAATTTCTTGCTTTATATGACTGGGTAAATAACCCAAAGCTACTAATGTTTCGAAATTTTTCTTTCGATTTCCAAGAAATACATAATTTCCTTCTGCTATTAAATTTTTTATTTTAATTAAAATATTTCTTATTATTTCTCTTTGGAGTTGAATGCCTTTACTTCCCCTTTAAATTATTCATTGTTATCATATGATAACAATATTATAACATAAAATTATTATCATGCAATAGTATAAAAATATTTTTAAATATTTTTAAATAAAAAACTACAAATTACAAATTATACTTGACATTGATATAAAATTTGATATAATTTTTTTCGTTTGAAAGCTATTAAAAAAAACTGATAGCTTTTTCATTTTTTAATACCTCCTAAAAGACTCGCCCTGCAAATAACAAGGCGAGTCTTTTTTGTATCAGTATATACAAATTTTCAAAATAGTTAATATTTTTACCTCCTCTATACTATATCTAAAGAGCTTATTTCTTATCTTTAAATATAGAGAAGATTAGGTTATAATTAAGATAATTTCATTGTTTTAACTGAGATTTATTAATTTTTCAGTTTTAAAATTATTTTAATGGATATCACCGTTGTATTATATCTTAAGGGATAAACTATACCTTCCCTAAAATGCTATATAAACGTTATTTTGCATTCCCCCTCTCTCAAACCTCTTATATTTTTTAGCTCGCAAGAACCACCAAAAACTTTGCAAATATAAATAAAATTTGCTTGATTTTAAGGTTTTTGGTAGCACACTTTTGAAATGTAAATCATTAAGAAAATATTGCATTTTTGATTTGTAAATAACATGTGTGCAAAATTCATTGACAAGTTAAAAAATATATGTTATACATATTGTATACAATATTTGTTTGAAAAACCTAAAAATTGAAATAAATTTTCCTCAAAAATATAATTAACCTTAAGCTATTTCTTAAAAAGAGCAAAGAAAAAAGAATAAAGGGGGGATGAAAATAAATAATATAAAAATGTATTGTATTGATAAATAAGAAAGAAGTATATAAAAATTTGGAGGAGAATTATTATGAAAAAATTATTTTTATTAATTATTGTTACCTTATATGTGTGTATGTCTTTTGTACTTTCTGCAAGTGCTGTCTATCCCGATAGGACGATAACTAATATTTTGGTATGGGCTGCTGGGGGTGGAACTGATGTCTGTAATCGTATAGTAATGGCTGAAATGGCTAAAATTTTGGGAGTGAATATTATTGTAGTTAATAAAACTGGTGGAGTAGGCGGGTCTATTGGAATGAATGATGCTTATACACAACCTTCTGATGGTTATACCCTTTGTGGTCTTTCCGAGTCTTGTGTAACTGCTGGTGTTCAAGGAGGTTTTGATAAAAGAATGAATGTTTGGGATTATTTCATTATCGGTGGTTCACCGGATGTTATTTCGGTTACTCCTAATACTCCCTATATGACTCTAAAGGATCTTATTGAAGCAGCTAAGGCTAAACCCGGAGATATAAGAGCTGGCGCCAGCGCAGCTGGTTCTATTCACCATTTGAATCTTCTTGCATTGGAGAATGGTTCAGGTGCAAAGTTTAATTTTATTCCCTATACCGGATCTGCTCCTGCTCAGAATGCTGCCATGACCGGTGAAGTCTCTGTAGTAGTTACCTCAGTTGCAGAACAAGCTCAATTAATCCGTGGTGGGAAATTAAGACCTTTGGCTGTATCAGTCCCTAAATCGTTTAATTTGGCGGGAATAACATTACCTTCTGCTTTTGATTTTTATCCTGGACTTTCAGAGTATCTACCCATTTCACAGGCTATTGGGTTTGCTATAAAAGCAGATGCACCAGAAGATATAAAAGCTGTATTAAGAGATGCATTTAAAAAAGCACTAAATACAGATACATTCGTAAAATGGGCTGAAGATAATTATTATGTTGTATCAGGTGCGACCGGAAGTGAAGGAGTAGAAATATTTAATAAACTTGAATCGCTATTTGCCTGGACACTTTGGGATTTGAAAGCTGCTAAAGTTGATCCGGCTACTTTGGGAATACCAAAACCTTAAATTGAGTAGATAATATTTAAGTTTAAAAAGGCAGCTGGGTAATAATTTTATTCAGCTGCCTAAAATTATTTAAAACTTATTAGACTTAAAGGTTAGATTATGAAAAAGAGAGAGCTTAGAAGAGCAGATTTTATTACCAGTGTTTTGCTATTGGCATTTAGTGCATGGATACTTATCGAAACCTTCAAAATGCCAGCAAAAGATACTTATGGCGGGGTACAGAATGTCTGGTATGTTTCTCCTGCTTTATTTCCTTTGATCATCAGTATTTTTATTATTATTTTAGGGACGGTACTTTTGGTTCATTCTATACAAAGTGATGGAGCTAGTTATTTTTTTAGTAGTATATTAAAAAGAACTAAATTTGCCTCTGAAAAGAATATTAGATTTTTAAGTATTTTATTAGCTTTATTTTCCTTTATCTATTTAAATATTCCTCGTATTGATTTCTTTATTTCCACAGCTCTTTTTTTAATTTTTTTTATTTCTGCTTTCTATTTTGACGAGATAAACCTATTAAAAAAATTAACTTTATTTTATTTTATTGGAAGTCTAATATTTATTATCCTTTTTGCATTTGGTATTTCCAAAATTCTTAATTCTTATTATAAGTATTTTATAGACATTCTGGCCTTAGTTTTCTATATAAGTTATGTAATTTATAATTGGATAAAGGTAAAAAATAACCATATTTATAAAAAAAGACTTATAGTTTCTTTAATGGCATCCCTGGCAGTTCCACTAATTCTTTGTCCAATTTTTAGATATTCTTTTTTAATTCCTCTTCCCAAGGAGGGATTAATAATACAAATGATGCATAATATTTATTATTTTCTAAAAAGGGTAATATAATATGTTTATTTTTGGACCGTTATTTATTTTTTTTCAACAAATATTTATTTTAATAACTAATCCTATTAATATATTAATCCTTTTCGGTGCAGTATTGTTAGGAATTATCTTTGGAGCTATGCCTGGTTTAACTGCCACTCTTGGTATAGCCCTACTTGCAACTTTAACTTATGGAATGGATATCGGTACTTCTATGGTAGCACTGCTGGCAATGTATGTGGGGGCCATATACGGTGGTTCTTACGGTTCTATTTTAATTAATATTCCAGGTACGGCTGCTGCAGCCGCTACTGCTTTAGATGGTTATCCTTTAGCCTGCCAGGGAAAAGCGGGAAAAGCTTTAGGACTAACTACTACTGCTTCTGCAATTGGTACTTTTATAGGAATGTTGTTTTTAATTACTATAACTCCCTTTATTTCTGCATTTGCACTAAAATTTACTTCCTTTGAATTTTTTTTATTAGCCTTCTTTGGGATTATAATTAGTGGAAATTTAGGTAGTACTGATTTAGCTTATAAGGGTTGGATTGCTGGATTTTTAGGCTTATTTCTGGCTAGTGTGGGAAGAGATCAACTTCAGTTTTATCCTCGGTTCACCTTTGGACTTGATGAATTAGATGGCGGATTAGAGGTTGTACCGGTTCTTATTGGAGCTTTTGGTATTCCTCAAATTATTCAAGTACTAAAGGATAAAGTAACTTGTGGAGAGGCCAAACGCTTTCAAAGGATTTTGCCGGAGTTTACTGAAATTATTCATCATTTTCCTCTTATTATACGTTCAGCCTTAATTGGAGTAGGAATTGGAGCAATTCCGGGAATTGGAGAAGATATTGCTGCTTGGACAGCTTATGCCGCGGCTAAGAATTCTTCTAAACATCCTGAAAGGTTTGGGAAAGGCGAGATAGCTGGAGTAATATCTGCTGAGACTGCTAACAATGCTTGTATTGGTGGAGCCATAATACCTCTTTTAAGTCTTGGTATCCCGGGAAGCCCTCCTGCAGCTATGCTTTTAGGTGCATTAATGCTTCATGGAATTCAGCCAGGACCTATGTTAAATTTTGATCATCCACTTTTTATATTCCAGTGTGGGGCTATACTTTTGTTAGCTTCCTTTGCAATGTGGATAACTGGGATGCTATTGTGTAAACAAGTGATAAAAGTTCTAAGAATTCCAACGCCAGTTTTTATGCCTATTGTTGCTGTCTTATGTGTAATAGGTTCATATTCTTTAGGTTTGGAAATCTTTAATCTCTATTTGATGGTTCCTATAGGAATCCTAGCTTATTTTTTAACTGAGATGGAATACCCTATTGCTCCATTAGTTATTGGAGTTATCCTAGGACCTATGGCTGATGCTAATTTAAGAAGAGCTTTAATGGTTTCCAAAGGAAGTTTTTTACCTATTATTACTCGACCGGTGTCTTTAATTTTAGTATTGGTTATTATATTAACTGTAGTAAGCCAGACTAAATGGTATAAAAATTTAATTAGAAGAATATCAGAGAAACTATTTTCAAAAAAGAAAACCAAAGAGATATCTTCTAATGCATTCAAAAAATAATCAATTGAAATGGAGAAATATTTTATGAATAAGAAAATTATTTTAGCTTTAGCACCAACCGGGGGCTGGGGAAAAGCTTATAATAATCCTCTTGAACCAAAAGAAATAGCCCAGCAAGTTATAGCCTGTGTAGAAGAAGGAGTGTCTCTAATTCATCTCCATGCGCGGAATAGTGGAGGTGAATTAACTACAAATTTAAGCGATTTCTCAAAGACAGTTGAGCTAATTACTAATGAAAGTAGTGTAATTATTGAAGCCTCTACAGGAGGACTTTCCAGCTTAACACCTCAGGAAAGAGCCTTGCCACTTCAGAATAAAAAAGTAGAAGTTGGTTCATTAAATATGGGTTCTTTGAATTTTCTTGATAAAGTATATATAAATACTGTGCCAGATATTCGCTATTGGCTACAAATTATGATAAAAAATAGAGTAAAACCATCTATGGAGATATTTGATACTTCTAATATTCTTATTTCTGACCTTTTTATTAAGGAAGGTTTAATTAGACCACAATATAATTTTAATTTTGTTTTTAATTATAAATGGGGGATGTCTTTTTCTCTTTCGCTGGTTGAGCTTTTAAAGTCTACGCTTCCCAAAGAAAGTATATGGGGTGCTGTTTTTGGAGAAAGTAGAGATTTTTCGTCTCATATGCAAGCTTCTATTCAGGGGGCAACCATGATTAGAGTTGGTTTTGAAGATTCGAGAATCTGTAATTATAAAGAAGCAAAGTCCAATCTTGAGTTAGTAAAAGAAATTCGAAGAGAATTAGAAATATCAGGTTTTGAATTAGCTGACCCAAAAGAAGCAAGAAAATTACTCGGAATAATATAGTTTATTTCCTGTTTTAATACATAATTTTCACTAACCCAAAGCGAAAATATTATTAATTTTGCCATATCCACTTTAGTAATAAACATATTTGCTTTCTACAATGAAAATATATTCTTTTCTATGAATTCCCAAGTTTTTAAATAATCATTTCCTGATATTAATTTATTAAATTCTTTTTTATCTAGCTTACTCAGTAGATTCCAGATTTTATTAGTCAAGCGAGCGTTAGCTTCGAAGGTGCCTTTAATATCCCATCGAGTAGGAGAAGTATCAGAAGTAATATAATCGTTATAATTATACTGTTGAAGATAGTAGAGAAATTCAACGTAATCCAAAAAATGCTTAGTTCCTACCATATAATCCCAATCCCATTGACTGTTGTTATCATTAATGTGAATATAATAAGGAAACGGGCTTTCCGCAATTAAAGAAACAACTTCTGCTGGATTTTCATTATTGAACATTACTGAGTGTCCAAAATCAATGGTTACCCCTATTTGTTTTTTTCCTATTTCATTTAGCAAACAGAGGGTTTTAACTGCGGTATCTATAAAACATCTACCTCTGGTTTCAGCTGGTTTGTACTCTATAAAAAGGGGAATTTCAGGAAGATAACTTGCTGATTCATCCAAGCTGTCAATCAGGTATTTCCAGGATTGTGCATAATTACAATTGAAATTAAATTCATATCCATCACCTAAGGGACAACAGGTTACTTTATTTGCTCCAACCTTTTTGGCAAAGTCTTTGGCATTTTTAATAAATTGTACTGCTTTGGCGCGAATCTCTTTTCTATTTGAGGTTAAACTTCCAATCCTGAATTCAGGTTCTGCTTTTACATTTACATTTATAGCGGCAATGTTTATTTTATATTTGGAAGTTAAAATCTTAAGCTCATCAGGATTATTAACCTCATAAGGAAAAACTAACTCCATACCATCCATTCCTTCTATTTCAGAGACAATTTTAAAACGCTCTTCCAAGGTTTTATCTTCGTTATATTCATGGAAACGATCCTTTGTTTTACTTAAGAAACTACTGATTACCGCTTGCTTTATCGGATAATCCATAATTACTTACCTCCCTTTTTGTAAATAAGTTCTTTTACTTTATTAAAAATTTGTTTTTTAGATATACCATATTTGTTAATAATTTTGTAATAGTTTCCGCTTTCAGCAAAAGTATCATTTAGCCCCAGGTTATCAAAAATAACTGGTTTATTTTTTAAACAAAAGTTGGAAAGTTCGTAACCAAGTCCATTTCTTTTCTGATGATCTTCTACCACGAGCAAAGCTTCTGTTTTGGAAATAGAACTAAGAAGATTTTTTTTATCGAAGGGTTTAATAGAATACATATCAATTATTTCGATAGAAATATTTTCTTTTTTTAGCTCATCGGCGGCTTCCAATGCCTGGAAGACAATATCTCCATAAGTTACTACGGTCAAGTCTTTACCTTCTCGGATAGTTTTGCTTCCTGCAATTTCAAAAGTGTCTTCTTTGGAATAGATATCAAAGAGAGGGTCTCTCATTAACCTTATAAAAACAGGCCCCGGCGTCTTTATAGCTACATCAAATATTTTTTTTGCTGATTCTGTATCAGCAGGTGCAAGAACTTTCATATTAGGTAAGGTAGTCATAATAGCTATATCTTCTGTTGCCTGATGAGTTACTCCATCTACGGCAGGAGTTACTCCACCATGGGAGGATAAAAATTTGACATTTAAATTTGGGTAACAGATAAAAGTGCGCATCGCTTCAACCGCTCTCATGGTGATAAATACACCATAACCGCATACAATGACAGTTCTCCCCTCTGCAGCCATACCGGCAGCAGCCGCCATAGTATTCGATTCAGCGATACCCATATTAAAATATCTCTCAGGATATGCATCACCAAATAGATAAGAATAAGTTGAGTATCCGATATCTGCTTCAAAAACTACAAAATTTTTATCAATGGCACCATATTCTAACATCCTTTCGGAAAATGCCTGACGTGTGGCAATATCTGCTTTACTTAATTTCATCATTACTTTCCTCAATTTCTTTAATCGCTATTTCATACTCGTGTTGGTTAGGTGCTTTACCATGCCATTTTCTGATATTTTCCATAAAACTCACTCCTTTGCCTTTTATGGTATTAGCTATGATGCAAACAGGTTTATTTTTATTTTTTTTTGCTTTTTCCAAAGTAATTAAAATTTCTTTCATATCATGACCATTTATAGTCATAACCTGCCAGTTAAAGGCCTCAAATTTCTTATCAATAGGGTCCATAGGCATAACTTTATCAGTAAAACCATCCATTTGTAATCCATTTTTATCTATAATAGCTGTAAGATTATCCAATTTATACTTGCTGGCAGAGGCAGCCGCTTCCCATACTTGCCCCTCGTTAATTTCTCCATCACCAAGAATCACATATATATGGTAATTTTTTTTAACTAATTTTCCTTCCAGAGCCATTCCCACTCCAAGACTTAAACCTTGGCCCAAAGATCCTGTAGTCATATCAATACCGGGAGTCTTTCGCATATCAGGATGCCCTTGTAAAATACTTTCAAATTTTCTTAATGTTTTTAATTCTTTCATAGGAAAATATCCTCTCATAGCAAGACAGGAATACCAGACAGGACAGGCATGTCCTTTAGATAGAATAAGGCGATCTCGGTCAGGCCAATGTGGATTTTTAGGATCAATTTTTAAAATATCAAAATATAATGCGGTCATAAGATCTGCTGCAGATAGAGCTCCACCAGGATGCCCTGACTGTGCTATAAAAATCATATCAATAATATTTACTCGAACTTCTTTTGCTTTTTCTTTAAGATATTGAACTCTTTCTTCAAAATTCTGGAAATTATTATTCATTTTTCCTTCCCTTAAATTTTAGTGATTAGTATATATAAAAAAATAATATTTGTCTTAGCTCTCTTTAGTTAAAAGAAGCGTGTTTAATATTGTACCATTCTGATAACTTAGATTAATAAAAGAAATATCTATATCAAAATAAAAAAAATTTCTAAATTATTATATATATAATATATATATAACATATTTTTAAAAAAGTCAATATTGTATACAATATTTATTGACTTATCCAATTAGTTATTATATATTGATAGAAGAGTAAAAGCTAAATATTAGTCTGATATATCATCAGTGATAGGAATTAACTTAAATCTTTTTTGTTAATAAAATATTAAGAAGGAGAGAAATCCGATGTCCATTATAGATTCTAAAACTGGAAAAATAAAGAAAGATTATACCATTGAACAATTAATCGAAAAAGCCCGGGAGATGAGAGCCTACAATATGATAGCCATTACGGCAGCTGGCTCCGGCCATACCGGAGGGACTCTATCTATTATGGATATTGCTGCCGCATTATACCTGAAGAAGATAAAACACGACCCGACTAATCCTACCTGGGAAGAAAGGGATAGAGTCTTCTGGTCAGTAGGCCATAAGGCCCCCGCCCTTTATATAGCTCTTGCCGAAGCCGGCTACTTCTCAAAAAAAGAGACTGTAAAACTAAGAAAATTATGGTCTGGATTTGAGGGCCACCCCAATCGGTTAAAACTAGCTGGTATTGAGCTTTCTTCTGGTTCCTTAGGCCAGGGTTTAGGAGTAGCCCTAGGCTGTGCCCTAAATGCCCAATTAGAGCAGAAAGACTATCGGGTTTATACTATCTTGGGAGATGGAGAGCTGGATGAAGGTTCGGTCTGGGAGGCCATGATGTGCGCCTCCCATTATAAATTAGCTAATCTTACCGCCATTGTAGATAAGAATGATTTACAGATAGATGGTTGCACCAAAGAAGTAATGTGCTTAGAACCTCTCCTTGCCAAATGGCAGGCCTTTGGCTGGCATACTATAGAGATTGATGGACATAATATGTCTCAGATACTCTCCGCTTTAGATGAGGCAGAAAAGATTAAGGATAAACCCACAGCAATCATTGCCCATACCTTAAAAGGCAAAGGGGTCTCTTTTGCCGAAGGGGTAGTAGCTTATCATGGTCTAGCCCCTAAAGACGGCAGATCCGGTAAAGAATCCTTAGATCAGGCTTTAGAAGATATCGGAGATCCCCAATTTACTAAAGAAAAAGTAGACCACCTCTTCAAGATAGCCTCTGATTACCAAAAAGAAGTAGATCAAAAGATAGAAGCCTCCCTGCCTAAATTCTCTCGTCCTTACTGGTGGAATGCGACCTCTTTGATGCAGGTCCAGATGGAGCCTACCCGCAATGGTTTTGGTCGGGCGATAGAAGAATTAGGTAAAGATGAGAAGGTAGTAGCCTTAGGGGCAGATATAACCTCTTCCATCCGGATGGATAAATTTTACGCTTCCCATCCGGAGAGGAAGAACAGATTTTTCGAGATAGGGATTGCCGAGGCTAATATGACTCTGGTAGCCTCCGGTCTGGCTAAAGAAGGGAAGATCCCCTTTATCGGTTCTTACGGAGTCTTCATCACCGGCAGAAATTGGGATCAACTTCGCACTACCGTCTGTTATAATAATTATAATGTAAAAATAGCTGATGCCCATGCCGGTATCTCGGTAGGAGCAGATGGGGCTACCCATCAGGCCTTAGAAGATATTAGCAACCTCTATTATCTTCCCAATATGCACCTGGCTATCCCTTGTGATGCCATAGAGACCGAAAAAGCCACCCAGGCCATAGCTTCTATCCACGGGCCAGCTGTGGTCCGATATGCCCGAGAGGCTACTCCCTTAGTCACTACTTCCGATACTCCCTATCAATTTGCTCTGGCTAATGTAATAAGATACCGAACCGAAAAGAAAAACTTTATGGAGGCCTTCCAGACTAAACTCTCTTCTGATTATGTCTCAGAAAGAGAAGACCTCACCCTGATTGCCTGTGGACCGATGGTCGCTGAGGCGATGCGGGCTGCTTATATCTTAAAAGAAGAATATAATTTGGAAAGCCGAATCTTAAATATTCACACTATAAAACCAATCGATAAAAAAGCGATAATAAAAGCAGCTGAAGATACTAATCTGATAATCACCATAGAAGAACATCAGGTAGGCGGCTTTGGAAACATCATAGCCGGAGTGATAACCCAGAATAAGCACTACACTTCCCCTTTATTGATGGAGATGATCGGAGTGGAGGATAGATTCGGTGAATCTGGAGAACCCTGGGAACTGACCAAAGTGTTTGGTCTAACTGCAGAACATATCGCCAAGAGAGCGAAAGGGTTGTATGAGAGAAAAAATAGTAAGGTTAGATAATTAATGAAGACAAAGTTAATATTTTAAAAAAATTAACAGATAGGGCATTTATTAATGTTTAATAATCTTATAATTTCATTAAGTTATATTTTTTTTGGTTTGATTGTCGGCTATATTATTCAACAATTAGATCAAAGAAAGATTATCCGATTACCTATTAGCCTGGAAAAGTTTCGTAAGCTTCTCCAAAAGATCGGGCTTTTGTTCTTTATGCCTATTTCTTTTATAGGGGCATTATGGATAATTAAAATTGATAATATTAAAATTGTTGCTCTTCCATTCCTGGGAATTTTTGCTCTTCTTATTGGAGGAATATTAGGCCTTACTGCAGCCAAATATTTTCGCCTGAAACGAAAAGATACAGGATCTATGTTTGCCTGTGGGTCGTTTACCAATATTGGATCTATTGGGGCATTAATCTGTTACTTATTTTTAGGAGAGAAAGGATTTGCCTTAGTTCCCATCTATAAATTATTTGAGCAGGTGATTTATTACGTCATAGGATTTCCTATAGCCAAATCGTTTAGTGATGATACCATTAAAAAGGAAAATATAATATCTCAACTTAAAAAAGTATTCACAGATATCTTTGTAATCGTTGCTTTAATAAGTATTGCAATAGGGGTTTCTTTTAATTTATCCGGCATTGAAAGGCCAGTATTTTATAAGACCATTAATGCTATTTTTATTCCTGGAGGAACTGTAATCCTATTAGTATCTATTGGATTAGCTATGAAATTTGGAAAGGCAAAAAATTATATTAAAGAATCTATTGTAGTCTCTATTATAAAATTTATATTAGTGCCTTCAATTATATCTACTATGGCTTTTTTCTTGGGTTATGGGAAAATAGATGAAGGGTTACCGCTTAAAGTTGTAATTATTCTATCTGCAATGCCGGTTGCTTTTTCTGCGTTAATACCTGCCTCCATATATGATTTAAACTTAGATTTAGCAAATTCTTGTTGGTTAATTACAACTCTGGGTCTCATTATAATATTGCCTTTATTGTTTTATATCATCAGCTTAATTTAAACCACGAATTTTTTAATAACGAATTTAATCTAACTTAATTTGAATATTTATATATAAGTGAATATAAAATAGACCCCTGTTGACATAATACCACTAAAGTATAAATTATTTTGCATACAATATCTGTCTTGAATATTGTTTTAATTTATTATATTATGATAAATATTAAAAAGAAGGCGCAAGATGTATAAAGTTAAGCATATAGATTTATCTGAAAAAGTATATTCTACCCTAAAAAATATGATTCTTAATGATGAATTAAAATCCGGAGAAAAACTTAATCAGGAAAAATTGGCTCAAAAACTCGGTGTCTCCAGGACCCCTCTTTTATCAGCATTTTCCAAACTTGAAAAAGAAATATTAATAGAAATAATACCAAGAAGAGGTGCTTTTGTAAAAAAATTAAATTATAATGAATTTCTTGAACTATATGATATTAGAGCAAGACTTGAGCCCTTAGGTGCATATGAAGCAGCTAAACATGCTACAGCATATGAGATAAAACGGTTAAGTAAAATATTAGATAATTTTAAAAGAAATATATTACCATATTCTTCAAAATATTTAAGCAAAATTGATTACGATTTCCACATGGCTATAATGAAAATGAGTAAAAATAATTTGCTATTTAAAATGATTTCTTCCTATAATATAATTATTTTAAGTAACTTAGAGGGTTTATTAAAAGATCCACATCAAAGCTTAGAAGAACATATTAAAATATATAATGCAATTAAAGAGCACAATGCAGACCTTGCCGATAAAATGATGTTTTCTCATCTTATTGACTCAAAAGGAAGAATAAAGGAAAAAATTTTAAAAAGTTAAAAAAATTAGAAAAAGTTAGGCGAGATAGATGGCTAAAATTAAAAATGATCGTTTAGTTGATTTAGTGTATGAAAAAGTTAAAAAAATGATTCTTGATGGAGCACTCACCCCAGGAGAAAAAATTAACAAGATAGAACTTGCCAATATTTTGGAAGTAAGCATTACTCCGGTTAATGAAGTGGTAAATCGACTTACCGGAGAGAAGTTTATTGATAAAGTAAATGGGTCTGGATATTTTGTAAAAAAATTAACTTTTGAAGAGTTAAAAGAATTTTTTGCGGTTAGGGCTGGACTTGAAGGAATAGCAATTAGATTGTGTATTAATGAGCTTTCCGATAAGAAATTAAACGAATTTAATAATATCTTTGATAAATTTATACTTCCCTTGGATGAAGAGGAAGGTAAGCATTATTTAAAAGCAGACCAGGAATTTCATGAAAAAATTATAAATCTATGTGGGAATTCTATAATAATAGATTTTAATAAAAATTTTAATTTTATTATGAAAAGTTATCAAAAAGGCTTAATAAGACCTCCGGAAGAAACTCTTTCAGAACATATGGAAATTATAAAATCAATTCTGGAGCGTAATAGTCTAAAGGCGCAGGAATTAATTATTTCGCATCACTTAAAATCTAGAGAAATTTTAAAGACCAAACATTTAAAATATGAATAGAAGTTATAAATGTTCCCATGATTATTTTTTTCCACGAAATAAAATATATAACCTGTTATTATTTATACCGCCAAATAGAGAAATAAAAAAGGAAAATACTATATGATTAAGAGAAGTGAGTGGGAAAAAGCACGCGACTGGGCATGGAATTTTGTGAAAAAGACTGATTTTCTGGTTAAAAATGAAGAAATTAATTCTATTGAAATTGCAGATCTTGGCTTGAATGAATTTAATATTACCGGTCTTCATACCCTTTTTCTATTTAGTACAGAATGGGTTGGAGCAAAACTTCTTATTTTAAGACCAAACCAGTTTTTCCCGGAACATAGACATCCTCCCTTTGAAAAAGAAAAATATCCTGGTAAAACCGAAGTTATCAGAGGTCAATGGGGAGAGTTTTATTTGGGAGTTCCCGGTAGCATAACTTGTAATCCAAAAGCAAATCCTCCTTCACATCGAAAAAAATATATTGATATCTGGCACGAAATTATTATACACCCTGGTGATCAGTATATCATTTCTCCAAACACCTGGCACTGGTTTCAAGCTGGACCTGAAGGTGCAATTGTTTGGAGCATTTCCTCAAAATTAACTGATGCTGAAGATAAATTTAAAGATCCTCAAGTTAAGCGTAAAACTATTATCATAGATGATTAGTAGAATTATGATTATTTCCTAAAGAATTATTTTATAAAAGAAATTTATGGTATAAAAATAGGATTAAAATGAATGAAGGAAAAAGCTTTAAATTGGAATGATTTTGCTACAAAACTTCCCCTACCCATTTCCGAAAACAAAATTAATGGAGAATGGTTACAGGCAGTAGAAAGAATAAAGAAAAAGATTATTGTTTTAGATGATGATCCCACTGGAATACAAACAGTACATTCTATTCCTGTTTATACTTCCTGGGATTTATCTACTTTAAGACAGATAATGAAAGACCAGCATAAGGTAATATACCTTCTTACTAACTCTCGAGCTTTAACTTCTGTTAAAACCCAAAGACTCCATAAACAATTAGCACGGGATTTAAAGCAGATTGCTTTAGAGGAGGAAGAAAAGTTTTTACTTATCTCTCGGAGCGACTCTACTCTTAGAGGTCACTATCCACTCGAAACTAAAACAATTTACGATGAATTAAAAAAAGAAGAAAAAATAGATGGAGAGATAATCATTCCCTTTTTTTTAGAAGGAGGAAGATTTACTTTTAATGATATTCATTACATTAAAGAACGGGACTTATTAGTGCCAATAGGGCAGACAGAATTTGCCCGAGATAGTGTCTTTGGATATAAGAATTCAAACCTAAAGGAATGGATAGAGGAAAAAACTGCTGGACAATATCCTGCAGGTCAAGTTATTAGTATTTCATTAAAAATGTTAAGGGAAAAAGATATAGAAGGAATACTGCATAAACTGTTAAAAATAAAGAACTTTAATAAGCTAATTGTAAATGCTATAGAATATACTGATCTAAAAGTATTTTTGATAGCTTTATCGAAAAGTATAAACAGCGGAAAAAATTTTATTTTTCGTACCGCAGCCTCCTTTGTGCGGGTAATTGGCGGAATTAATCCAAAACCTCTCTTAACTGTAGGAACTTTATATCCAAAAGGAAAACCTTCTACGCCAGGTTTAATTATTATTGGCTCCTATGTACAAAAAACTACGCGGCAAATGAAAAAATTAGCTGAACTTTCTAATTTAATTTGGATAGAATGGGAGGTTAGCCAAGCAAAAACCCAAGAATGTCTAAAGGCAGAAGTAGATAGAGTCATATTTGAAGTTAAAAAAGGATTTAATTCTGGAAAAGATATTTGTCTTTATACTACTCGTGAGTATTGTAAAAACGATTCCCAAAATGAGAGCAGTGATAAAAACCTCATTTTTTCTTCTCATATTTCAGAGGGGTTGACCAAAGTAGTTCAAGCTCTTAAAATAAGACCAAGTTTTCTTGTAGCAAAGGGAGGAATTACCTCCAGCGATATTGGAGTAAAAGGTCTTAATGTAAAAAGAGCGATGGTAATGGGGCAAATTCAGCCAGGAATTCCGGTGTGGGAATTAGGTTCTGAAAGTCGTTTTCCTGGCTTACCTTACATTATTTTTCCAGGAAATGTTGGCACAGATGATACTTTAAAAAAAGTTGTAGAAATATTAAGAGAATAAAAAATAGTTGATATTCTTCCGAAACCTTTAGCAATTTAAAATTTAAAGACATTTCTTTATTTAACTTTTACAAAAAGGATTTAAAAATATGAAAAAATATTCTTTAGGAAAAACAGGAATTATGGTAACCGAGTTGTGTTTTGGTGCCTTACCTATAGGGCCTTTACAGGCAAATATTTCTGTAGAAAAGGGAGCAAAACTTATTCGTACTGCCCTGGAAAAGGGTATTAATTTCATTGATACCGCAGAAGGTTATAAAACTTATCCCTATATTAAGAAAGCTTTGGAAGGCTATAATGAGGAAGTGATTATTGCTACTAAATCTGGTGCCAAAACATACCAAGAAATGGAACAAAGTATAAAAAATGCGCTGATATCTCTGGATAGAAATGATATAGACATTTTTCTTTTACATGCCGCCAGAGTTACCCCTTCAGTCTTCGAAGAAAGAGCTGGGGCATTGCAATGTTTAAAGGATTATAAATCAAAGGGAATTATCCAGGCCATCGGAATTTCGACTCATGTAGTAGAGGTAGTTAGGCGAGCAGCTGAAATTAACGAGATTGATATTATCTTTCCTATCATTAATAAACTTGGTATTGGTATTGTAGGCGGTAGTGTTGAGGATATGACTAAAGCAATATTAGAGGCGCATAAGGCAGGAAAAGGCCTATATGCTATGAAGGCCTTAGGCGGAGGACATTTAATTAATCAATTAGAAGAGGCTTTTAATTTTGTAAGAAATATTAAAGGTATCAGTTCCCTAGCGGTCGGTATGGTTAGTTCGGAAGAATTGGAACTAAACTTAAAAATATTTAATGATGAAAAAATTCCTCAGGGATTATTCACCCAAAAAATTAAACCTAAGAAGAAATTATTTATTTCCACTTTTTGTAAAGGTTGTGGCACCTGTGTTAAAACTTGTCCTAATAATGCCTTATCTTTAGAAAATGGGAAAGCGGTAGTTAATCATAAATTATGCCTTTTGTGTGGGTATTGTAACCCAGTATGTCCTGAGTTTGCTATTAGATTAATTTAGATATTTCAAATTGCCCCTTACCAATAATTAATTTTTTATGTAACTTAAACTATAAATAAACGATGAGGATACCAAAGTGATAAGAAATAGTAAAATAGTACAAAAATTTGAAGAAGAATTAATAAAAAAAGAGAAAGTAAATTTAATAAAAAACTTTCAGATAATGGATGCAATGTATAAGGAATATCTTGTTATATATTCTTGATAGTGCACCTAGTTACCTCCGTCGATGTCCAGTAACTGCCATCTGAAAAATAAACCCCCTTATGTCATTCTTTTACCCTTCTCTATTCTTCTCACCTTTCCTTTAGCTCATAAAAAAAGACAGGCTACTTTTTATACAAAACTAAAGATAAGTAAAGGCAAAAATAGTTTGTCCTTCTTTTCTCCATTTAATTTCTTTAAAAAAATATTCTTAGAGAAATAAAAAAAGCAATTTTTTCTTGATATTTATTTTTGTATAATATATAATAACCTCAATAATTGCAATAAATTTCATTTTAAGGGAAATAATTCATATAATGAAAAAAAATATTTCTTTAATTGCCGAAATATGTAGGATGAATTATCTGGATAATTTAAGTCAGAATGAAATTTCATCTAAT
>Ga0315279_10004435_pt1 | contig 18831 bp, 14 predicted proteins | sample YL17G06_20_MG_FD_203694 | JGI IMG/M metagenome (GOLD analysis project Ga0315279, IMG submission 203694) | Sediment microbial communities from Yellowstone Lake, YNP, Wyoming, USA - YL17G06_20 | ecosystem: Environmental > Aquatic > Freshwater > Lake > Sediment | place: USA: Wyoming | collected... | reverse complement strand
GGCGAAAAGTGACCGGCTTGAAATCGGAATCGGTGACCGGATTCATCCCGGAATCGTGACCGGCTTCATTTCGGAATGCCGCCCGGGATCGTCCCGGAACCCTGACCGCCTTGCCCCGGAATCCGCATTAGAATCACAGGATTGGTAAAGCTAGAAAAAGAGAAGTTCGACTGAACCCTGCGCAAGATGCTGAGATCCATCAACCTTTTCCGAAAAGTCTCGGGAAAAAGATAGTTTTTGGGTGAAATAAGCAGTCAGGTTGTTGAAAATACAGGGCAAGCCGCGGAACGAACCCGCAAACGAACCCGAAGACCGGGCTGGAAAGCCGTCAACTTATTGGAAATAGGTGGGATAAACGAAGCCGTGACGAAGCCGAAGCGGGTTTTTTTGGCTTCTATCTTGTTGAAAACATTAGGCGGACAATGCGGCGCGGGAATGGCAAAAAACCACTATTATCGGCCAGGCACAGTTCGATTTTTCAGTTACTTGACGGCTTAGCGATAGCATAACGCGGAGGCGGGATGGGTCACGGCCAAGCCTGCCCTGAGCCCAGAAATCCCCAGATCCTTCTCCCGCTACTGCGGGATCAGGATGACAGGCGAAGGGATGGCCGTGCCACGGCGACCTACGGTGACCCGCTACAAAGGTTTTCACACACAGTCTAGCCAAACGTGTTTGGAATTCTTCGCACTCCTGAGCCAGTCAGAAGTCGAAAGACGAAAAGTGAGCCAGCCGAATAATGTGTGCGAGGGGCTGCACACACTTTCCCGGTAAGAATCCAAAAATCCACAGGTATAATGCACGACTTCAGGAGGTCAAACATGGCAACGCTGCTTTCTGGTTGCGCCGTCGCGTCGGCATTCTTCGCAGGGTCCTGCACCGACCTGAAGGGGAGAGCAAGAAATACAAAGCTTCGATTCTCGTACTGGGCTGTGAAGCTGTCCATCATCGTGGCCCTGTGTGGAGTGCTGAGTCCAATGCTCCAGGCGTCTCCGCCGGGAAGCAGCCAGGGATTGATCGCCAGCCATGGCCAACCGGAGGCGCTAATTGTGTTGGGGGATAACGCCAGCCCCTTCGACCGATTTGTTGGCGGCGAATTGCAGAAGCACATCGAGACGCTGTCGGACGCAAAGCTCGAGATGATTTCTTCGCGCGAGGTGAGCCGGCAGGCGAAGGGCAAGAGTTTCTTGTTGGTGGGCGGTCCGGAGAGCAACGAACTGGTGCGCCAGGCGGCCAGTCGCCGGCAGGTGAACTTTGAAGGGTTGAAACCGGAAGGCTACATTTTGCGGCGCATCAGCCTGGAAGGACGGCCAGCACTGGTCGTGGGGGGAAACGACGAGGCAGGCACGATGTACGCGGCTTACGACTTGCTGGAGCGGCTGGGCTTCGTCTTTCTGCTCACCAAGGATATCCTGCCGGAGAAACACGCTGAGGTTGCGCTGCCCTCTCTGGACGAGCGCGTGGAGCCGGCGTTCCGGCGGCGGGGCGTGCATCTCGACGCCGTCTATCCCAACCTGACGTTGTGGTCGCTGGACGATTGGCGAAGGACCATCGACCAGATGGCCAAGCTGCGGTTGAACTACTTGCAGTCGTGGTGGCCCCCCGATATGCCCTTTCTGACTTACGAGTACCGGGGCGAGAAGAATTTTCTGGGCGACGTTACGGCCAAAGAAAGCGGCTACCTGCTGTGGCACCGCCACCAGGGCTCGTTTCTGGTCAAGGATATGACGGTCGGCAAGGAACACTACAAGTACCCGCGCATTGCACCCCCTGAGATGCAGGACGTGGAGACGCCGGAGCAGGCCTTCCAGAAAGCGCAGGACATGTTACGGGCAATCATCGCTTATGCCCAGACACGCAAGATCAAAACCTGGCTGGCGGTTGATCCGACCAGCGTGCCGGCGAACCTGGCGCGTTTCGCGAACCATCGCACCGGGGACTCGCCGTTCCAGGACGCCCTGGGAGGGGTTTACTTGTGCCCGACTGACCCCGTCGCGCACGAGATCAATGAGAGCCGCATGAAAAGCCTCTTTGCAACCTATCCGGAAGCGGAAGGTTATTTTCTCTGGTTTCCGGAACCGTATCCGGTTTGCGAGGATGACGAGAGCCGGGCCTTTTACCTCCGGGAGCGCCCCAAGTATGAGGTTGAGGAGTTACGCCGTTGGGCATCCTATACTAATTACGAACGAACCGGAGACCGGGTGGTTGACTCGAACAACGGTTCAGTGGAATTGATGCGCCAGGCGCTGGCGGCCCGCGACCGCATCAATCCCCAGGCAAAAGTGGGCATCGGAGGGTTTGGGCGCGGGTTCGTCTACCCGCTTCTCGACAAAATGTTTCCCAAGAACATGCCCTTTACGGACATGATTTCCCGCGCGATCTGGACTCCCAGGGGTGTTCCCATGCAGGATTACGGCGGCATGGGAGAACGCGAACGGACCCTGATTACGCGCTCCGACGACGACAGCGGCATGTTGGGGATGCAGTTTAACGTGAATATGTACTACCAGGACCGGACGTTCGAAGGCGCCTTGGAGAACGGCGTGGCTGGACACGCCATGCAGGTCAACCGCGCGCGGGGCATGGAGGAGAATGAGAAGTTCCTGGCCGAAGGCGCCTGGAAACCCCATCTGAAGCCCGACGAGTTTTACCGGGACTATGCCCGGCGCATCTTCGGCGAAGCTGCCGCTCCGGAGATGTTGAAGGCTTACCAGACACTGGAAGAGAACGAGGAATACTTGGGCTGGACGGGAAGGAACAACTTTCCTTGCTGCAGCGCGCCGCTGGAGATCAGCACCATCGAGTCTTATTCGCAGCAGGCGGATCCCTACTACGGACCAACCTACGCCGGCTGGGCAGGCTTTCTGGACCATGCCCGCGATGAGTCTGTCTATTACGCCCATGCCGCGGCGCTGCTGCGTCAGGCGCTGGCCCATTTCGAGCAAGCGGACAGACAGGTGGCGCCGGGCGCTCGCAGCGAACTCGCCTACCTCCGCAACAAAACTGAGGCTTATGCGATGCACTTGGACACTATGGTCCAGCTCCAGAAAGCCTATCTGGAGTTTGACGCGGCGTTCCAGACAAAGGCGGCGGGTAACCGGGAAGAGTTCGTGCGGCGACTGGACCACAGCCTGGAAATGTTCCAGGAGGCCCACCGAATGTCCATCGCTATGGCCACCAAGTTTGCGGAAATCATTGACGATCCCTCTGACCTCGGCGTCCTGTACCGGATCAACGTCTATATGATCGATGGCACCGACATCGTCGTGCGATTTATCCAGAACATTGATGACTTCCACCACGGGAAGCCTTACCTGAACCCCGTGCCTTTCGACAAAGTGTTTAATGCCTGGCCGCGCCTCCTGCGCGGCAGATACTAGTGCCGTGAATATAATATGCAGGCCTCGAGGGAAGCCGGATAGGGGATTCATCCTCGGACGATCGGGCCGGACATTCCGGCCAAGAAGATTACCTATGCTCGTGGAAACCGCAAACAACTACAGCGTGCAGAGAGGAGGGCTAGCATGACAAAGCAGCAGTTAACCACTCCGTTGTCACCGGCCGAACGGGAGGATTTCCGCCGCCTGTTCGAGAAAAGGCTGGAGAAGGTCAAGGCAAAGACCGCTGACGTGTTTGCCTTCAAAGAGGTTGCACAGCCGCCGTTCATCGTGAACGCCGCTTTGTACACGACTTTTGGGCCGGACCCCGACACCTTCCCCGATAGCTACTACGACGATCCGGCGGTGATGACGAACTTTCAGGAACGCGCCTGTTACGATCAGGTCAAGGCGGTCGACGATGATTTCGTGCCGTACGTGATGCCGTGGTTTGGCACGGGCGTGACGGCGTCCGCTTTTGGCTGCCGGATCGACTTTCCGCCCAAGCAGGATCCGGCCGTGAATCCCCGCTATTACCCGGTGCGAACACCGGAAGACATAAGGAAACTTCCGCTTCCGAATCCCGAAAAAGACGGGCTTATGCCTAAAGTCCTTGAGTTCCTCGGCTACATGAAGCAAAAGAGCGTTTTACCGGTGGGGATTACAGACTTCCAGGGGCCGCTGACTACGGCCAACCAACTCATGGGGTACGACAAACTCATCTACCTCATGCACGACGCGCCGGAGGCGGCGCACGAGCTGATGGACAAGATCACGGAAGCCCTCATCGTTTGGGTGAAGCTGCAGAAGCAAGTCATCGGCGAGCCGCTTACCGAGTGCATCTCCGACCAGCAAGTCTATGTCGGCAGACATGCCGGTATCTGGTTCTCGGACGATGACGCGGTGCTGATGTCGCCCGGGACCTACAAGGAGTTCGTTGTCCCGTACAATTCGCGGATCCTGAAGGCGTTCGGTGGCGGCTGCCTGCATTATTGTGGCAACGCCACGCACCAGGCGGAAAACTTTCTCGACACCGAAGGTCTGCTGGCCATCAACACCTATGCTCTCCACGATCTCCGGGGCCTCCGTGAGCTGAAGTCGCGGCTCGAAGGCCGCATCGTCCTGTTTGCCTGCGACTTCACGCCCGTGGACTACGAAGCGTATTTCCGCGAGCTGCTGGAGGGAGTGTCTTATCAGGGCTTAGTGGTCCTCTCGCAATATTCGCCGGTGGTGGCACTGCTGGGCGATGGAAAGTACGAGGCACTCCGCCGCGATGTGGACACGGGCCGCCGGGCCGTCTATGAGTTTCTTCGCCGTTACGGGCAGGAAAACGCGCCCGCCGCATGAGACCCTGCGCGTGCGGCCAAATCCGCGCCCGGCCACTTTGGAGATGACCATGCTGGAAGAGAACCTGACTCGCCGGAGCTTCCTGAAGAAAGCCTCCTGGGTTTCCATTGCCGCGGCGGCAACCCTGAAAGGCGCCGCCAACGCGACGGCTGAAAACCCAGCGCCGCAGGAATCACGAGTGCCCTTGCTGCCGAACGCCAGGGCCCTGCCCAGCGGCGGCAGGCCCATCAAACTCTTCTGCTGCGACCTGAATTTCATCGCACCCAAGGGACCCGGAGTGGTCATGACGCCCGCCATGCCGCAGGACTGGGCTTTCATCGATCCGGAGGAGTACTTTGCCTGGCATCGCGATTTTGGAGTGAACATCTTCTTTTTGCAGGGTTATTCTTATTGTGGATACGCTTTCTATCCCACCAAACTCGGGCCCGTGGCGCCGGGACCCGGCCGCGAGTTGTTTCCGAGACTGTTCAAGCTGGCGGAGAAGGCGGGGCTGCCCTTCTGCAGCTATTTCTGTATCGGCATGGACCTGTCGATGAGCAACATCCGCTTCGATTGGGTTGTCCCCACAAGCCGCAACTACACGCCGATGGGCCTGCTCGCGCCCGAGAGTCCCTGGACCGACTTGCTTTGCTCACGCGTCACGGAGTTTCTGCGCCTCTATCCCGTCGAATGGATCAACTTCGATTGTTTCAATTATGGGAAATATGACAGTACTGACTTCCCTGTTCAGCCGTCGCCTTTTGTCAAAACGCCTTTCAAGGAGATCATCGGCCGCGACATGCCGGAAAAAGCTTCGGAAATCACGCCGGAAGAAAGCCTGAAATATAAGCGGGAAATCATGGCCCGGCAGTTTTATCGCCTCCGGGAAGCGATGCACAAAGGCAATCCGGGAACAAGAGCCAACTTCAACGTGCCCTTCTTCAAGCCCGCGGAACCGATGTGGGTGGACCACCCGATGCTGAAGGAATGCGACCAGCTCGTCGCAGAATCCTCGGACGACGTGGTGAGTTGGCTGCTGAAGATACGGAAGCCTCACCAGCGCGTCATGACCACCATCATTGGCAGACCGAATGACCAAGGGGTGTGTGATCCCCATACTTGGAGGAAGTGGTACGAGGCGGGATGCGACTTCTTCGGGTATGCCCATGGGACGCCGCCTGACTTCCGCCCGCACCCTGCCCTCCGTGAGCAGGTCGAAATCGTTCGGCAGGCCTATCGACAGATACCCTAGTGCCGCCCCATTTTCGATCTTAGATTTGCGATTTTCGATTGGCCACCACTGCGGGTCATTCTGAGGCGCCGCGGCGCACCACGAATCTGTAGATGAGTCTTGAATCCGGAATCTTTAATCTCCCATCGTGCTGCCTGCGGGCCGCGGGAGCGCATGCCAATGCTCGCGAAGATGCCTTCAGACTTCTCGAGGGCGCCGCGGTCCCGCACGCGGGACCGGTCCCGCCCTGCGGGATCGCCGCAGCGACTGCCCCGGCGAACGGGGCCGGTATGTCAGGTCGGCCGAGTCTGCACACAAACTGGAAAGGCCCTCTTCGCCTAATAAGTCCTCTCATATCGCCCCCGGCACATTCACTCTTCTGCCGCCCTAGGCGCGGCATCAGAACTGCTGCTAAAATTGCACAAGGTGAAAAATCCACAGGGGAGTAACAGAATGCCTTATCCCAAACCTGCCCGGCGTTCTTGGGCCGAGCCCTGGAAAATCAAAATGGTCGAGCCCCTGCGCATGACCACGCGCCCGGATCGCGAGAGGCTCATGGCCGAAGCGGGCTACAACACCTTCCTGCTCCGCTCCGAGGATGTCTACATCGACTTGCTGACGGACAGCGGGACCAGCGCGATGAGTGATAACCAGTGGGCGGGCATGATGCTGGGCGACGAGGCCTATGCCGGCAGCAGGAATTTCTACCACCTCTGGGAGACCGTCAGCCAGTATTACGGCTACAAGTACGTGGTCCCAACTCATCAGGGGCGCGGCGCCGAGCACATTCTTTCCAAGATCATGATCCGGGAGGGTGACGTCATTCCCGGCAACATGTACTTCACTACTACGCGCCTTCACCAGGAACTGGCGGGGGGGACATTCGCGGATGTCATCATCGACGAAGCCCACCACCCTGCCCGCGACCATCCCTTCAAGGGCAACGTCGATCTGAGCGAGTTGCAGCGGCTGATTGATGAGGTGGGGCCGAGCAAGATTCCGTATATTTCCATCGCGGGCACCGTGAACATGGCGGGCGGCCAGCCGCAATCCCTGGCCAACCTGCGCGCGGTCCGCGCATTATGCAACCAATACAAAATCCCGGTTGTGCTTGACGCCACGCGCGCCGTCGAGAACGCCTACTTCATCCAACAGCGCGAGCCGGGCTATGGCACGAAGAAAGTGGCGGAGATTCTCAAGGAATACTGCTCCTATACCGATAGCTGCACGATGAGCGCTAAGAAGGATTCGCTGGTGAATATCGGCGGATGGCTCGCCACCAACGACGAAAGCCTTTATGAAGAAGCGCGCAACCTGGTGGTGGTTTACGAAGGCTTGCACACTTACGGCGGGCTCGCCGGGCGCGACATGGAAGCCATGGCGCGCGGCATCGTCGAAAGCGTGGACGACGCCCATATTCGCGCCCGGGTCGGCCAAGTGGAATACCTGGGCCAGCACCTGATCGACTGGGGTATCCCGGTCGTCAAGCCCATCGGCGGCCACGCCGTCTTCCTCGATGCCAAAGCTTTCTACCCGCACCTCCCGCAGCAGCAGTATCCCGCGCAGGCGCTGGCTGCCAACCTCTACGTGGACTCCGGGGTCCGCACCATGGAACGGGGGATTGTCTCTGCCGGGCGCGATCCCAAGACCGGCGTCGAGCGTGTCCCGAGGCTCGAGTTGGTCCGGCTCACCATCCCGCGGCGTGTGTACACCCAAGCGCACATGGATGTAGTCGCGGAGTCGGTGCTCCGAGTTTACGAGCAGCGCGCGCAGGCCCGGGGCCTCACGATGATCTACGAGCCCAAATACCTGCGCTTCTTCCAGGCGAGGTTCGAAGTGGCGAAGGAACCGGGGAGCTCAGCGACGCCGCCCGCCGCGTAGGATCGGGTAGCGCAGTCCGTCGGCTGACGGACTGCGGTTCTTCGGTTTGGATCGAGGAAGAACCGCAGAGTTCGAGAACAACGCCGCAATGCAACGGCGTAATCTGTTGTTTTTTGGGCAAACATTTTTCGTCTTGTGTAGGGCCGTCCCTTGGGGCGGCCTTTCGAGCCCGATCGGTGATCTTGGGCCGCCCCTCAGGAGGCCGGGGCACGGTTCGACTTCGCTCACCGTCCCCGAGCGAAGTCGAGGGGAAGCCCCGGCCCTACAAGGCCCCAAGGCATGTTGCGTTGCGGCCGAAGGCCGCGCTGCGCTACAGATTGTGCGATAATCATGGCCAGGAGTTCACATGAAGCTGCTGATCACCATGCACCAGGACGAAGACGGTGTCTTCATTGCCGAGTGCCCGTCCATCCCCGGCTGCGTAAGCCAAGGGAAGACCGAGGGAGAAGCGGAAAAGAACATTCGCGACGCCATCAAGGAGTGTCTCGAGGTTCGGGCTGAGAAAGGCATGCCACTGACCGTGACCACGCGCGAAGTGGAAGTCCCTGTCTGATGCCCCCCGTCCCAGTACTCAAACCTCGCGAGGTCGTGGCTGCCTTCCAAGAACTGGGGTGGGAGGTCGCTCGTCAAAAGGGCAGCCATGTCATTTTGAGTAAACCCGGCCACATCGCCACGCTTTCAGTCCCCAACCATCCTGAAGTGGCTCGCGGGACGCTTCGCAGCCTGATCGCAAGAGCGGGCGTGACCATTGAGGAATTCCTGAGAGCAGCCCACAGGTAAACGGCCGCCCAAAAAAGAATCGCCAGTGGGATTAGTCGCAACGCTGCCGCACGGTTTGGCGGCCCGCGGCCTCAAGATGATCTACGAGCCCAAATTCCTGCGCTTCTTCCAGGCGAGGTTCGAAGCCGCCCCTCAGGAGGCCGGGGCAAGCCCCGGCCCTACAAGGCCCCAAGGCACGTTGAGTTGCGGCCGAAGGCCGCGCTGCGCTGCGGGCATTTCCCGACAAACCCGGAAACGCCGCCCCCAGAGCAGGTTGCTGCCAGGCTAGAAAATGAGGAAAACCGCGCGCGCGGCCAGGCTAATCGCCACCGCGAGGCCGAGCAGCGCCCCTGCGGCGGCGGTGGTGAGGCGCCAGCCTAGCTCGCGGATCATCGAGGCCAGCGTGGCCATACAAGGGAGATAGAAAGTTACGAAGAGCGTGAAGATGACGATCTGCGCGACGGTCATCGCGGAAAGCACGTGGGTGGTGCCCAAGGCTTGCATCAGCATCAAGAGCGAGAGCTCTTTCCGCAGCACGCCGAAGATCAAGGTCAAACCCACCACGCGGGGCAAGCCCAACAACGCCGTCAGGGGCGAGAGCGCGGCGTTGATAAATTGCTGCCATCCATAGAACTCGATCAAGCTCAAAACGACGCTGCCTGCCACGAGCAACGGAAACGCCACGACCACAAACTCGCGCAGGCGCCACCAGGTTTTAAGCAGCACGACGCGCGGCGCGGGCATCCGGTACGCCGGGACTTCCATCAGCATGCCCGGCGAAATTTCCGGCCAGAGCCGGGCCAGGACGTGCCCCGCCAGCATGACCACCAAGAGGTTCAGGGCATAAATACCCAGCGCGTAATTCGCCCCCAGATAAAAGCCCACCAGCGCCAAGATCACCGTCATGCGTGCCGAGCAAGGCACGAGTACGGCCAGGAAGGCGGCGATGAAGCGGTCACGGCGTGAGGCGAGGATGCGCGTCGCCAGCACTGCCGGCACACTGCATCCGTACCCGAGCAGTACGGGCAGCGTGGCGGTGCCATGGAGGCCCAGCTGGTGCATCGCTGCATCCATCAGATAGCCCACGCGCGCCAGGTAGCCGACGTCTTCCAGGATAGCCAGACCCATCAGGAAGGGCAGCAAGTAAGGCAGCACAATGGCGACCGCGCCTGCGGTCCCCAACAGCGCCCCTTTCAAGCCTGCGAAAGTCACGCCCTGCGGGTCCATGTGCTGCCTCAGCGAAGCCAGCAGGGCATCGGAAAGCGCCAGAACGTGAGTCTCGCCGATTTTACCCAGCTCGAAGATCACCTGGAAAAATCCCAGGAAAACCAGGACCAGAAACAGGTAGCCCCAGACGGGGTGCATCACCAGGCGATCGAGCCGCTCGCGCCAGCCCGCCTGCGGCTTGGTCACACGCGTCACGCGCTCAAAAAGGTTCAGGCAGGCGGCATGCCGCGCCGAGGAGATTGCCACATCCGCCGGTTGGCCCAGCAACTGCACAATTTCCGACTGGGCCTGTTCGACCACGGCCGCCTGGTACCGATCGAGTCGGGAGAGTTGCTGGGGGTCACTTTGCATGAGTTGCAAAGCATGAAACCGCGGCGTGGGGAAAACCGGAGGGCGCTCGACCGCCACGGATGACTCCGCGTGGGCGCATCTTGTTACGCCCGCCGAAACAGGCGAGTCCCCCAACGCCACACCCGCAATACCTGAGCCCTCCGCCCTTGGATGGCCCTCCCAAGCCGAGGGCGTTAAGGCCTCCGCGAGACGCTGGATCGTCGCTTCGGCCTCACGCGCATAGATGAATGGCCGGGAAGAAGAAGCTTGACGGTGCTGTGCCAGGGCGGCTCGAAAGGTCTCGACAATACCCCGCCCCCGCGAGGCAACCGCCTCCACGACGGGAACATCGAGGGCGGCCATGAGGGCTCGAGAGTCGATGACCAAACCTTTGCGCGCCGCCTCGTCCATCATGTTCAGGCACACCATGAGCGGCGCCTCAAGGTCCTTGAGCTCCAGTGTCAACTCCAGGCTCCGCGAGAGTTGGGATGCGTCCACGACATTGATCAGGACATCCCACTCGCTGGCCAGCAGGAACTCCCGGGCGGAGACTTCGACAGGGCTACCGGGGGTCAGGGAATAAAGGCCTGGCATATCGACCAAGTCGATGACGTCCCCGTTGACGCGTGCTTGGCCGTGCGCGTACTCCACAGTCGTGCCGGGGAAATTCGAGGTGAGGGATCGGTAGCCGGCCACCGCGTTAAAAAGCGTGCTCTTGCCGGAATTAGGTTGGCCTACGAGCGCAATTTTCACGGAAGGACTTCGACCCTGACGTTTTGGGCCAGTTGCTTACCAACTGCAACTCTCGACCCGTGATTCTCAATCACCAGCGGGCCTCCAAACGGCGCCTTAAACAAGACCCGAATCCGGTCGCCCGCGTGGACGCCTATCTGGTTGAAGGACCTTCGGATCGCCCAATTGCCAGAAATTAAAAGGACTTTCAGCGTGGCATGCCTGTCGGCTTGGTAAAGGTTCAGGGGTGAGTCAAATTCCGCGGTAGTCCGCATGGCTACTCCAGCACAGGCAACAGACGTTCCAGACCGCACCCAAATGACGGCGCTTGGCCGTCAAGGCGAAACTAGCTTACTGCAAACGGCTTGCATAGTACTTAAGTCATAGCCAACTCTGTTTCCTGTCCCGGGGAAAACCCTTAGCGTCGAGGATTTTCACGCATTGCGCTCCTCGTCGGCGCGACATCCCAGCCTAAATGGCGTAGGAGGAGGCTCGCATTTCGGACAAGCCGCCCCTCGGGTTGCAATTAGGCCCTGGTAACCAGGTTTTGCGGCTGGCCGTGCAGAAACGCCTGCACATTGTCCACGGTCGTGGTGAGAATGCGCCGCACCGCCTCCAGGCTGTTGAAGGCGATGTGCGGGGTGATGACGACGTTGTCGCGGTTGAGCAGCGAGTGATTCAACAAGAGAGTTCGCAACTTGTCCTGGGCTAGAGGCTGGGCCAGGATTTGCCGCTCGTCCTTGAGCAACTCTTCGCCCTCGAGCACGTCCAGCCCCGCGCCTGCCACGATTCCCTCATCGAGGGCCTGGGTAAGAGCCGCCGGATCGATGAGCCCTCCGCGCGCGGTATTGATGAGCAGCGCTCCGCGCTTAATGTACCCGATGTTCTTCATATTGATGAGGTGATGCGTCCTGGGAGTGTAAGGGCAATGCAAGGAGATAATGTCAGAAACCTGGAGTAGTTCCTCCAGCGGCACGTAGCGGAAATTCAGGACCTCAGCCAGGAGCGGCTCCTGGCGGACATCGTAAGTCACCACCTGCATCCCGAACCCCCTCGCAATCTTGATGGCGTGCAGGCCGATGCGCCCCGCACCCACCACGCCCAGCGTCTTTCCTGCCAGGTCGAATCCGCGCAGTTCTTGGAAAGGAATTTCTTTGGCCAGGGTATGGACGAAGGCCTTGTGGATATTCCGCGAGAGCGCCAGGATAAGCGCGAAGGTGTGCTCGGCGACTGTGTTTTCGCCGTAGGAGGGGACGTTGGAAACCAGAATGCCTCGCTCGCGACAGCAGCCAAGGTCGATGTGGTCAAACCCCGTGGAGCGCGTGGCAATGAATTTCAGCTTGGGCAGCCGGTCGAGCGCCGCCTGCTGGAGCGCGGAGTAAATAAACACGGAAACAATCTCCACGTCTTGCACCTCTGCAAGCGTTTGCTCCGTCAACGGCTCGGTGGAGAGGTGCAGGATGTGCCCCTCAAACAGGCCCTTGCCCAGCTCCTCCCGTTCCCAGTCTTCCAGTTCGAAAAAGTTGATTTTCATAGGCCCAAGGTCTCAACTCTAGACGCCAGCGGCGGAATCGACAACGCGATGCGTGCTCCAGCCGCACGCCCGAAGGGCGCACGCCGTGCGCCCCTACGATTTCCTGCGCGGATAGCGGGCCTCCACCGTGGTGCGCATGCCGCCGCGCATGGTGAACTCGCCGCGAACGACCATCCGCTTCGGGCGGCAGGCGCGCGCCGCGTCTTCCAGAATGCGGTTGACGGCATTCTCGTAGAAGATGCCCAGGCTGCGGTAAGCGAGGATGTAGTACTTCAGCGACTTCAGTTCCAGGCACAACTTGTTGGGAACGTAATGGATGGTGATGGTCCCGAAATCCGGAAGGCCCGTCCGGGGACAGACGGAGGTGTATTCGGGGATGGTAATTGTAATCTCGTAGCCCTGATACTGGTTCGGCCACGTCGCGATTTCGGGGAGTTTTGCGCGGACTCCTGCCCGGGCATGTTCAGAGGTATATCGGGGCCCATCAGGCTTTCTAGGCATCAGGAACCTCCCAGCGACAGAGCATAACCCAAAAGTGTGGGCTGGTGGTGCCGCTTTCTTGGTAATTTGCCTAAATCTGATCCTGCGAGGGTTTTTCACGGGAGTAATTCTGTCAATGGCATTTAACACGGGCACCACACTATCATCTAAGCCCACTGCTTTCAATGCGCTGGAGTTTTGCTTGACAGGATCTCGCTCAATCTTTATTATAAAGTGCGGCTAACGGCTGACCAGAAGCATCTATGTCCGTAGCACTTATTTTGGCTGGGAGCGTCGACTAAGGGAGGAGCAAGAACATGGGCAAGATTATAGGGATTGACCTTGGGACCACAAACTCTGTGGTGGCGGTGATGGAGGGGGGCGATCCGGTCGTCATCGTCAACCCCGAGGGTTTGCGCCTGACGCCGTCAGTTGTGGCGTTCACCAAATCAGGCGAGAGACTCGTCGGCCAGGTAGCAAAGCGGCAAGCCATCACCAACCCGGAGAATACCGTTTTTTCCATCAAGCGTTTCATGGGCCGTCGCTACAACGAAGTTCAGAGTGAGATCAAGACGGTACCTTTCAAGGTGGTGGGAGGGCCCAACGGCGACGCTCGGGTGGTCGCCCTGGGCAAGGAATATTCTCCCCCGGAAATCTCGGCCCTGATCCTGCAAAAGATGAGGGATGCGGCCGAGCAATACCTGGGCGAAAAGATTACCCAAGCCGTAATCACTACACCGGCCTACTTCAACGACAGCCAGCGCCAGGCGACGAAGGACGCCGGAAAGATCGCCGGGCTGGAAGTTCTGCGGATCGTCAACGAGCCCACGGCGGCCGCATTAGCCTACGGGCTGGACAAGAAGAAGGACGAGACGATTGCCGTCTACGACTTTGGCGGCGGCACTTTTGATATCTCCATCCTCGAGGTCGGCGAGGGCGTCGTGGAAGTGAAGTCCACTAACGGCGACACGCATCTCGGTGGCGACGACATTGACAAGCGGATCATGGATTGGATTGTGGACGAGTTCCGCAAAGACCAGGGGATTGACCTCTCGAAGGACCGCATGGCGCTGCAGCGCCTGAAGGAAGCCGCGGAAAAAGCCAAGATGGAGCTCTCGACGGTTCTCGAGACCGAAATCAACCTGCCCTTCGTCACCGCCGACGCTTCCGGCCCCAAGCACCTGAACCTGAAGCTGGCGCGGGGGCGCTTTGAGCAGATGTGCGAGGACATCTTCCAGCGCTCGGTGGCCCCGGTGAAACAAGCGCTCCAGGACGCGGGGCTGTCCCCGAACAAGATCGACGAAGTGGTCCTGGTGGGCGGGTCGACGCGCATCCCACGGGTCCAGCAAATCGTGAAAGACCTTTTCTATGGCAAGGAGCCGCACAAGGGCGTGAACCCGGACGAGGTGGTGGCGGTGGGCGCCGCAGTCCAGGCTGGCGTGCTGGGCGGCGAGGTCAAAGACCTACTACTGCTCGACGTCACGCCGCTGACCCTGGGGGTTGAAACCTTGGGCGGCATAATGACGCCCCTCATCCAGCGCAACACGACGATTCCGACCCGGAAGAATGACATCTTCTCCACGGCGGCGGACAGCCAGACCTCGGTCGAAATTCATGTGCTGCAAGGCGAGCGGCAGATAGCCCGCGACAATCGCACGCTAGGCAAGTTCCACCTGGTGGGCATCCCCCTCGCTCCGCGGGGGATTCCGCAGATCGAGGTAACGTTTGACATCGACGCGAACGGCATCCTGAACGTATCGGCCAAGGACAAGGGCACCGGCAACGAGCAGAAGATCACCATCACCTCTTCCAGCGGCCTCAGCAAGGACGAAGTCGAGCGCATGACCAAGGAGGGCGAGCTCCACGCCGAAGAAGATCGCCAGCGCAAAGAAGAAGTCGAGGTGAAGAACCGCGCGGACTCCCTGGTGTACTCCGTGGAGAAGACGCTGAAGGAAAACCGCGACAAGATTTCGGAAGGTGACGCCAAGAACATCGAGTCGGCCGTGGAGGAGGCCAAAAAAGCTATTCAGGGCGGGGATATCTCCAAAGTTAACGCGGCGGTGGACCGGCTGACGACGGCCTCGCACAAGCTGGCCGAGGCCATGTACAAGCAAGCCGCGTCCTCGCCGCCGGGTGCTGAAACCGGCGCCGCGGCGGGCGCGCCGACCGACACGGGCGCCCCGGGCAAGGCCAAGGGCGAGGGCGAAGTGATCGACGCGGAAGTAGTGGACGAGGACAAGAAGAAGAACTGAGAGTCAAAAGTCGCCAGTCGACAGTCGAGAGCAGAAAGAAAAGAACAAGGGGAAAAGGCCGACAGCCAAAGGCATCAACGCCAAGAGCCGTTGACGCAGCACACAGATCTGACTGTCAACTGTGAACACGCGACCGTGAGCTGAATTATGGAACATCGAGCGCAGGTTCCCGTCGAATGCCCGCGCTGCCACTGGCGGCATTTTCAGGAGATCGGCTTCGAGGACTCGCTGCTTCAACCGCCAGCGGCCGCAGCAATCCGCGCTCAGATCGAGGCTTGGCTGGCTTCCCGCTGCCCCGAGCACCTCGGCCCGATTATGGAGACGATGAAGAACTGAGAGTGCAGCGGCTGGGTGCTCGGGGCTGCCAGGGCTTTGACATTGGGCGCATTGCGGCAGTCACCGTCGCTTCGAGTTGCGCACCAACTCCTGCTGGAACTCTTCGAAGGGACGGGTCTTCCCCGCCAGGTGCTCGCGCCGGGCCTGTCTTAGTTCTCGAAGCAACTTGGGATTGCGGAAGATCAGGAAATCCTCGAAGGCTTTGCTGGATCTGTCGATCGCTTCGCCGGCTTGCAGAAACTTCTCAAAGAGTTCGGCCGGAATTTGAATAGTGTGCGCCATGCTGGACTCAACCTTACATCGTATTAGAAATTCCAGGGTGGCGCAAAACCAGACCACGGCTGGAGGCACGATCGGGGCCTGCTGCGAGATGCAGTCCAGGTTTCAAGAACGGCTGCGCTCGCGCTGCCCCGACCACCTGTGTCCGATTGTGGGGATGAGCAAGGGCTGGGATAAATCCGACGCGTCACCCGAGGCGTTGCTCGGGGCGACCGAACGCCACCTTGCCACGGGAAGGCGGATCCGGCGCTCCGGCGCTATTTACTCCCACTGGTCGGAAGGCTCTCGACTCTGACCGAGGCAACCCATGCCTGTTGGAACGCAAAAAGACTATTACGGGATTCTCGGCGTGAGCCGGAACGCCAAGCCGGAAGAAATGCGCAAGCGGTACCGGCATCTGGCGCGGAAGTACCACCCGGACGTCAATCCCGGCAACAAGGCTGCCGAAGAAAAGTTCAAAGAAATCTCGGCAGCCTACGAAATCTTAAGCGACGAGAAGAAGCGGCAGATTTACGACCAGTACGGTTTCTATGCCGAGAACATTCCTCCAGGCGGCTATGGTCCGGCCACGGGCCCCGGGGCCGGCGCCCCCGGCGTCGAATTCACGGGCTTTGACTCCTCCGACTTCGAGAACCTGGGCGCCGAAGCAGAGAAACGAGGGGGTGTCGGAGAGACTTTTCGGGACCTCTTCTCCCAATTCTTTTCGCGCGGGGGCGAACGCGAGCCGGAACTCGACCGCCCGCAGAAGGGCAGCGATATCGAATACCGGATGCACTTGGGCTTCTGGGATGCGATCCGGGGCACACAGGTGCGCATTACGGTGGCGCGTCAGGAAGCGTGCTCTTCCTGCCGGGGAACGGGCGCGGCCAGCGGACCCGCCGTCGCGTGCCCAACCTGCGGTGGCACCGGCAAGATGCCGCGCCAAGTGGGAACCATGCGCTTCTCCCTGACCTGCCCGCAGTGCAAAGGCAGCGGGCGCCAGCGGCGTCGTTGCTCGGCCTGCGGCGGAGCGGGCTCCGTGCGCAAGCCTGAGACCTTTGAGGCCCGCATTCCGCCGGGCGTCGATACGGGCTCGCGCGTCCGAGTGCCGAGCAAGGGCAACGCCGGAAGCAATGGGGGCGCTGCCGGCGACTTGTTCATCATTACGGAGGTTGAGCCGCATCCCGTCTTCGAGCGTAAAGGCGATAACATTTACGTCAAGCTGCCCGTGACGGTCACCGAGGCGGCGCTGGGAGTCAAAGTGGAGGTCCCAACCCTTGATGGCCTGAGTACCATTAAGATTCCACCGGGAACGCAGAGTGGCCAGATGCTGCGACTGCGGGGGAAAGGTGCGCCCTCGCTGCGGGAATCGTCGGGGCGGTTGCGGGGCGACCAGTTTGTGGAAGTACAGGTGAGAGTGCCGCGGGTCGCCGATGAGCGGACCAAGGAGATTTTGCGCGAACTCGCCCGGTTGAATCCGGAAGACCCACGGCGGGATCTGAAGAAGCAAACGTGAAGAGATCAGTGACAAGTGACGAGCAAGCCGTTGGGAGTCAGCAGTCAGCAGCCGGAAGTCAGAATGGAAAGGAAGCTGACGGCTGAGAGCTGATCGCTGAGAGCTTAGACCATGCGTCGGGGAAGAAAAACGCGCGGCAAAGCCGGCTACACGATCAGTGCCGTGGCGGAGATGTACAACATCCATCCGCAGACTCTGCGCCTGTACGAACGCGAAGGCTTACTCATCCCATCGCGCACCGGCGGCAACACGCGCCTTTATGGCCAGGAAGACCTGGAACGCCTGGAGACCATCCTCAATTTGACGCGCGACCTCGGGGTCAACCTGGCCGGCATTGAAATCATCTTGAACATGCGCGCCCGGATGAGGCAGACCCAGGAAGAAATGCAAGCCTTCGTGGAGTTCGTGCAGAAAGAGCTTCTGAACCGCCCGGAGCAGGAGCGCCAGCGCATCGAGAACGCCTTGGTGCGCGTTACCCCGCCCTACCTCATCCGCTCGCGGACCCCCAACAGGTGACCTGCCCCGCTTGGGCCTCGGTTGAGAGTCGAGAGTTGAGAGTCAAGTTGCCGCAGTGGATCAATGGACCAATGAACCGATGATCCGATAAGCAGAGGTCGCTTCTCTTATCCCGCGTCCGCAAGACCGGTGCTGCGCTTGTCTTCTGCCCCTCCCTGTATGCCGCCTACCGTCTACCACCTACTGCTCTATGCCGTCTACCACCTACCGCTCTACGGCGGCAAATTGATGCGGGAGTCGAAGGGCCGCGTTGCGCTTGCCTTCTTTTTTTCCCGTATGCCGTCTACCACCTACCACCTACTGCTCTATGGCGGGAAGTTCATGCGGCGGAGGAGAGCTTGGAAGCGCGGGTCGGAGCGCAGGGGGTCCCAATCCGGAGCTACACCTATATGAACCATGTTGGGGTCGCGCTCCTCGTAGGCCTTCTCTAGCCATTCCAGGGCGCGATCTATTTCCCCGGAGTCGGTGTAGTATACCGCAATCCAGCCCTGGGACACATAGGATCGCTTGGAACGCCTTGCGAGCGTCTCCGCCGAGAGGTGCATCGCCTCATGATACCCGCCCCGCGCAAAGCCGCGATCCATGGCTTCCAGGCGCTCACGGTCGTCGCTCATTGCAGCAGTCTTCTTCCGTTCTGCCAAGTCCTCCTCAAGCATTCCCTTTGCATGGAAGCCGGACATGAGCAAATTATGCGGGAGACTGGCTTCGGGTTCCCTCTTGAGCATCCTGTGAGCTTGCGCGATGGCGGCGTCATACTGGCGCGAAAACATCAAGTGTAGGCCAAACCAGAACTGGATCATGGGGTTGAGCGGGTCCAATTCGAGGGCTCGCTCAATCTGCGCCTGGGCTTCCTGCGGGCGCCTCATCACGTTTAGGAGGTCCGAGTAATGAGCACGCACCTCCCCTGAGTTGGGGTTGAGCTCGATGGCGCGCTTGTATTCTCTGTCGGCCGCCGCCCAGTCCCACTCATAGAAAAAATTGATCTCCGCCAAAGCCTCATGAGCGTCGGCCAGTGCGTCGTCCAGCTCGAGCGCTTTCAGCGCCGCCGCCTTCGCTTTTGGAAGCGCCTCACGGGG
>Ga0315279_10004434_pt1 | contig 18832 bp, 18 predicted proteins | sample YL17G06_20_MG_FD_203694 | JGI IMG/M metagenome (GOLD analysis project Ga0315279, IMG submission 203694) | Sediment microbial communities from Yellowstone Lake, YNP, Wyoming, USA - YL17G06_20 | ecosystem: Environmental > Aquatic > Freshwater > Lake > Sediment | place: USA: Wyoming | collected... | reverse complement strand
AGGCGTTGATGACCCGGAAGCCCTTACTGATTTCCACCTCCAACACAAGTTAAGCACCCTGACATACCTGGGAACGAACTGGGTTACGACGACGGAGGTCGCGGGCAACGACGACCTGGTCCTGAGCCGTGGCTTCTATAATGGCTCAGTGAGCTCCATCGACATAATTGAGGTCGGCTTAGCCTGGATAAGCCTCTACGGACACAGTTACGGAGACCAGGCGTATTACCTGATCCTACGAGACGTCCTCGCCGGAGCCGTCACCGTTGACCCGGGAGACACGGCGACGGTCCAGTACACGCTGAGGACGAATGTCGCCACCTAAACGCGCGCGCGAGCGCGAAAAGAGGCGAAGTCTATATTAAAAATCCTGTTAGTTTTCCATCGAGTTTGTCTTTTGTCAGTATGGTTAGATCTAGTATTTCCTTGATTGTTGCACCCTTTTCATTATAGCTATAGAATGTGTTCTCACCTAGAAGTACGTAATGCCACTTTGAGTTCATGCGGTCCTCTGAGTATAGGCGGTTTATGCTTTCTACGAAGTCAAGGGCTGCTCTTCTCTTTTGACGCACGTTTGCCTCCGTTAGGGCATGCTCTCCCTTTGTCTCGACTATGTAGGTGTGCCCTGGAAGCCTGACTATGAAGTCTGGATAATATCTACTGAGGAGGCCATCCTCCCGAATATACAATATATGGGCGAAGTCGTGGTAGAACTCTTTGATTTTGATGAAGGCCTCTACATCCGAGTCTCGATCTACTGCCTCCATGAAGGCCTTCTCGAGGCCGCCCTTGTTAGAGGGATATGGTAAGCGTGGATATATGCACTTGGAGACGGGGATGGAGTAATTCTCCCGTAAACGGAGAGCAGGTACTTCGGAGAAATATCGTTTCGCGACTGTGGCTATTGAGGCTTCAGTGCTATGTAGTAGGTCGTATACTGCTTTACTTATGTTTCTGACTACATGTTCGATTATTTTTTGTTCAGTTAGCAGAAGCACACGCCAATTATTTCCTTCGAGTGGATTGAACTGCTGTTTGAATAAGCGGTTCCGTATATAATTATCACAGAGGCGTGCTATCTCATAGTTGTTTATCTGTAGTAGGGGGTATGGAGTATCTCTTTTACCTCTACCCCCCGCAGTAAGTGATAGGGTTATCGATGTAACCAGCTTTTGGAGGTATTCGTTGTAGCTCTTGGAGTTGAAGATGTCTCCTGTGACAGTATATTCGCCGAAGCGGGTTTTGACGGTGACCTCCTCCGAGTAGAAGACGTCTCCCTCTTTTGGTACAAATGTTTTGAGTGTTTCAAGGTCAATGGGGAAGGGTTCTAATTCGTCCCATTTTAGCTCTGTTGGGATTAATGTCTCCTCATGATCGTGAATTATTATTGGGATATAGAGATCGTACCGCTTGTAACCCTGTTTAAGTTCAACGGTGATCATGTCTCCGAGTACGTCTTTTCCTGCCTTTGGTGCGGTCGTGACCTCACCTATGAGCCCCTCTTCAATGTATTCTTTGTAGAACTCCAAGAATTTGGGGTGCTCGATTATGCTTAGTAAATCGATATAGTTCGTGGGAGCCTCCTTCTTAATCAGAAGTTTTTCTCTGTTCTCTTGTTTTACTTCAGCATACTCGGGCTCTCTCCACATCTGGCGAAGGCCACGGCCGATTATTTGTTCGAGTAGTATTTCAGCGGAAGCAATTCTGAGGGGGACAACTACACAAATGTTGTTAACGTCGAATCCTTCTCGTAGCATCAATACGCTGACAATAATTCTAGGTTTTTCATATTTGTCGATGTTGAATAAGCGTTGTTTTATTTTGTTCCATTCCGCCTCGGGGACCCTTCCTTTGCGATCGGAGTGTATCTCTATCACATCGTCTTCAGGGAGACCTTCGATCTTGATTAGGAACTCCGTGACAAGGGGTGGAACACTGGTATCCTCACAGACGATAAACATCTTTGGGCGCTTTGTCGTTTGACCTTCCTTGTCCTCAGTGAGTTTTACAAACTCCTCTTCGAGAATTTTGATTTTACTGAGGCCAGCCCGAAGCATTACCTTCTGTCCCTCGGAGAGACTTAATGTTCGTCTACCCTCTCTTACAGCCTTGAAGTCTAAGGGAAGCGTCGCTATCTCCTTTCTCTTATCGAGGGCAACTATCTTGACCTCACCTTGTCGGATTGCCTCCTTAAGGTCGTAGTCAGAAATTATGTGAGGGAAGTAGTGTCTGCGGGCTCGGTCACCGGTTCCTTCTTGTTTGTATGGTGTGGCTGAGAAGTCGATTTGCAGGTATCTCCCACGTTTTTTCTCTGCTATACGGTTCAGGCTCTTCTGCCATTCGACTTCAAAGTACAGGCCCTCTTTCTTGAACTCGTGGATGTGATGAGCTTCGTCATTAAATACTAGGATACTGGGAAGTTCAGCTAAATAATCTAAGCTGATACCACGTAGGAACTGAGCATCGAGCGTGTTTAGATCATGGCCAGCGGTTGTTCCTGGGCGAATGGGAAGGAGCTCGTCAATTATAACCGAAGTGTCTTCAAGGGGCATTAGGTCTGTGTCTGTAAGCTCTTCTTCCTCTTCATCTACAAGGGCGTGCCAGTTAGTTATTGCGATGAGACCATCGCCAGTTACTTTTTTTCCTATTTCTTCCTTGAGGGCGACACTCGATCGTATAAAACCAAACACCTCATCACGGTAGGCGGGTGGTATAAAAAGTTCTTGGAATTTTTTAAAGTCTGATTGTTCGAAGTCGCGTGTGCCATCGGGATTCTGTTTTCCAAAGAAGGCATCCTGCATTCGCTCATAGATTATTAGACCAGGAGTGACTATGAGGAAATTTGTAGTATATCTGCCTGTTAAGTCCTCCTCATGGCGGCTGTTTAGGTACTGCCAGATGAGCAAAGCGTGGAGAACCCAGGTCTTACCTGTACCTGTCGCCATCTTGACTGCATATTTAGGATGGCTGTTCTTGCCTTGGTTGAGTTTAGTGAAATCAATCTCAGCTGCAAGGTCTGGAGCGATCTTCTTGTACATATCAAGTATGTTAGCTGGTCTAACTAGCTCATGGAGATAGATGACATTAAGGATGGAGCGCCTCTGTCCCTCGTTAAAGTTGATACTCCTTAACTCTTTAAATGAGTCATCGAACCAGAAGTGAAAGAGGTCTTGTGTGACCTGTGTGGTTTCCTGTAGAAGCCTGCCGTCACTCCATGCTTTTTCGGCTTCTATCTTAATTTTCTTAGCCAGTTGGAGAGGAATTTCTCCAGGCCCATTTTTATTTTTTTTAGGACGAGGCATAATTAATACACCTTTTGGATTGTGGCTGCCTCGAAGCCAAAGACATCTACAACCTTCACACAGAATGTCCTAGGTGTCTCCTTTTTAGGGAGTAGAATTTTCGCTGATTTTGCGACTCTCCATGGATCAGAGTCACTTTCGACGTTGCCTCGGTATTCTTGCCATCGGCTTCGGAACATCTGATTATCGTAATCAGGATCTATACTCCAATATTCGATTAAACTAAGTGGATCTTTTGCGATTATTTTTTGAAGAACCTCTTTTTGATCATCATCTAGTGGAAGAGCATCCGGTGATAATAAAACATAATTATCTAAATCAATATGATACTCATCTAATTCATTATTGTAAGCACGTCTTTGTATTTTTTTAATAGTAAGGTATTGAAGCGATAAAAAGCGTACGCTTCCAGATTTGATTAAATCAGAGACAGATGCTCTCGATTTTAGGCGATCAAATAGATCTGGAGGTATTATTCGAACTTCTAATTTATCGTCGTTAAGATTCCGAATTACATCAGCAATATCATTTGAAAAATTCCAGCCTAGAACGACAGTTTTTTTCCAACCGCCCCCCATGAAAGAATTTCTTAATTCCTGAATTTTACGTAATGTATTGTATCCTGTTATTTTATTAGGAGAGTCAACGTAAACAAGTGTTCTTGAATTTTTAATATATCCTAAATTTAATGGCCCCGATGAGGAAGGAAAGGGTGTAGCTCCAAAGATATGAATTATTACCTGTGAAAGACTTCCTATCTGTTTGAATTGTGATTGCTCAAATTGTTCTTTTTGATAATCTCCTATAGATTGATATAAGAAAGGTATCGCGTTTTGATCAATAAACCTTTTTCTCATTATCATACAAGCAGGTTTTCCTATATCCGTCATAATCCAACGTCTATTCATTTTTTCAGCTACTGCACCGGTCGTTCCTGTGCCTGCAAAAAAATCTGCTATTAAATCGCCTTGATTAGAGTGCCCATATATTATTCTATTTAAAAGACCTTCAGGCTTTTGTGTTGCATATTTTAAGTTTTCATAAGCAGTTGGACTGAGTATTTTTTGGACTTTATTATCAGCCCACCAATCATCCAATCCAGCTCCTTCATCGGATAATTGATACTTATCTCCTTTAACTGCAGTCAATCCTCTTTGCAATGTTCCCTCTGTATAAGGTCTATATTGTTTATTAAACGTCCATTCGCTATCTTTAACATACCAAAATATTGTATCATGTTTTTTCGGATAATAATTCCTCGGAGCTCCTCCTCCTCCATAACACCAAGCTATTTCATTAACAAAATGATCCTTACCAAATACATCATCCATGATGATTTTAACATAATGACCAACATGCCAGTCCATATGCATAAAAATAGATCCATTATCTGACAATAACTCTTTCATTAAAATTAATCTTGGTATAACCATTTCTAAATAAGATGCGGTTCCATTCTTCCATGTATCTGAATACGCAAATTGTTCAAGTATAGCTGGTCTCTGCTCTATTTCACCCGAGGGAAGATGTATTTTAGTTCTATAATCTGCTTTTGAGTCGAAAGGCGGATCAATATATATTAAATCGATTTTTCCTCTCAACGAGGGAATTGTCGAATCTCCTGTGAGAAGCGCTTGCATTACGAGAAGGTTATCACCGTAAATTAGGCGATTATACCATTCCTGGTTACTCTCAACTCCCGCCTTCTGTCCGAATCCAACACCTCCAACTGCCTTGGTGGGTAAAACGAGTTCATTGGTCTGAAGCGTAACCCGGTTCGGCTTCGATAATCCCTCCAGAATCCTCTCAGCCTCACGTCTTCCCTGCTTCATTATACGTGGGAGCTGTTCGATGAGTGAGTCGACCATCACATATAAAATCTTCAAAAGAACCTATAAGTTTTCAGGATGAGGCTTCTCATACAATAAAGAACGACCACCTTGGCTTCGACATCCTCTACATCCACGCTGGCGTCGTCCACAAATACCGACCAGACTACGTCATTCGCCTCACAAATGGCATCCACCTCATCCTCGAGGTCAAGGGGCAGCCAACCCAGCAGGACCGAAGCAAGGAGATCGCCCTAAACGACTGGGTCACAGCAATAAACAACGACAAGCGATTCGGAAAATGGGCCCACGCAACCTCAACCCACCCCAAAGACATCCCCTATATAATCCAAAATGGGTTTCAAGACAAAACTTCGGGTGTTTAAATTTCCTCATATAAATAGAAAATGGACTAGATTCGCGCGCGCGAAATTTCTTTTTCTTCAGAATACGTTTTAATATTAAATTACTTTTAAATTAATAATGTATGGAGATGAAGAAACAGAAGCTTCTAAGCGTCGATAATTTTATTAAATCTCTAAGGTGCTCTGGTAAGTCTCCTCTTGTTTTTGTAGATGTTAATGACACAGTCGGGGAGGCGAAAGCGTTAATGGACGACCGAGATTTCTCCCAGATACCTGTCATGAAAGATAAAGAGATTGTTGGGGCTGTGACATATGAGGTGATGCTTAGATGGACCTCAAGGATAAGGTGGGCTAAGTTAGAGAAGCTTAGAGTGGAGGAAATAATGACTGATATAACTGTCGTTGATCACGGAGTCGATCTTTTCGATATTTTAGACATTCTTGCTAACAAAGCGTATGTCATCGTAAAAATGGATGGGTGGTATGAGATTCTCACGAGCTATGATGCATTAAATTACTTCAGGGAGAACTCCGAATCTTTTCTAATTCTCAGTGATATCGAGAATAACCTGAAAGAGATAATAGCTGATTGTTTAGATGCAGACGAATTTAAAGAAGCTGTTAAGAGTTGCATTAACGAGATTAAACAGAGGGTTCCAGAATCTGTTGAGGACATGACCTTCGGAGATTATAGGAATCTTATCTTATCAAACTGGTTGAGATTTGCACATATTTTCGGGAATAAGATAGTTTTTCAAGGATATATTGAACGTTGTAGGGAAATTCGAAACAATAATTTTCATTTTAGGCATGTCAGTTCGTCTGACAGAGTTTTTCTTAAAGATACTTTAAATTGGATTAAGCTAAAAAAGGATGCTTCGAAAGACTTCTTAAGTGAATAAATTTAAAAAATATATTAGAAATTGTCTTATCGCTTAGAGTCCTAAATTAAATCTGATAATCGCGTTGGGAAATGTGGTTTGTTTATGTCTGCAGGCATCTTGAAAATGAATTCTAAGATTTTAAGGCTTCTTGATGCTTTCAGAATCGAGGAAGGCGCGCGCGCAAGCAACCTGCAACCCATCCAGATCCGACTGCCTGAAGCCGTAGCCCAGGTATGCGCCCAGCTCCTTCAAAGCGTAGCTGTGATACGGGAAGATGAAGCACCTCCTCAGTAGAGTGCACAGGTCAACGTGGGGGTAGTCACTAGGAGTCGTCTTTTTTGGCTGATGATTTCATTGCTAAATAGCTTGGATACATAAAACATATATACTGATAGGTACATACCATTTTACGATGAGTAAAGGTATCGAAATTCCGTCTTGCAAGTGCGAACGGTGCGGTTATACTTGGTACCTTCGGTATCCACAAAAGCCACGTGTATGTCCAAGCTGCAAATCGCCGTATTGGCAAGCATCCTCGGACTTCACAAATGAACTTAATATCGACTTTCAGAAAGCACAAAAAATCATCAAAGAACTTTCAGACAAAGTTGATGAAGCTGCAGTGAAACAAACTAGTTGGGCGTCGATTATACGAGAAGGGTGGCAAAGAATGTTCGAAACTTCTGAGCTACCCATTATGAATGTTGACAGAATACTGGCAGGCGGTTTCTCAGTCCATGAATGGTTTATGAACGGAAGTAAGATCTCATTAGGCTTGGCCGAAAGTGTTGCTGAGCGTTTTGTAACGATGGCAGTTTCCTCAAACATCGTTAAGGAAGACGTTATTGAAAGAGCAAAAGATCTCCTAGAATGGAGACGAATTTTGGAAATTATTGATCAAGACACAGCAAAGGTGTTGGGGCTCGTATGGTTTGCAGATAAGCTTTCAACAGAAACAACGTATCCGGAAACTGAGGTTTTGGTTCAGGAGAATGTATGGCAACTTTTAGAGAAGAACTTGGGTAAAAAGAAAGATGAGCTAATCACCCATGTCGGACGCATAATTGAGATAATAGATGAGACAAACAAAGGCGTCACCAGCTGGGCTGAGGTCATACGCTTTGCGTGAGGTAAAATAAATGTCAAGAACTGTTTTGACACGTTGGAACTATCCTCGACCAGATGTCCTCGAACAGGTATACCCTGCAGGAAAACCTCCCTTCGATCCCTTTCCCAATGTTTCCGAACTAATCAACGCCTTCCATTGTCCACGTGCAATTTATCAGTATCTTCATCATGCAGAGGATGGAGCATGCATACCGCGAACCGCAACAGCTGGTTGGAGATCAGGAGAAACCTTCCACAGTTTCATAGTATTGCTGAAAAACTCCATTATCGAAGGTAAATTTAAACTTGGTTCACAAAACCCACAAAACCTAATCAGCCATGGATGGTCACTTTTCATAAACTCTAATCTGGCTAAGAATATAGACAAACCCGACGTCTTTTGGAAACAGTATATCGAACCCTGGACAAGAAGAAAAGCAAGCGAACTCATAGGCCTCGGTCCCAACAGCAAGAATTATTTCGAACTAACAATCGCCAACACCAAAATACAGTTTAAAACTAGAGACGGCGGAATTCGAAATTACCCATTAACTGGAAGAATTGATGAAATAGACATTAACAGAAGACAAATCATCGATAGAACACTTAGAAATGAAATTACGCCGAAAGACTACCAAGTATGGCTTCTCTGGAAAACCTTATGCTCTATAGATAGATCCCAATATCCTGAACATTTAAAGGACGTTGATTTCAGCACCTTTGACTTGATTGTTGAAACTCCAACCACTGACACTAAAGTAGACAAGATTAACCCCGAGTTTGAATACCGAACACATGATTGCTACGCTTGGATTCACGATCTTACGTTTGATCCAAAGGCAGTAGCTGAAGCTTACCTAGACAAAACCTGCACCAAAGATAACAAGAAAGATTGTGGACTAGCCTGGATGTGTTACATGCACAAATGGCCGTTTCCGATGGCTAGAGGAGAAATGCGAAGAAAATTCAAAGACATGTATCGGGCGCTATTGTGGGAGAAAATTTGGGGGTACGACCTATTTCAGTATAGATTCCTTTCTCTGTCACAAGACAAGCTTGAGAAGCAAGCACTATTATGCCGAGCAACAATAGTTCCCAAAAGTCAACGAAACAACACGTTCCAAGTCCGAATTAACAATCCTTTACACGCTGGATTGATCTGGGCAAAAGGAACCGATGGCATAGACAGATTTCTAGTAATTTTTGGAAATTTCTCAATCGGTCTAAGACATAGAGCAACAATGGAGAGAATAGGGCCTGATCTTTTTTCAGTCAAGATCGAAGGTGGAAGGTTGCCTTCGTTGTTTGGCCAACCGCTTATAGCAACCACCGGCACTGATTTCTTGGTATTCGAGGAACGTCCTACTTACCTTATAACTGGCTTACAGAAGGACTTGCATAATTTAGAATTTCGAGGAGCAAAAAACCCCGACAGGGCACTAGGCGATTCCAAAATCCAGATTCTTGAAGCTATTTTTGGAAGTCGATCAATCACAAGAGGAGGAAATGAGAATAATGAGCAGCAGTAACATAGAAGACAATGTAGAGCAAGTTTTCGGTAGATATGACAACAGACAGAAATCAGCAGTGGAAGGAATATTAGACAACTGGAATTCAGATAATGGCGACTTTGTCTTTCCTATAGTGGACGGACCACCAGGTACAGGAAAAACCTCTGTGGGAACAATTGCAGCGGCCAAATACACTTTGGAAAACAAACATGCTCAAGTCGGATATCTATGTTACACCCATTACGCTGTTCAAAAAGCGAGAGAAGATCTTCTTTCATATGGATTTCCGAACGATAGGGTTGTTGAACTTCATTACGATGCGAACGCGACAAATTGGGATCAAGGCATTTTTGGATGTGACTCGGATTTGAAGGGCGCAAGCCTAGAAGAGAAAAGACGGCTACGGCAATGCAGCGTGCTACTTTGCACCCTACATTCATCAAGAAGAGTGTTTAGTAGCGCTAGTAGACCAAAAGTGATTATCGATGAATTTAGTCAAGTAAGTACGCCAATGTTTTTTTCAGTTCTTCGCAAAGCTTTTGCACAAAAAGGAATATCCCAGGGATGCTATCCTGATGGATATGCTTTGTTGGGTGACCCTATTCAACTCCCTGTGATTTCAACTCAACCTTTGTTGCGCCCCAACATTGGGGTCTTCATTATGCAAAGAAAACCTCATGACAATCACCAGTTCGTTCTTCAACATAGGATGCACAAAGACATATGCGAAGCAGTAAACCAGCTCAGGAATGTTTCACACGCCCACAGAATAGAAACGGCGCCTGAGGCAATGCAAAGAGACCTTCTACATCTAGGATACTCATGGAGCAGAGCAAAGACACCTCTAGACTTGAGAGAAATTATCGATCCAACAAAACCGCTCACAGTAGTAAATACAGACAAGTGTGGCGACGACGGAAAGATATTTGGCGGCTCTGTGAAGAACATCAACGAAGCTAAACTCGCTGTGAGAATAGCTATAGCGATGCACGAAACATACACTGACACGAAGGGGCGAGGACTAGAACCTTGCATTCTCTCTCCCTACAGCGCTCAAATTGGAGAAATTAGACAAGAGATTCCAGATACTCTTCGCAACTTCATCAACTGCATTACTGTTTACAGAGCTCAAGGAAGAGAATATCCATGCGTCATTATTTCGTTTGTTCGGAACAATGAGCAAGGATACATAGGTTTTCTAGGATCAGAAAATGAATTTAAGGAGCAAACCTATGTAGCATGTTCAAGGGCCCAAGCAAAACTCATCGTTCTCATGTCATTTCGAACTTTCCTAAACAAAGGACACACCGAATTTGAAGCCTTATGGAAGACCAAGAACGCGCATATAATTGAGCTTTAGAGGTGACAGTGGAATGAAGGATTTTGTGATCTATTTACAAGCGAAAAACCCAGATGAGTTAACAAAACAGCAGTATTCAGTTGATGAACTCCAACGTCTTCCTGCGTTGGGTGTATTTAGTGAGCTCGAACGAATAGAATGGGGTCATCTCAAACTGATACGACAGTCGAGTCTCCTTAACGTGTTCAACTTTTCGTGCAAGTTCCAGCTGCCCAAACCAAAAGCTGTTAGGGAAGCAACGTACGCCGAATACGACTGCGACATCTGGCAGCAACGAAATGGAAATATTGCTGCTTCACTTGACGCACCTAAAAAACTCTCCAAGATAATCTTCGCGTTATTATCATACGCCACTCAAGGAGATCCTTTACTCATTAGACCGATTAGATTGATGAGGTCAGACTTTCTCTCTCTTAAAGACCATATTATGGCCAAAAATGGCGACCTGAGACAGCTCATTCTCTGGGAACTCAAAGACGTCTCAGGCGAAGGCGCCCACATCAGGCAGTTTAGGCTAAGTGGCTCGCACCTGGATAGGTTAGTCGGTTTCGATGACCTTCTCAAGCGTGCCAAAAAGATACAATTACTTGGCTTTGGCTTTAAACCTATACAAGAATGCCGAGAAATCAGATTCCGGATAATTGATTGGGGGGGAGGACAACTGTACTCGCCATCGGACCCATTAGACCATGAAGTCTTTGAATTTCTAGACCTGTTTAACCAGACTCTAATACCGGGAAAACAACTTATTTAAAAAATAAAAATTATTAATCGTTTGTTCCAAAAAATTTTTTATAATAATCTATACTTATATCAAATATGTCATCATTAGGTTCCTACGCCTCTTCTATTGATAAATCTAGCACGTCTTTTAGAACAACTGTACCTATGCCAATAGCAAAAGCTCTAAAATTGAAACATCAGGAAAAAATAAATTGGGATCTGAGAATAGATGAAAAAGGCTCGCTTTTTGTAGTTATTACAGTTGAATCCTAATTTTTTTAATAACTACAAAGAAATCCTAAAAGCTATTTTAAGGACCTAAAAAGTCATATTAATGAGGACCTAAAAAACCATATTAGTGAGGACCTAAAAAACCATATTAGTGAGGACCTAAAATACCATATCATGCATGTATTATTAATCGAACCGGAATACTATACTAGATACCCTCCACTTGGTTTATTGAAACTTGCGGCTTATCACAGAGTTCTTGGAGATTCAGTCGAGCTTATAAGAGGATGTTCACCTCCTGCTCATAAGCCTGACTTAATATATGTAACAAGTCTGTTTACTTGGGCGTGGAAAGCGGTTTGGTCATCTGTTACTTATTATAAAAAATTATTTCCAAATGTTGAAGTTGTATTAGGAGGGTTATACGCTTCACTAATGCCTGAACATGCAAAATTTTCGGGGGCAGACCGATTATGTATCGGCACATTTGGTGATACGGAACAGTTTATGCCTGCATATGATCTCGTTCCAAATTGGGACGGAAGTATAATCCAAGCATCAAGAGGTTGTGATAGAAAGTGTCCTTATTGTGCTGTATGGCGTATTGAAGGGAAATTAAACTCTGTAAGAGATACTATTAAAAATTTAGTTTTTCCAAATCATACTCGTATAGTCTTATGGGATAATAATATTCTACAAAGTCCCAAATGGAGGAACATATTTGAAGAACTTGTAATGTTTAGTAAGAAAAAAAAGATGAAGATAGATTTCAATCAAGGCTTAGATGCGCGATTGATTAATGATGAAGTTGCAAGATATATATCTAACATGAAAATACCTTGTGTGAGATTATCCTATGATTATAAAGATATGGAAAAATATGTTGAGAGAGCTATCGAAGTTATAAGCTCTTATGGTATAAGGAAAAGAAAATTAGGGATATATATACTCTTCAATTATTTAGATACTCCAGAAGATTTCTTCGAGAGAGTTAGAAACGTGTTAAATTGGGGTGCCGTGGCGTATTCTCTAAGATACCAACCACTAGATGCTCTTGAATATAATAAGTACATAAGTCCTAATTGGAATGAGGAAAGACTAGAAAAATTTTCACATTTTAGACGTGTTTGTGGTTTTGGCGGTGCTTTTCCACCTTATCGGTGGCTGCTTGAACACTTTAATAGTGCACAAAATTATGATGATGCGTTTCAGTCACCAAGAAGAAATGGTTCCTTAGAATTAAGAGCGCATAAAGATTATTACACAACTTGGAGAAGAAATTCTGATTGGAGAGTAGTAACAGAACAATTTTTATCGAAGAGATGGTAATTTTTCTTTTTTCTCGAGGTAAGCGACGTTGTTAACCACGGAGACCTCAACCTAGTCACCCATTTCGCGCGCGCACGAGCTGACATACATGTGCCGTTATTGGTAGACAAATTCGAAATGGTTTAGTGTCTCGAATAACAAAGACACGATGCCCCTAACCTCCAATAAAGAGGGCTTAAAGAAATGTCGAAAAAACTCAGCCCTGAACAGAAGCGTCGAATGGAACAACACATATCGATGGAAGAGTCTCTACTCCAACAACTGAAAGAAGCACATGAAAAGGGAGAATACCTTCGATTCAATCAACCATGTTTAAAGGCAAGCGTAATAGCGGAGCAGTTCTACTGCGAGAAAAAAGTCGAAATGGAGCACCTCCACGGCCGAATCGAGACAGAGACAAAACTACAGGGCAGCGAGGGGCACGAGTCATTGCTGGTCGACTCCGTCGAGGTAGAAAGAAGTGAGATCCTCCAGAAGATATTCTCCGACGAACCCGTGATCGTCCACGAGATGCCTCTGCTCGCCAAATACGGCGACGTAATCTTGGCCGGGCAGCCCGACGCAATCATATTCAAAGACGGGACTCCAATTGTCCTATTCGAGTACAAGTTCAGTAATTCCCCATTGCCATACAAGAGCTACCATGTGCAGGCGAGGATCTACGGAAGGATCCTCGAAGGCATGGGCTTCGATACTAGTGACTTATTCTACACAATAGCGGTCGCCCCAAGAGCGAGCCGTGGCAACGAGGAGTTGTTTAGAAAAGTCATCAAGGCTGTGAATGAGAATGGGCCAAATGAGGCCTCCTTGAAGATAAACGACGCGAACGTCTACATCTACGAGTACAACCAGCCCGACGCGGAGAGAGATATTGACTGGGCACTGGATTTCTGGAAGGGATCAAGAGACGCGATCCCTGCCGATAACCCAAACAAATGCAGAAACTGCGAATACAGAGACATGTGTTCGTGCGCGCTCGTGTATACAAAACAATAAAATCGTTAGGAAGCATATAATGGTGCGATTGCTATGGTTAAAGCACTCGTTCTTTATCACTCTCAGCAGCACGGCAATACCGCTAAGATGGCGGAGGCCGTCGCTGAGGGACTGAGAAAGGAGAAGTGTGAGGTCACCCTCCACAACGCCAACGAGGCGCGGTTCCCCATAGCTGATTTCCCGGGGTACTCATGCGTCGCATTCGGTACTCCTGACTACTTCAGCTACATGGCGGGCACCATTAAGACCTTCATGGATGACTGGTATCTCCACAGGAATGACCCCGGATACGTCGGGAAGCCTTTCGTCGTCTTCTTCAGCCATGGCGGGGGCGGTAGGGCGAGGGACTCGCTTGGCTTGTTCAGTCGAGTGGGGGATAAGGTGGGAGGTACAGTTGAGTCGTATGGGGCCCCTAGCAAGGAGGTCCTTGAGGAATGCAGAAGGCTAGGTGCCCAACTTGCTAGGGCCGTGAAATAGCGCGCGCATCACTCAGGATGAGAAAAGAACTCTAAGCACAAATATTTTGGAAAATTACTTAAGCTCTAATACATTTCTCAAACCATGAATATCACCGGATACGGGGAGGATTTTCTCACATTATGGGCTTTAACACGGAAAACCAAAGAAGTCCTTACTCAACTCGAAGATTACACAAATCCAGAGCAATGCAAACTCATCTACAGACCCAGCTTCGGCCGAGCCGGGGGAAGCATGAAGGATCAGAGAGCCGAGTTCGGCGAATTCGACTCAATCCTCCTAGCAGACAAGAACGCCTACCTAATAGAGAGTAAATGGGATGGAAACGGGCAGCGGAAGCATCGGGTAAACCTAGACAAAACACAGGTCAAACGACACAAGGTATTCACCTGGTACCTCGATAACTGGGTAGACGGAATGAATTGGGACCCATTCATAGCCGACAAAACAAAGGAATTCACACAGCGTTTCCCAGAGAACAAAATAGCCCTAACATCGTCCATACTGAAGAAGAACCTGATGGAAGTCATGTCTCAAGTCGGGAAGAAAACGCTCCATAACGTATTGATGTACTTCTACTGTAACGAACCCCAAGAACTAAGATTAGACTACTCCGACGTGATCTTCAAAAAAGTAGTACTTCGGTATCCTAATGACAAGAACTTCTTAGGATTTCTAATATAACATAAACTAGTCGCCCTTTAAAACAGGCGACTCATCCAGCCTCACATATCCAGCCTGTTGAAGCGGACGCGCGCGCGATCCTAGGATCCAGGGAAAGCCCTCATTAACCATAAAGAAGCGAAGAGAACACATGGTCGTCGTAACCGCCGGGATAATCGAGAGAGACGGACAAATACTCATCGCACAGAGGAAGAAGGACTCCTGCGCGCGCAATCGGGGGAATCGCCATACAGTTGGGGAGATCAGCACAATTTTCGCATATCCAGCCTCTGAGACCGGTCTTCTCGTTAACCTCTCCCCGCTTGGATTTGCCGACGATGAGGCCCCCGCACTTCGCGCAATACCTCTTCGGTCGTCTTTTCTTCCTTTCCCTGACTGACTCATCGTTGAATACCTCATCTCCCTGAACAGTTATGTAAGCTCTGACCTGGTTAGCCGGAATACCTTGCTCTCTGAACTTCTGGATTGCTTTTCTGACGGCTATGAAGAGATCGTCCTCATCGACATCGGTCTGATACCTCTTTCCATCTTCCATCACGGCGCATATCCTCAAGTCTCAACCTCTCCATGCAGTGATCCGTCTCCTATCCTCATCGTGGCCTCGCCTTCAGGTAGAAAAGGACTTGCATTGATCTTCAAAATCCTCATATTTGATTCCTTTGCCTACAGGCTCGAACACAGCCGAACCGGACAGCGTCTATTCGATGAAGGTCATGGATGCGGGGTTCGAGGTAGCCTACGACGGGATGACCGTCAACCTATAAGTAGTTAAAAGTTCGTATGTATTTAGCTCGTGTTTATCAATAACTTAGAAACAGGCTTAAAACGTGAAAAGTAGACCATTTTGGGCTTAGATTACATGTTCAATGAGGATGGGGAAAGCTCCAGGATTCAAGCTTATTTCGCTGAAAGAGCACCAAATATGGGAGAATCAATTTCATGAGCTAAATATATACGAGTGAAAAAGGGTAAGGAAAACAAGGGGAGGGCTCGATGGAGTTGAAGGTTGAGGGTAATAGATTCTATGTTTTGGAAGTCGGTGGAGAAAAATGGGTTCACAACAACATGGATAGCGCAATACAGGCTCTAAAAGAGAGGCTCCAGGTAGATAATGATCTGAACTCAGAAAATATCCGAATCATAGAAGTCAGTATCTTAAAGCGAAAATGGAAGATCCAAGAAGTCCCATGGATAAAAATAATCTTAGACCTGATACGGGATGAAAAGGCCCAAAAAGGATAAGTTAATTAAGTTAGCATCACGACAGGCGCAAATATTCTTTTCAACGTATGTATTTAGCTCATATTTATCAATAACTTAGAAACAGGCTTAAAACGTGAAAAGAAGACCTTTTAGGGCTTGGACTACCCGTTCGATGAGGATAGGGAAAGCTCCAGGATTAAGCCTATTTCGCTGAAAGAGCACCAAATATGGGAGAATCAATTTCATGAGCTAAATACATACTCTCCGGCATTACGCTTTTGGAAATCTGTTATGCTCCGTATTAAAGTCGCATCTAGGCTTATGTGAAGCCCAACCAAGGCTTGAAGGACTCCGCTCACTGCCGTTAAATCGCCTTCATGGGGCCCTATTTAGAGGCTCTTTTTCCTTTTCTGCTCCTAGCCGATTCCTCCTCTTCCCCCAAAGCCGGCATATAAAACATCATGTCACTGATGATCGGAGCGATGGTTCCAAAGATTCGAAACCTCTCACTCTTGGATAGCTGGGGGAACTGGTTGTCCACCTCGTCCCAGATCGCCCTAAACATGAATACGAATCCCTTGATTCCCTGTTTCAAGTCCTCGTCTTCGGTGAAAACTGTTATCACCCGGTCCTAAATTATGGGTGCTTAGTTATAAAAAATAATCCTCTACTTTTTTCGCCTAGCACACAGGCGATGGACCGACATCGCGGTAACACTCTTACCCGAGACGGAGAGAAAAAAAGGGAGGGGTTTACGGGGGACATCTCCACTTCATGGTGGGTTCGAATTCCATTCCCCCCACAAAAAAGTGACAGCTCCGTACAGCTCTGTGGACCGAGGAGTTCGCCGATGTCTAGCACTCCTCAGCCTCAACGCCTTTTACTTCCTCGAAACGGCCCACATTCATTCACGTCTCCTTCGCTTAGCTGCTTCAACCTCTTAAACCCGCATACCTCAGGCCTCACCCATGGCTCAGCTACTCACCTACGAAGACATCCATGCGGCCCTCAGCTTGCTAACCTCCACGTCGGGGGTCAGCCTCAGGCCGGGGCTGGGGGTCTTTTTGAAGCGGCCGGTTCTCTGGGATCCTGAGGCCGAGGGTTTCAGGATCCTCGTCGACGTCGACCCTCTCAGCGATACTCAGCAGAACCGTCTCGAGGACGCTGTCAGAGGAGCCGGGCTCAGGTGTAGAAGGACCAGCAGAGGCAGACTAGTACTCCTTGAGATACACGCCCCCAGAGCCCAACACTCAGGGAATTAGGATGTGTTTAACTCATTTAAAAGAAGCTCAACTTGACCCCCTTTTACCTGTGCGATTAAAATCTTTCGAAAAGGGGGCGGAAATGAGTCCCATTTTAAAATCAGCTAAACACATACCCTGTGTCTAATTCGATACGTTTATTATAACTTGTTGACACGTGTTTTTGGCATGAAGAACCGAATCGAGTACGACGCCTCCGAGAAGGGTCTAAGAGCCATCCTCAAGGACTAACAGGAGCTCGCCCTCAGAGCCATCTGGGCCACCCCCGAGGGCCTCGGCTCCAAAGCCGTATGGGACCGAGTCAACGCCGAACTCAAGTCCAACACAATCAGCCGCGCCAGCGTCATCAACTTCCTCGAGGCCATGAGGGAGGCAGGCGTCCTCAAGGGAGACGAGAAGACGGGGAAGGGAGGACACCGCTGGATCTACAGCCACGTCATGAACGAATCCGAGTTCAAGGAGTTCATTGTCACGACGTTACTGGAAAGCCTGATACGCGACTTTCCCGAGGAGACGAAAGCCGTTGTGATAAAAGTGTCTTGATTTTTTAAAAATCAAGAAATGCTAGCTTTAAATTTAATCTAACATTTTAAAATGCAAGAAGAGCCATGCCTACTTGTACAATGTAAGGTAAAACCTTTTAAATAAGGTTAAAAATATATGTTTAAAATTAGTAATTCTTAAGTGTCATAGTGGAAGAGAATTATAGGGATCTCTAATGGCTCTTCAAAAGTTCATCGAATTCGTTTGGGAAAAATCCGAGAAGGATCTGAATGAGCTTGAGCAAATGAAAAAGGCGCTTGAGAACCTTCAGCAATCGGAGAACAAAATATATTTAGTAACTGTTCAGAGTAATAATGGGTAATTCCTGTGTCCCATGAACCCACAGTAAGCAAACTTTTAGCGACAAACACTTATTTCCAGCATCGTTTGCCGTTAATTCAGAAAATTCAAGAGTTATTGGATGCCAAACTAATCGTATACATCGCCAGTCCGTACCATCCAATTCCAATGATCATTCAGCAGTAGTACACGCAGAGGTCGATCCAAGAAAACAAGGATTGAAACTACAACACGCATCTAACTAATCCATTTCACACATCCAATCAAAACTCGGAGATTTTACATCCATACAAACCTAGCCTAGTAAATGAAGCCACCATGACTCGCCTCTTCCTCGACGTCGAGACCTACAGCCCAGGCCCCAAACCCACCTACGACGACAGGATAATCGCCATCGCCTACAAGCAGGAGGGCGGCCCCGTCACCGTCCTCAAGGAATGGGAGAGCGACGAGAAGCAGATCCTCACCCGGTTCCTAGAGGAGATCAAGCGGATCGACCGGCTAAACATCATAGGCCACAACATCCTCCGCTTCGACCTACCCCTAATAATCAACCGCGCCTCAGCCCACGGCATCGCCACCACAGGCGACCTCATGCACCTCCTCCTCGACACCTACACCATCGACACCATCCAGGCCCAACTACCCGCCAACAACTTCTACTTCAAGGGCCTCGGCCTAGCCGAATGCGCCAAACGGATCGGCGCCGAAACCAGAACCTGCCCC
>Ga0315279_10004432_pt1 | contig 18836 bp, 11 predicted proteins | sample YL17G06_20_MG_FD_203694 | JGI IMG/M metagenome (GOLD analysis project Ga0315279, IMG submission 203694) | Sediment microbial communities from Yellowstone Lake, YNP, Wyoming, USA - YL17G06_20 | ecosystem: Environmental > Aquatic > Freshwater > Lake > Sediment | place: USA: Wyoming | collected... | reverse complement strand
TGAAAACCGGACCGGTCAAAGAATCCGGCATTTTTTTATCAATAATATGTCAAAGGCAATCGGAAAAATCCCCACTCCTCTCGTTCATGCCGCTTCCACTTCGGGCTCTCGAATAAGCCCTGCCTTGACCGGCGTCTTTCCAACTTCCTATGGGTTCTCCTATGGGTTTTTCACTGGGCCATGGACTCCTGCCCCCCAGGCAAAGCGTATAGTTTAGATTTACCCCAAGGCTCCATTTAGGATATTGTATGGTCGATCTGACTCACAAGCTCCTGGATCTCTTTTGGCATAGCCTGCAGCAGGGCTTTATCTTTCGAAGCTACAAGATTGATCAGGGGTTCCAGGTTGCCAGGCAATTTGAAGTGCTTGCCAGTATCAAGGTTGAGCAGATGCACCTCATCCAAGCCGTTCCGTGGGTTCTGCATTCGGCGTGTGATGCATCCTTCCCTGTGTGAAACACCGGTCTCCTTTCGTAGCCCGTCAGCCATCTGGTGCAAATACGCGTTGCAGTGCGTTAGCTGCATAGGCAACCCGACCCGAAACACATCAAGACTGTCACAAAAGAACCCCGAGGGCAACGACAAAAGGAATTCCCGTAGCAGGATACGTTTCTCCTCATCCGCCGCTTGACTCGGCCATTTGGCGGGCAACTTCCCGAACACAGACCCGGCCGCGCGCTGAACGGTGATCTTGTGCCGCTCGCGGTTATCATAGGCCGGACTCCCGCGAACGAGCATAAACTCGGAGAAGTGAATGCCAAGCAACATCGGCAGAAGGTCGCGCAGCCCATTCAGGGTCATCTTCCAATCATCTGCTGTCTCGCCGGGGAAACCCCACATGATGAAGAGAAACGGCATGATGCCGGACTTGTGGAATGCTTCTACAACACGAGGCACATCCTCGGCGCGAACCGGTTTATGCATGGCTTTTAACACCGCAGGTGACAGGGATTCGACGCCCATATCTATTGTGAGACAGCCGCTCTGGCGCATGACCCGGCAGACCTCCTCGGTATAGTGCGGATCCACACGTGTCTGGGTATTCCAGCAGATGTCCCCGTGCCGCCTCACCAGTTCCTTGGAAAACCGCTCTGCCCACGTCGCACTGATCATGGAGCAACTGAAGTAGGCGAAGGGACTCGAGTGCCGTTTGCACAGGGCGTGGAGCTGCCCCGCAAATTCCTCAGGATTACTCTCCATCCAGCCGCCGGGCATATGCAGATTGTAGGCACAGAATTCACAGCGATAGCGGCAGGAGCGCGTCGGCATAACGGAAAGTACGGTGCCAGGATTGAGATAAAGATCCAGGGGAAGATGGTCGAAAGAGTACGCTGCCGCATCAGGACTGATCAGCATCCCCCACGGGCCGTGAACCACCCTTCCGTCAATCAAGGAAATGACATGGGTGCATTTATCCAGGGGTACCTCTCCCTTCAGGTGACGATACAAATCAACCAGTGCCGTCTCACCCTCAAAATAGACCGCGGCGTCCACGCGCTCGAGAAGCGGTCGCAACTCCTCCACGTCCGGCACAAAACTCGGGAGCAAACTGCCTCCGAAGACGAGAAATGCATCCGGATGGATCTCCCTTACACATTCCACAATGATGAGTCCGGCAACGAACTGAACCGGCGAATTCACGCTGATGCCGATGATGGCCGGATCGCGGAGGCGCACCCGGTTAAGAGTCGATCGAAAGAATTTCCCCATGAAGCTTTTCTCCAACTCATGCCCGAGGTCGAACGCCTCTTTGAAAGTCGTAAATGGGCGATCGAACGCTAGGGATGCACCGCTCAACCCATGCTCTGGAAAGGCTACCGAAAAGAGCCTGAGCCCGTAGTCTGCGAATGCAACATCCCGGAGAAGTCCCTCCAGATTGCCGGCGGTCTCCGGACGTCGCAGGCTCCCCTTGACCTCATCGATTCTCTCGGAAACCACAGAGGCAAAGGGCACCACTTCTGCCAGTTGCATGAGACGTTTCGAATCGATCTGTTTTGTCTGGACCTCGGCCCACTCCCTCTCTAAAGCTTTCGCAACAGCTCCCAACACATCCGAACTGAGTACGTGATCGTAGAGAAGGATATTGAGGTCGAGTACCTCGGCTTCAATTCCTGCTCGGGTCAATGCCCCGGCAAGCATGCTCATACTGGCAGGCGGTGCCGTACTCGCCCACTGTGGGGGATAAACCAGCAGTACGCCATTCCGAGAGAAGGTCTGTTTCATAACAACTCTGGACGCAACAACGCGATAGCTTCACGGATCTCGCGACCCACGATGGCACTCCGTGCTCTTTCGACGAGAAGCAGTCTTGTTACTTCACGCAGGAAACGGCATCGCCGATCGTTGCCGGCAGCCCTTTCAGGCCAGGTCAGTGAACAGCATCCTGCACAGATACTCTGCAACCAGCAGTCGTCACAGCCTTTCATAGCCTGCCGGCGGAGGCTCTCAGAGCCGACCAGGTTCCAAGGCATTTGAAGCCCGGTGTTCTCCATTTCGGCTAATCGGCGCTTGAGACGGCCATCATCCGCGAACTGAGACGGCCGGAGATACCTACAGCGCGAAAGACGACCGTCGGGCCAGATAGCCACAGCACCGCCTGAGAGCCCCGGGCACCATGCAAAACAATTCGTTTTCCCTTCCAGGATCATCTGTGTCGGTTTGTCCCACCAGCCGGTGAGTCGTAGCCCATTCTCTGTCGCCTTTCGCCGCAACTGCGACAGCTGTTGTGCCGCAACCTCAGGGACCAAATCGTGGGGCCAGCGCGTCAGGTCGGGTGAAACCAGCATCCATCCCGTGTAGCGCCGCAGTTTGTCAAGTGGCATCTGACAGACCCATTCCAGCTCGTGTTTTGAATCCACAACAAATATGAGGCCTCCATCGCTGCAGCCGGCCTCGCGCAGAATGTTCAAAGCACCCGTAAACGTGCCGTTCTCCCACCAAGGGCCGTTTCCGATCTCTTCCGAGTGGATACTCACACAAACGATGACCTCGTGTTTCGCCAGGAAATCCGCCGTGTCTCGATCCATCAGCAAAAGATTGGTCAACAATCGAATCTGGCCCACGCGGTATCGTCCCGTGTGGCGGAACCGGTGAATCAGTTCACGGACCGCACCAGAACGGAGTAATGGCTCGCCGCCGCTTAAGGTGATGGACGTGCGTTGTGGAGTGCGAAGATAGGGTTCGCAAACCTGCAGGATTTCAGCAGGTTGGAGTTCTCTGCTGGTTTTGTCCTTGCCATGCGCCAGGCAATAGCGACACCCAAGATTGCAGCGGTCCGTGATGAAAAGCTCGATCCCGCCCACACAATCGGGCTTATCCCAGTCTTCTGGAGATTGGTCGGGCTGAGGTGACAGCGGAGAATATGATGGAAACAGCCTGCGCCCCCATGAGGTACCTCGCAACTGCTCGAAGACAGAATTCCTGTCTATTCCCTTCGAGTCCGATAACAACGCAGAATGAATCAGCCAGGGAGATCCGGTTCCGGGAACGTAAACAAGAATCCTGTTCCCCACCACCTCGACAACGGAACGGCTCGGACGATCTGATATGCTCGCGACCCGAGGGGCCGTCATAGAAAACAGATCTAATACTCTGGGGGAGGACAACCTCCCCAGGCGGGGGGCCACCCTCTGACCGATACTCCGAGCTCGTAATGCACGGTCTGGACGATGTTCAGCTCCTCGAGGTCTATCCCGAACGTATCCTTAATGACCTTCCGCTGCGCCGGAGTAAGCTTGATGGTTATGCTTTTCTCTTTCGGAGTCTTCTCTTGCTTCTTCTTTGCCATACTGAACCTCCTTTCCCGTTCATTGTTAACACTAAAATCAAGACATGGACATAGCCCTGCATAATATCATAAATATTTAGCAAAGGCTCTTTTCTTTTTCAAGCTTGCCCGGAAGGGATAATAATTTCCTTTTCTGCTGCGCCGGCTAGATGAGCGTTCATGTGCCAATTTTGACTCGTCCCCTCGTTAGGGATGATAAATCGTAGCGTGATCGGATGTCAAGTTGAAGCTCAAAATAGCGGAAGGTCTTTGCGTTTGACATCACGCGGTGGTTTGAAATATCATAATTACAAGGGGAGGTAACCATGAATTCAAAAAATAAAGTATTAATTTTTCTTGCTGTTCCTCTTTTCTTTCTTACGCAAAAAATCGTTCTAAGTTGGGGGAAGGAAGGCCATATATATATTAACAAAGTTGCGGTTCAGAAAATTCCAAATACACTTCCGACCTTCTTGGCACAAGCAGTTGAACAAATTGTTTACCTTGGCCCTGAGCCTGACCGCTGGCGCCAAGCCTCTGAATATACCTTGAAAAACGCCCAAGAGCCCGACCATTACATAAATCTGGAAAAGCTTGAGGGTTTTGGAGAAATGCCAAAAGGGCGCTTTACATTTTATAAGCATCTTTACGAAAAAAGAGCTTTGGCTGCCAATAACAAAGACGATTGGCTACCTGAAAGTATAGGGCTTCTCCCTTACATCACGATCGAGGTTTATGACCGACTTAAGGTGGCCTTCCGAGAGTATCGAGCTCTTCAAGAATCGGGTCAGTCCACGGCTTCAGTGGAGAAAGTCATTGTCTTCTACGCAGGATGGTTAAGTCATTACGTCGCTGACGGAGCAAATCCTTTACATGTAACTATCCACTATCGTGGATGGGTGGGTGATAACTCCCACGGATACACGACTGAAGCAACTATCCATTCAGACTTCGAGATCCGCTTTGTTTCGCAGAATATAACAATTCAGGGATTCGCCGATTTGGTGAACGCTCCGATTCAATTAGCAAATCCTTTTGATGATTTTATGAAATTTCTCCGGGAGTCTAATAAGCAGGTAGAACGTGTCTACCAACTTTACAAGGCTCATGGATTTGACGGCAGCGGCTCGGAAGATGCCTTGGAATTCACAAACAAAAGACTCGCAGCTGGATGTCAGATGCTGCTTAACCTTTGGTACACAGCTTGGCTTGAAAGCGGTAAATCAGATTAGTAAGGAGGAATGATGAGAAAAATAAAAATATTTCTTTCTCTAATTGTTTTGTTGGCAGCGGTGGGCATTTTTACGGCTCAAGAAAGAACATCCATCCCTCAAACAACCCTTAGTACTTCCGAAGCAGCTTCTCATATTGGGGAAAAAGCTATTGTTTGCGGCAAGGTTGTGGACGCACGTTATGCATCGTCAAGTCGGGGGAGGCCGACTTTTTTGAACCTGGACAAACCATATCCTAACCAGGTCTTTACGGTCGTAATATGGGGAGAAGATCGCGACAAGTTCGGAGAGCCTGAAGAAAAGTATCGTGATAAACGGATTTGTATAACCGGAATAATTAGTAGCTATCGAGGCGTCCCGCAAATTCAGGTAACAGATCCTAAACAGATTCAGATTATTAAAGAGAAATAGCAGATTTATTACTCGTTTCCTTCAAACTGACTACCTTAGGTCATAAAATTTGCCCCTTTTCCCCTCTCCCCTCCCCCTCTCCGACTTGCCAGGGATGTTCAGAAACAAAATCGATAATCACTCGCCTGCGCCGCTCCTTCTTTTCCCCGAAACGACTTGCCCCTGATGTTGGTTGTTAAGGCGCGAGAAAATGGCTAAGGCTCTGGTTATCGCTAAGGTTTAACATGGACCGGCGAGAGATCGTCGCTTGTTGGGCAAATGGTGAAGGTGTTTTTTCGGGGTTCACGGTAAAAATGGCTTTCGGGCTCACAATGGAATAAAATGGTCACGGCAGGCAGGCTCTTAATACACCGTCAGAGAGCCCCTGAACTGTCCAGACAATGGGGGCCATATCACCATCTCTTCCCGAAGAGATGCATCACATCATCATGTAATCTTATTCCTCAACTGGCGAAAGAGCGTATTTGAGGTGGATTATTCGCTTTTATTTCTTGACCTGCGATTCGGATTTGCATTTCTCGAGCTGCTTCTTTAAGTTTTCCTTCATCGCGTCGGGAGCCAATTCGATCGCCGTCTCCATGGCCTTGATGGCCTCGGGATAATTCTTCATCTGGGAATAAACGCTGTATAGACCATACCACATGGAATATTGTTTGGGATTGAGCTCCACGGATTTTTTCGCTGCGGCGAGAGCGCTGTCCAGGTTTTTTTGCTGAAACGCCCAAAACGAGGCATAGCTGTAAAGAGCGGAAGCGTCATTCATGTTCTTCTGCATAAAGGCCGGGCCGTAGATAGCCAAAGCTTTGTCCATTTTATTGGCCTTGACATAGACGCTCGCGGCCTGGATGATTATGTTCGTTTCGTTGGGCCTGAGCTTAAGAGCCGTTTCAGCCATGCTCACCGCGCTGTCTTGGTTTGAATTCTTCCGAAGCCAGAAGTTGGCATAATTGACAAGATTATAAGCCATGATGGCCGTCTGGGTATCTGCGTACTCTTTTCCATAGAGCGCTTCCGCTTTTGCATCGTCGCCTTTAAGAAGATAGAAATTAGCGAGGTCCTCATTAATTTGGAAAGAAGAAGGAACGTCCCGCATCAGAATTTCGATCTTTTCGGCCAGCTCGAGCCCTTTTTCGACCGGCCCTTTATCCCTAGTGATTCGAGACAAATACATATCGAGGACATTCAGGTCAATAGGAAACTTCGTCGCATATTCTTCGAAATATTTTGCCGCATCCTCTTTAGGCGCCGTGTAGGCGAAATAGCCAGACATCCTTCCATACGCATCCTTCATCAGATTTGTCTTCGGATATTTCGCTATGAAGTCCTGCATGGGCTTCATATCGGGCTTCGGACCCCTTAAGCCCGAAACGGCGAGTTGGAACTCGGCATATTCAGTGTAAGAGGCTGTCATTTTTGAAAATTCATCGGTATAAGAGCCGGATGTGCTTTGGGGATCGAGAGCGACGACTTCCTTATATTTTTCAATGGATTTCGCGACGTTTTGCCGTTCGCTCCACTTCCTCGCTAGCTTGAAGACCGTCGTAGCGTCCCTCGGATTAAAGGCATAGGCTTCGGACAGAGTTTTAAACGTGTCTTCGCCATTCAGGATCTTCTGTAGCTTAGCCTGGTAATTTTCCGGCGGCGGCATATAACTTAGAATCCAATCGATTTCGGATCCGTCACCGCCGAGAATTATAGCCGTCGGAGTCGAAACGATCGCGAATTTCTTAAATATAGCCTCGCCGGCCTTATCGTCCCGATCAGCGAGGAGGAAGACGAAATTCTTATTCAGGAAATCTTGGAATTTCGGATTGCTATAAAACTGCTGACCCAGCAGTCGGCAGCCTCCTCAGCCGCCCGAATAGAAATCGACGAGGACGAGCTTTTTTTCGTTTTTCGCTTTGGCTACAGCCTCTTCGAGGGTTCCTTTGAACCAGTTTTGGCCTGCGACAAACGAGACAAGAACAAAAAACGAGACGCTTAATAATGTTGCTTTTTTCATGGATATTCCCTTTGCTAAATAATGCCGGGGACAAGTATTGTCAAACCTTGAAATATGCCGTTTGTCTGCGCTGAAAATTTCCGCTTCCCCTTCGCCCTCCCTCTTCCCTTTCCCCTCCGACTTGCCGTTGATGGTGATCGTGGCCGGATGATGAAGGATCCGGTCGAGGATGGCTGTGCCGAGCAGCAAAGCGATGCGGCAATCTCGTGACCAAAGACATCAGTCATTCCACTTTATCTATCTCTGTTTTTTTGCCAGCAAATTTATTTCTTTTGTCACAAGATCTATTAAATTTATAGAAGAATCAAATCCTTCATGTTTATAACAAATTTTTCCATCTTGATCGACAATTAAAAGAACCGGGATTCCCTGTACTCCATACGCGGCAGTTGTTCCCTTGTCCATAAGAACTGGAAAAGTATATTTATTGTCTTTGCAAAATTTTTTTACCACTTCAGCAGTTATGTCCGTGCTTATTGTTATAAATGCCACAGATGGATTGTTCTTAAACGAATCCATTAGTTTTTGAAAGTGTGGCAATTCAGCTCTACATGGACCGCACCATGTGGCCCAAAAATCTAATAAAACGACTTTCCCTCTATGATCTGATAGAGATACGTTTTGATTATCCATATTTCTTAGCGTAAAATCAGGAGCGTTCTTCGCGACAGCGAGTTGAGCCTCGGCGATCAATGAATCTATGTCAGTTGTTTTTTTTGATGGAATCAAAACTTTTAAATTTGTAACTTTTTCGCCTAAGTCTTCTATTACCTTTCGCACTTTGTCATCTTCCTGGACGGCAAGGCTTTTAATATATGCAGAGTTAGCCGCTTCCCATTGCTGGATTTTTTCGTATACTTGCCCTAATCGATACTGAATTTCTGCCTCAGCCCAATCTGCTCTACCTGATGCCGATTGTAGCATCTTCAAAGCGCTTTTGTAGTCAGCGTTCTTATAATAAGCCCAACCCAGACTACTCCGAAAATAAGCTTCTTGGGCATCAGCATTTTTCCTAAGAGCTGAATATCCAATTCTTCCGAACCCCCTTAAACCAAAAGCATTCTCAGGTGAATTAAATCTAATTGATCTTTCCAGAAGTTTGATGGCCAATGGGATTTCTTTATTATCGCGAACCAAGCGATTACCAATATATGCATACAAATCAGGATCATGAACCTCTGATCTGGCGAACTCTTGAACAATTTCAATGGCTTTTGACGGATCTTGTTTGCTGTAGTAATTATAGAGGAATCTATATCCGCTCGACGGAACTCGCCTATCTTCAATGGGCGGTTTGACTGATATAGCCTTACGGGCAAGCTGTTCTGCCTTGATTGAATCATGCTGCTCATAAAGGCCGTATAATCTCTCATATACGTCTGATAATCGGTTCGCAACATCATATTTGAGAACATGTTCTAGAAGCTGCATTTTTTCTTGAGCATCATCCGTAAGGTCTACAAGACCGCGATAAGCCCAAGCAATTTCAGATGAATCTCGAAATCGGCTGATAAGATAACGATAGGTTTTTATTGCTTCCTGAGGTTCTCCCTTTCGGAGCAAGTATTGTGCTTTCATTAATAACAGGTCAATCGAATTTGGACATTGAAGAAGAGCGGTTTCGAATATTTTTGAGCCTTCCTCGTACTTCTGACCAAACACCAAGGGCCCTAGCAATTCTCTATACGCTGGAACAAAAGTTGGATCTAATGAAACAGCTTTTTGGAGTAGTTTGGTTTTTTCATCTGAATCAAGTATACGCGCTAATAAATAAGAGAAAAGCGCATCTTGAGAATGCTTGGCGTAAAGCTCTCGATATTCTTTCAATACCTCATCTTTTCTCTCGAAATAGTAATATTCAACATCCTGATATTTTTCGTGAGCCAGACGATGATCTGGATTGAGCTGAATTGCTTTCTTGAAATGGCTCCCTGCCTTCCTCCAATTATTTCGATTGAGATATTCAGTTCCTTTAGCAAAGTAAAGATTTGCCTTTTCAATATCTGATCTCTTGTTGCATGCAATAATTGCAAGGAAACTCAATATTACAAAAGCTGTTATTATCCTAAGCTTAAACATTTCAATTTCCTCCTGAATTAAAAAGATAGCCTAAATTAATTCTGATGTGGCCCATTATTCTCTTTTTGCCAAATTTTCTTTTATAATCTCCGCTAATTTTGGATAGCTCGTGGCATCCGCGCCGATTTCGCCATAGAGGACTACGCCATCGCTGCCGATAACATATAGAGTAGGAATTCCAGAGATTCCATATTTTCTTGCAGCTTCGTCGCCATTTAGAAGTCCTAGGTAAGTATAGCCTTTCTCTTCCATAAATTTGACAGGATCGCCACTTTCCCAGACATTAATACCCAAAATAATAACTCCCTTCTTCGCATACTCCTCATGCAGCTTTTGAAGAAGTGGCATAACTTGGCGACACGGGCCACACCAGGTTGCCCAAAAGTCCATGACAACTATCTTGCCATGGAATTTGCTCAAAGAATATTGTTTGCCTTGTGCATCTCTTAAAGTCCAATCAGGTGCATTTTCGCCTTTGCGGAGAGCGGGAATAGGTCTTCCGGGCATTTGATATGTCTTTACAGCAAATCCTTCAGGCGCATCAAAAGCGTATTGCGAAGGATCGATAGGGACGTTTATTTTCATGTTAGTCATAGAAAGCACTGTCGTGATCTCTTGTTTAGGCAAAGCATTTCCTATATTTTGCGTCCTGCGGGGAAGATAATCATCAATTCCGAAAAACCACCAACTCTCTCTAGGAAATGAACTACCCGAAAATAAGACGTGAATAATATGGCAGGGCACACCAGCTATAACTGCAATACCGTCATATCTCACATCGTCTGTTCTTAATATTTTTTGAAGTGGCATTGGATCCCGAAAATCTTTCAAGATTAAATCAGCAATACTGCTTATGAGATATCCTCCCGCTTCATCGGGATCATTGATATAGAATATTTTCTCTCTTTGGAGGAGCTTTCGGACTTTTTGTCCATCATAAGAAAGCTTAAAGGGAGAGCGTATCTCATCAGGCTTTGTACGAGGTTTTTCTCCTTGAATTATAAATTTTCCCCCAAAAAATGAATCTTTGGGGGAACGAGCGAACCAAACATCCCCTTGATATGGAGTAAGAACGGCGTCTTTGTCTCCATATTTTAACGTTCCGATCACAAAGTATTCTGCCGAATACATTATTGATTGGACATTTTGAAACACTGATTCAGCTTTTGCTAAAATTTCTTTCGGATTAGGAAGCTGAGCCATTGCGAGAACAGACGAAAGAGATAAAAGTGTTATGCCGAAAACAATCTTGCTCGCATTTTTCATTTATGTCCTCCTTGCTGAGTTTGTGAAAGAAAAATTCTTGCAGTCATAATTATAGGTTACAACAAGTGCTCGGTCAAAATCTCGGCTCACATTTTGTACTCATGGCGCCTCACAGTGTACTTCGAGGTCGGCAGGTGCGATCCCTTCAAGTCGGTATGCCAGAAAACTACCCTTCTTTAACTTATTGAGGCAATCGAGCTTGTCTAGCGCGAGAAGATAGAAATCTCGGTTACACGTAAAGATAATAAATTGTCTCTTACTTGACAAACCCCGGAGCAAATCTAGAAAAGCACAGACATTAAGCTCATCCATTTGCTGGACTGGATCATCAATTAGGATCGTCTTCATGCCAGACCATCGCTGCCGCAAAGCTCCAGCTAAAAATATGGTAATAGCAAGTGCATTCATCTGAGCATCGCTGAAGAAATCCGAGGGAAGAACCGACATCTTTTGAATCTGCTTAAATGCAACAGATGCTTCCGCTTGAATGTCAAGCGCGCGCGTATCTTCGTCTATCCTGATTCTGACCGTTCCAAAGATAGGGTGTGGATTGAGTCGATTGTAAAGACATTGCGTTGTTGGCTCTAGACGCTCTAGATAACTACTGATCACATTAAATTGCTGTCTGAAGATCTCATTCTCTAAGGTCTCAAGCTTAGATACCCAATTGCTAATTTCCGATTTCCTTTTTTCAAGCTCTTCCACCCTCTTGCCGATACTAGCCTCGTTCTTCGTTAGGCTGTCAAGCTCATGTTTTATCCTTTCAAGGCTTATAAACTGAAGAATAAGTTGGCGCTTTTTCTCAAGTCGGACCAAAGATTCCCTTTTCTCACTTAAGCTCTGAATTACAACGGGAATGCTATCTCTTGGGTTCTCAGGATCGATACCGACCGCATGGCACTCAGCAAAGAAGCGATTATAAGTCAACTCGTACTGCCGAAGTTGCATCTCCTTGCTCGCAATATCCTCGCTTAACCGTTTGATGCTTTCCCTAATCTGAGCACGCGATAATTTAGCATCTTTTTCTCTACTTTCTTCTTTAACTGCCAATACATCGAGTTCTTTGACTTCATTTTGCGCTTGGTTTAGTTCAACAACTAAGCGATCACTTTCAGGTAGAAAATTTGGTTCAAAGCCGCGTTGAACCATATTGGTCTCAAGGTCATGAATGATAGAAAATATTTTGCTTCGTTCTTTCTCGCGTTGGTTGCGCTCGCCCAAGAGGCCATCCACTAAGTTTTTGTGTTTCTGAACTACGGAGTTTAAATTATCTATATCATCCTTAAGGCTTGCGGTTTCAGCGCGCAAATCAGTAATCTCGTATTTTTTAGTCGATTGTTCAAGAGCTTGTCGCCAGGTCGTCGGAACGTTTGTCGAAACTTGAACATTAGAGTCAGCGCAATCAGAAAGAAAAGATTGAATCGCTTGATCAATGGCAGCTTTATTTGAGCGCATCTGGTCGGATTCCGCTTTCAACGAGTGAATTTTCTCTGTAATCTGTTTGGCATGAATCCTCTTGGAATTAAGATCCTTTTTCATCTCATCAAGCTGACTAGCTAGGTTCTTCAATACGGGAGAAATAAAAGATAAGTGCTCATTAATGCGGGTTCTTGCGTCTTCAACTGAATTAAAACGCTGGCCGCAAAGGGGGCATTCGGCTGCTTGTACGAGTTCAGTCATTCTCGCCATAAAAGAGTTCAGTACATCATGTCGAGCAGCTTCGGTATCATAGTCAGCCTGCATCTCAATGAGTCGTGTTTGAGCAGCATTCAATTCTTCCTGAATATGGCTCAATTCCTTCTTGAGTGTGGTCATTTGGGAAGCGATCGTTCTTTCTTCCTTTATTAATTTTTCTTGCTCCTGTAGATTTGTCGATACGCTAGGCAATCGTTCTAATAGCGAGACAAGGGCATTCTCCCTGTTCGTCTTCACCGCAATTAGATGGTTAAGCTCCTTCAAGCGATCTTGTTTTTGCGTTAACACTTTTTGTTTTTCATCTAGATCATTTTTAAGCGTTTCGATCTTTTTTTGCTGACTTGATAATATGATATCCATATCATGGAGCGCCTTTTTTGCCTTAATGTAAGGCTGCAAGTTATCCCTTATCCATATCAAGTTTCTATAGCGCCTGGTAACCTCTTCCCGCTTTTTCCCTAAAATTGACAGGCTCTCCATTAAATTCTTTAATATCTTTTCTTGTTCTTGCAGACCAACTTTCTCTCTATCCAAGATATCCTTCGCGGATGCTATTTCTCCGGTAAGTATTACACAGTGCTTTTTTGTTTCTATATGTCTTTGCAGGCCTTGCTTTAGACTGTCGAGACGAACGAGCAAGCTATTAATCTCATTTATTTTTCCTTGGATAATAGTTTCCATATAAATCGCGAGAGCTTCAAATTTCCGATCCGCAGGTTCGCCACTTGCCCTCTGGACAATAGCCTCATCGAGGGTACATTGGTAGCCTTTAAGTTCGGCTAAGAGTTCGGAAACTAATTCCTCAATATTTTTGCTGGGAGTCAATGTTTGACGTAGTCTCTCGAAATCTCTCTGTCGTTCATGAAGCTTGGCTGATGAATCTGCCTCTTCCCGTTTTTGAGACTTAACCTCTTCGGCCAATCTTTTATCGTACGAACACAGGTGTCGCAACACAACTGATAATTTCTCCTTGAATCTTACAAATTCTTCTGCGCCGATCATGTTTGTAAGAATATCAAATCGCTTGGTAGGATCCAGTTCTTCGAGAAAATCTCGAATGTCATGCTGGGAGAGCATATGTGAACCCCGGAACAGGTCTCTTAGTTTCTCTATGTGCAATCGTACGTCGCTCGATGGTGCTCTCGTCCCTACGGCATAATCTATGACGGAGCGATCATTATTTACTTTTCGAGAATCAACAAGACGTTCAATTGATCTGTCTCGTTTGGTACGGACAATAGTCTTATTATCCTCAAGGTGGCACTTAACCTTTGCTTTATGTGTATCAGAGAAAACGTTGATGATTGGGTCTGGCCCTCCTTTCGCATATCGAAGTGATCCTTGTTGAAGGTGGCCGATTTGGCCTGTAATCGCCCATTCTAAAGCGTCAGCGATAGAGGTTTTGCCTACACCATTAGGCCCATATATAAACACCACATCGCCCGAAAGAGGCATATTTTCTTTTCTTAAATTCCTTATGCCTCTAAAGTCTGTAATGTCAAGAGCCTCCAATTTCGTCCGTACTAGCGATAGAGCTCTCGGCCTCATTGATTTTTTTCTATCAGAATCTGCAACATTAATATTGTATTTGCCGTTTATTATTTTCTCGAAAACACGTTCTGCTCCCGGTCTCTGGCTTGTTAGGTCAGTAATAAGATCGGGATCAAATCCCTTCACCGATTCATGCACGCCCCTGCCGATGAGGATTGAATCCCCATCGAGTAAATCTCCGAATGGCCAGAATGGTAAATCAGCTAGAAGGTCATTTATATTTTCGCCATTTATTTTAATGATATGCTTTCTACAAATATATCGGTCATCAATGATCCTGCGCACAGAAGCATAATCTAACAGTATATCGTCGCCTACGAGTAGAACAAGCTCCAAGTCACGCGCCCACGCAGAATCACCACAAATCCGGGCAATATCTCCTTGCGCTTTTTCATAAATCTCCTCAAGATGTACCGGATCATCGACTATTCTTATAAAGGCAGCAAAGCAAAGGTTTTTTATCACTAAATCTATGTTTGGGAATTCAGCAAGAGGCATTGTCGTCCAGCCAACCTCCTCAATTGTTTTTCGCACTCGGCTAAGAATCTCTTGTTTATACACCGACGTTCCCCATTGCCCGTGCAATAAAATCCATTAAGGATGGTGCACGTTTTGCTTCTTGGAAAAGGTCGTCTCGACATATAAAAATATGTATTTGAGCTGGCTCATAGGGACTAGGTCGGACATTACCTCGCTGAAAACGTCGTTTTGTTCGATCAGGTTGGAATCTTTCAATTATTGGTTCGGCACGCCCCGTGGAGCGCAGTGCCACAACTAATAAGGAACGAGCCCTTACCTCATGACGGTATTGACTATACCGATCTAGATACTTATTAATTAGCTCGTGACAATCATTTTTAGCCTCACCATCTAAAGCGGCAATGGAAATATTACTTCCTATTATAGCCGTCCATTGAACCTGTGTATCAAAATCAATTTGTCCGTGTTCACGGAGTACGCTCATAGCAGCCGCAAGTTCACGGATCGCATCGACTTCCTCGCTATCTTTCCACATGTCTGGATTACGCTTACCTCCCTCCCGGAAAAGAAACAATAGGTCCAACAAATTGGCAACTCTTTGGCCGCTTAATGTCAATATCCTTTGTCGAATTTCAGCATAATGAGAAGCGAGAAGGGAACTTTGGCCATCGTTTGATGCAGACCACCGCCTTTTATTGTCGTCGTTTGGCAAGTTCAGCAGCAAGCTGTCGCGCAGCTTACATGGAAGGCAGTCACATTCAATAAATGTTCTTATGGTGTCTCGTGTGACCAATTGGTATGAACAAGCGGGGGAATCGCAGGGATCACCTAACGCATAGCTTCGGACGTTCTCTAAAGGTAGACGTGGATTCCCAGGATCTTGTACATTGAAAACCGGCGGCACTAATGTAGCAAGATGGATTGCCGGGGTGCGCTTCCTGAAAACCGCCGATGCTACTCCATCCATTTCATATAGTTCATATCCCTTCGGCCCAATGTCCCGCTTCTGCACTTGCCATCGACCTGCTTTATAGTGGAGACCACTACGTCCATATTCTGAGGACTCTTGCGTTCGTGCCGCTTTGTTGGCCATTACGACGGCAATGCCATCATTCTTTAGGAGCCTATCCTGGAATGTAAGGATATTTCTCATATTTTCTTTTATGCAGTTTTTCGTGGAGGCTGGGTTGTATTGAGGAACAAACAAGAAGTCCAGCGGAGCTGCGTTTGGCTCGGTCTTTGAGACAAGCTTCTGACATAGAACAGAGTTTAAATGTTCGGCTCCTTGTGCCGCGATAATGTCAAAGCAAATCTGACACAGGAATGCAACCCCATTAGCACGGAAATATAGCACACGTTTTCCTCGGGCCATGTTACGGGGCTGTTCCCATTGGGATGGGATCAATTTTGCTTGGAAGTGCCAAATAACCGGCCCGCTAGCCGACTTCACGGCAATCACACAGACATTCACATACGTCCCGTCCATGAAGTCTGGTTTTGCAGCATTTTCGATTGGACTGAACCTCGTAGTAAGTATACGTGTTTGTTGACAAGTCATTCCCTCTAATCCACCTATGAATACAATGTCACCCTCGGCTTGTTCCATCTGCTGGCGAAGCCAACCTAAACCATCTGGGTTGGTCATTGGAATCGCAGCTTCAGGAAACAAAATGAATGGAATAGGCACACCACGTTCTCGGCTTTCCTCAAGTCTAATTTGAAAAGCCTGTTCAATTAGCGCCTTCTGCGCATCTCTATATGCTTCAGATATCCGAAGTGGAATTTCTCCTTCAGGCTCCAGCTCATATTCCGGTTGAACGATCACTATACCAAGCCTCTGTTCAGCATCAATATTCAGATAATCCAGATTTATAGGTACAACCTGGAAATCCCAAGCATATTCAGGCATCTGATCCTGTAACCTCCGAAGGCTTATTGATTAAGTGATTAATATTAGTAATTATATGAATTCCCTCTTGAGGTTTGCCCCAGATCCCTTTTAATTTGCTGTAATTCCAATTTAATGGACCAACGTCTCATAAAAATATATCATATGGAAAACGCAGAGACAATAGTCTTGGCTGCTATGTTTTATGATTTGACGCGATTCTTTTGGCCCCTATTTCCGTCCCATCATTAGGAAGAGGTAAAGAAGAAGTACCTGGAATGCGCCAAATCCCTTTTCTTAATCTCCCACGTCTTCGGCTTTCGCATTTATATCTCAGCCTAGGAAAAATAAGTCCCTCCCAAATACCCTGGATCAGGCTATTTCATCCAAAAGTTTACCATCTTCTATAAAAGCGGCTCATATCTATTAGCTCAATTTCATCTATCTTGAATTCGATGTACTTCTTACTCTTCCTCCGCAAACACTCTAGCTGGAAATCATTAAGTTTAATTTCCAATTCTTCAAAATAGTTAAAACCTCTATCCCCTCCAATTAAAATAAATGGACATTCACGTTTAAGTTCGGCTACATCTGATTTGAATATATCTTTCAATTCAGGATTATTTCGATTTTCTGCATCGCCTTTTAAGGAAAGTTTCCATATCCCACCAGGTTGTTCTCCGCCAGATTTTGCGATCCAACAGCTTATTTCTATTCCTTTTGTTTCATTGGATTTTTTTATTAATTCACTTAGTTTCCCTTTATGCTCAAAGAAAGAAAATAGTTCCAAATCTCTCTCTAAATAACGTTCCCTCATATCAATAAAGCCAAAACATTCAGCTATCAAGGCTTCTGATGCCTTATTCGAGAATCCAGCGCCAAATATTACTTTCCCCCTTTTGCGAAGTGCTCGTATTGCGGGGCAATAATCTGCATCATGAGAAACTATAGTAGCTACTTTCCAATTATCCATTGTGTCAAAGAGATGAGTTATTATTGTGCTGTCAATCCCTTTTTCAGATCGAGTTTGAGTTATATTCTTTTTCCCGCATTGAGAACAGTCAAATTCAAATGATTCACTCTGTTGTCCTGGCACCCCCGCTTCAAAAACACTTATGCCAACACAGAGATTTGTTCGTATCGCGAATTGTCTTAGCTCTTCGGGGGAAATCCTCGCATCCACACGTCCCATTGCTCTATTAGAATAAAATACCCATGAACCAATAGTATGTTCCTCTGGATTTATTGCTGCTGCAAGTAAGTCCATTTCAAGCCAGTCAAGAAAATAGTCTTTAATTTCCTTGGGTGGTAATGAGAATGATTGAACTAATGAATTATAAAAATTTGGCAAATCGACAAGAACAATACTCATTACTATTTTCTCCTGAAAATTATCGAATTTAGGTTACAAATGTAAATCTTTCTTTAATAAGAAATATCTCAAAAGGGAAAATATCAATTATTGTTTTGGGAAATTAGAATAAATACGACCATTAAGCGGTTTTTTCATTGCTTCTTTCTATCTACTCCCCGCAAACGGCAAATCCCTTTTCCTAATTTCTGAGGTGGACCCCATTGTCTTCACAGTTTAGAGGCCTTCCGAAGGTGTGGTCCTCGCTCGCCGTTCGTGTCCATTTTAACCATTCCGATGCCGAAAAGCCATTTTTTCCTTGCACCTTGGCTGTCTAGGCTCATCGAAAATTCACCACCTCTTCCTCGGCTTGTTGGATTTCGGGCTCCCAGATGAGCTCCTGCTTTGACGTTTTCCCTGAGACGATAGGAGTTGCCCTGGATGTTGATCGTCGTCGAGTGATAGAGGATCCGGTCGAGGATCGCCGTAGCAATCACGATGTCGCCATAAATCTTGTTCCACTAATTCAAGATGTGCTTTTCGCTAAGGGTTGGACATGGACAGGCTTGAGATCGTTGTTTCTGGGGCTTCTGTTGAAGCCGTTTTTTTGAGTTCTCATAAATAAAGAGTGTGACCGGCGGAAGCATAATACCTTTCTGCCGAAAAAGTCCAATCAAAAAAACATTATTGATCTGTACTACTCCAAGCTGCTCGAGAATCCTTTGGGGCCCGGCTTTTGGCCGACAACTATATCATATTTCCAGTCTCGTGCGAGGCCTTCAAAAGCAGGAAAAATAGTGGGTTTAAATCCCACCTTTCCCATTTCGTTCTTCAATATGCTAGCTGGGAGAGGGTAATAAGGAACGACAAGAGTCCTTAGGGCTAGGTTTTCGCCAAAAATCGTTATTATGATCAAGGCACGACGGATAGCAGGATTAAAGCTGGGATCGATATCATACACCAGCCGCGTGTGAAATGTGACTTTTCCGTAACCTTCGATTTCCTCAATCTCTGTCCTTTCAAAACGTTCAAACCACTCCTTTTCACTTGCGTCATAACGTAGCTCTTTATAGGTGGGCACATCATTCGCAGGATCACTTCTTATGTACTTTTTAG
>Ga0315279_10004431_pt1 | contig 18843 bp, 22 predicted proteins | sample YL17G06_20_MG_FD_203694 | JGI IMG/M metagenome (GOLD analysis project Ga0315279, IMG submission 203694) | Sediment microbial communities from Yellowstone Lake, YNP, Wyoming, USA - YL17G06_20 | ecosystem: Environmental > Aquatic > Freshwater > Lake > Sediment | place: USA: Wyoming | collected... | reverse complement strand
TCATGCCCTTGGAAAAGTTGCCTGCGCGATCTGCACGACGTTCATAAAGTCCGAACAGCTCGAGAAGTTCTTTCGCCCTCTTTTCCCGTTCATTCTTAGCCACTCTGTAGAGCTGAGCTGCAAAAATGAGGTTGTCCCAAGCGCTCATCTCATCATAGATATTGGATACTTCTGGCACAACTCCTACTCGCTCTTTTGCTTTGATGGATTCTCTGACAACATCGTATTCAGCGACCGTAACCGTGCCTGAAGTAGGTCTGGTCTGTCCTGTTAACATTCGTATCGTTGTAGTCTTGCCTGCGCCGTTGGGTCCTAGGAACCCGAAGATTTCGCCTTGATTGACTGTAAATGAGATGTTGTCCACTGCAAGGATGTGAGCAAACTGTTTTGTCAGATTATGAACGTCTAAGGCAAGATTCATTGATTTCCATCCTAGTGTGGTTCTTGTATACCTAGTATCGTCAGTCGTTCCAAGCTTCTTATGCCTCGTGCCACATTCGCCGGAGCGAAAATCGCGTCGCCATGACGCAGGTCAACTCGTTCATTGCCTACTGTGAATGTGCCACTTCCGTCAATGACATAAAAGCATACGTCATAGGGCTCTGGGCGAGAAGGAATGTCTTGGCCACTTTCGAGACAAACAAGGACAACATTGAACCACTTTGTTTTGCAGATGTCTTTTTTGATTCTTTGGGTCTTTGAAAATTCTGCCAGTTTAGTTAAATCCCATGTATTCAACCTCAAAACACCTCCTACACATTACTCCTTACGCTGGTTCATGATGTGGAAACGAATACCCATGAAGAGGAAAGCTGCGGCATACGCTATCAGGATTGCTATGTTGAGGACTGGTCCAAAGAAGGTTGCTCCACCCGTGGCGTATCTTGCAAGTTCAACAGTGTGAGTAAGAGGCGATAGGATAGTCACAGCCTGCATCCATTGCGGCAACTCAGCGATAGGTGTGAAGACTCCGCTCACGAAGAGCAGAGGTATGCGAACGAAGTTGAGAGGCATCATCACCTGCCCAACAGTCTGACCAGGGATTGAGGCAAACATGATTCCCAAAGCTGAGAAGGCGAGGGTTGACAGTGCAAAGCATGCGGTGATAGCCCCGATGTTAACTATCTGAGTGCCGAAGAAAGCCATACCAACCAACACAGGGATGATGGAGATTCCGGTGCCGTAGATGATTCCGCCAAGAGTTTTGCCCATAAGGATGGCGAGGAGTGAAACGGGGGAGGTCAAAAACCTATCGAATGTTTGGTCAGCACGTTCGATCGGAATGACTACTGGGCCTATAGATGAGGAGGCAAAGAAAAGTGTCTGGGAGACAAGGATTGGGATCTGCGTTGCCAGCGGTACATTCCTCCCGATGGAGAAGGATAGAAAGAGCGCGAATGGAAACAGGATTCCAAACATTATCGCTGGGGGCTGCGTATAATAGGTCCGCATGTCTTTGACGGCGATGGCCCACGCTACACGTATCTCTCTACCAAGATGGCTTGATTGCACGTCATTCATTGTTGCTCCTTCCTCCCACTCATCTTTTGTGCTTTTCCATGACCCTTTTTTTCAGGTTCCTCTTCTACTGTCGCAGGCTTGACGCCCGTCAACTTCACGAACACATCTTCTAAGCTCGGACCGACAGTGTTGACAGTAATGAGTTTGAGGTTGTTGTTCTGAGCATAATTACATGTGGAGGCTAGGACGCTGCTTGGGTCGCGGGTGAAAAGTTTGAACTTGTCACCTTGCTTCACCGCCTCGCTCACCTGCGGAAACTCTGCCAAATCCTTTAGAGCGTTTTGAGGTGTGGCCTCAAAGGCTACCTCCACGGACTGCAAACTTTCCATAGTCCTCTTGAGTTTTTCGGGAGTGTCGATGGTTGCTATTTTGCCGTGGTTGATGATTGCAACCCGGTCGCACATCTGACTCGCCTCTTCTATGTTATGAGTTGTGAGGAAAATTGTTAGACCCTGCTGATTCAGCTTCCGAATCAAGTCACGTATGATGAGGACGCTCTGCACGTCCAACCCTGAAGTGGGTTCGTCGAGGAAGAGAATGCGTGAACGATTCATCAAGGCCATAGCGATGCAGATGCGTCGTTTCATGCCTCTGGAAAACCCCTTGATCTTCTCTTTGCGTCGCTCATAGAGCCCAAACATTTTGAGGAGCTCCTCCGCGCGGCTCTCCCGGAACGCCTTGGGCACGTCATAGAGCTTTCCAGTGAAGACGAGGTTGTCCCAAGCGGAGAGATCTTTGTAGACATTGCTTACATCGGGGACAATCCCCATCTGCTCCTTAGCTGACACAGATTGACGTTGAATATCATAACCGATTATGGTTGCCGTTCCTTCCGTCGGACGGGAAATTCCCGTGAGCATTCGTATCGTGGTTGTTTTCCCAGCACCATTAGGGCCAAGGAACCCAAAGATTTCACCCTCTTCAACTCGAAAGTTTACGTGATCTACTGCCAAAAGATCATCATAATATTTCGTCAGATTTATTGCTTCTATTGCATTGCCCATGTTTTGTCACTTTACCGATTTTTCAACCTAGAAATGGGGTAATGATGTTTGCTGTATTCATTGTTTGAGACCACCGCTTCCTGTGCCAACTTTTCCAATCGTTTATCAAGCGCCACCCTAAGCTTCAGGCTTGGATGTTTTCAACTTTGCATTTCTCTGATCTTCTCTTCCACGGCCTTGAGCTCATTCTTCAGCTGGTCTGCATAGCTTTTCAGCTTCTCCATCTTCTCGGCTTTCGTTAAAAACCGTCTTCTGTAACCGCCTCCCTCTCCATGCATGCCGCACCCACAGTGGTCTTCATGTCTCCGATGATGCCCTCCACAACCACAGGTTTCGTCCATTTATTATCACCTCTATTCCTAGTACTATTAGAAGTAAAGTATTTATGCTATCAAGTTTATAGTGAAATAGTTGCTATTCAAGAGGAAAGTGAGGGTATGCAGAACAAGAATGACGTAGTCTGTTTTTGCCCGCTTGAGGGAATCATAGACGTGATTAGCAAGAAATGGGCACTTCTCATTATAAATGCAATCGGGAACTACGGTAGCCTCAGATTCAACAGACTCATGGAAGAACTCAGGGGCATAAGCCCTAAGACGCTTGCAGACACGCTAAAACAGCTTCAAGTGGAAGAGCTACTTAAGAGAGAATCATTTGCCGAAATCCCGCCTCGTGTCGAATACTCATTGACAAAAGATGGAGAAGGTCTTAGAGAAGCGGTGATCCCGATCCTAAAATGGGCTGCCAATAGGCAATGCTCAAGAAAGAAATGTTCAGCAACCTACAACAAAATCCCTGCGCATAGAATTAAAAACAGAGCCACTCCAGAAAAGAATCACAGTGACTGACGACAAACAGCTTCACTGCTAACACGCGCTACGTCTCTTTTGCAGCGTGCGTTAATTGACCGCTATGAAAAGCTATTGTCTGATTTCATGTTTTTAGAATGTTGTGTTTCCAGCTTGCGTTGCGAAACCTTTAAGAGAGTTATGAATATTTATTCATAACCGTGCCTAGACCCAGAATATGCCGACGAGTCTGCTGCGAACCAGGCGTGACGTATTTCAAACCCAGAGGAGTTCCAATGGCTTCCTTAGAAAGCGTCGGCCTAAGCGTAGATGAATTTGAAGCGATACGGTTGAAGGATCTCGAGGGATTAGAGCAGACAGCGGCTGCTGACAGTATGCGCATATCGCAACCGACATTCCACAGAGTCATAGAAGCCGCAAGAAAGAAAGTGGCAGATGCGTTGGTCAACGGCAAAGCAATACGAATAGAAGGAGGAAAATACATGACGGACGCAAATAGAAAATTCAAATGCCTTGATTGCGGCCACGAGTGGGAGGAACCGCATGGAAGAGGAAGACCTAGCGCTTGTCCTACGTGCGGAAGCAAGAATGTCCACAGGGCACCCCAGGACAGAGGGTACGCTCGACTCGGAAGAGGCCACAGAGGACATTTTGAAATATGAAGGTGCTTTCGAATTGACAAGCACACAAGTAGTCACAGAGAGAGAAAAACAGTTTTCGGACCAAGAGCAGAAGCTCAGGGCCAAAATGAGCAAGGTCAGACACAAGATAGCCGTGATAAGCGGGAAAGGAGGCGTGGGCAAAAGCACAGTGGCAGTGAACCTGGCCGTGGCCCTCGCGATGCATGGACACGCCGACCATATCGGGATCCTTGACGCAGACATACATGGTCCCAGCGTGCCGAGAATGCTCGGACTGACGGGCCAAAGACTCCGAGTGGGCCCGTCAGGAGCCTTTCCAGCCTCAGGCACGTTAGGGATAAAGGTTGTTTCCATGGACTTCCTGCTGCCTGATGAAAATGCGCCAGTGATTTGGCGTGGACCGCTGAAGATGACTGCGATTCGCCAGTTTCTGTCAGAGATAGTCTGGGGAGACTTGGACATTCTGCTAATTGATCTGCCTCCCGGAACAGGGGATGAACCGCTAAGCATTGCTCAGCTGCTACCAGAGATGGACGGCGTCGTGATAGTGACGATCCCATCTAAAGTCTCGCAAGTGGTCGTTAAGAAGTCTGTCACTTTTGCTCGGCAACTCGGAATGCCCATAATCGGCGTCATCGAGAACATGAGTGGCTTCATATGTCCTCATTGTGGAAAAAAATCTGACATATTTGAGTCTGGCGGCGGACGGAAGATAGCTGAAGAACTTAATATCGCATTTCTTGGAAGCATTCCAATTGATCAAGAAATCTGTGAGGATGCTGATAGAGGGGAACCGTTCATCGTCGAGCATCCTAACTCTAGGGCTTCAAAGTCCTTCATGGAAATTGTCAGGGAGATCGAAGATTTCCTGAAACAGAAGGGAAGAAAGTAGTGGAAAAGGAGGTGACACAATGAAAACTACACTTATTGTTCCTGTGTCAGATAACAACGGTTTGAACGCTAGGATAGCGGAGCATTTCGGAAGAGCGCCTTTCTATGCCGTTGTGGCTTTGGACAAGGACGGAAAAGTCGAAAACGTCGAGACTTTAGAGAACAAAGGCGAACATTTTGGGGGCGAAGGACACATGCACGACCACATTCTGGAGCGGAAACCGAACGCGATAATAACCTACGGAATGGGTCCAAGAGGTTTGAGTGGCTTCCAAGAAGCAGGAGTAGCAGTGCTGAAAGCGAACGCAGATACGGTCGAAGGCGTAGTCGCTGCATACAAGGATGACAAGCTTCAAGAGCTTACCGAAGGCTGCCATCACGCACACCATCACTAGGATTAGAACTCAGAGCTTGATTCTCGAATGAACGAGAAGAACCAGCTTTTTAGAAAAGGGGAAAGAGCTGCGATTCTTTCTGCAGCTGTTCTCCTAGCGTTCAGCCTTCTGAAAGGCACAGTGTCAGTGATCTCTGGGAGCGTGGCATTACTCGCAGACTCGATTCATTCCTTTGCTGACATCTTTTCCTCGATTGCAGTCTGGGCTGGACTCAAGCTAGTTCAGAAAAAACCTACCGAAAGATTTCCATACGGATATTACAAGGCAGAAACCTTGGCCTTGCTAATAGTCGCCGTGACGATCGTTGTATCAGGTGTTCTGATGCTGAAAGAGGCTGTTGGATAAACTGTTCGAACCCAGCATTGTCCTGTTTCCATCTGTCGTTCTCGCGGTGGCCGCTTTTTCAGGGCTATCCTCTTACTTTCTTGGCAGGTACAAGAAAGGCGTGGGAAGCCTTATCGGCTCTCAGTCGCTTGTTGGTGAAGGACAACATTCTTTGGTAGACGTGTATACTTCGTTATTGGTTTTCGTAGGTGTCTTGTTTGCCAGCCTAGGTTATCCGGTGGCTGAGGTTTTGGCAGGGCTTGCTATTGGGTTGTACGTTATGAAAGTGGGGTTGTGGTTTGGAAAAGATGCAGTGCTGGTTCTTATGGATGCTTGTTTGAGTCCGCAAAAGGCCAAGGAAATGAAGGAAATAGCGGAGGGAGTAAGGGGAGTTAGGGGAGTGCATGATCTCAGATTGCATAAATCAGGACCAGTATCTTTTGGTGAGATGCACATAGAGGTGGAAGAAGCTCTTCCTCTGGAGAAAGCACACGAGATTTCAGATGAGATCGAAGGAAAAATCAGAGAGTGTTTCAAGGACATCGAATCAATTACAATTCATGTGGAACCAGCACAAAAACAGAAAATCAAGGTTGGCATTCCAGCGGTGGAAGACAAAAGATTGGAATCAAAGACTTCTGCTCATTTTGGCAATGTACCCTTTTTTGCTTTCATAGAACTGGAGAATAATCAAACAAAGTATGTCTATGTCAAGGTCAATAGTGCGGCAAGAATGGCGAGGAAGAAAGGAATAGGTGCTGCTCAATTCCTAGTAGATGAAAAAGTTGACGCGGTGCTTGCAGGGGGTATGGGTGAGGGTCCGTTTCACCTATTGAGAGACAACCTTGTTCAGATATTTGTCCTTCCAGAACAGGTTGAACTCAAGGAAGCGATTCGTCTTCTCAACGAGAACAAGCTTGAAAGAATGACAGCGCCGTTTGAGAAAAATGAGACAGATGATAGGTAATGCGCATTGTGTATCGATGTTATCTCGCGCACGCTAGACGAAACTCGAGGAATTTGATTCATGTCTGATGAGGAAGGATTGAGGGAATTGTTGAGGAAGGCTGGGTATTCGGAAAAAGCCATAGATTATTACATAAAGAAACGGAATGTGGGCGTGATCGAAGGTGCCGAGGCCGCAGAGTCGCACACTGGTCTCTGTGGGGACAGCATGAGAGTGTACTTGAAGATTGAGAAAGGCTTGATAATAGATGCCAAGTTTCAAGCTGTTGGGTGTGCCGGGGCATTTGCGTCAGGCTCTGCTCTTACAGAAATGGTTAAGGGAAGGACGTTGGAAGCTGCTGAAAAGATAACGGAGCGCGAAGTAACGAGAGATTTGGGAAAGCTCCCTGGACCGAAGCTGCACTGCGTCCGCTTAGCCGTAGACGCGCTCAGAAAGTCTATTGCAAGCTACAAGGAGCCGCAAAGATTCAAGGGCTAGCGCACGCTTCTAGGCTCCCCTCTTCTTTATGTGTGGTGATTTGATGCGTTGGAAAGATTACGAACCTAGAAAATGCGTGGTGTGTGGCAAAACCTACAAGCCATGTGTAAGTTTTCAGAAAAAATGCCGCGCATGTTTAATGCACGTCTTTCGCAAAAACTATTACTGTTTGTATTGTAAAAAGTGCTTGGGCAAGTTGAGACCTTTTGAACCCGTTCAAGCAAAACTGTTCTGTTCAACTGATTGTTTCAACGGTTATCTTGACATTCAAAGAGAAATTCGCCGAAGATTTCCGCTTTCCCAGACACCCCAAGAATTGACCGAATTGAAAGAGCAGGGTCGAGATTATGCCCACAATAGTAACAAATCAACAGCTTAAGTTGTCAGCGCGCGCATTTCTATGTATACATCGACCTCGCAATCGCGCGTGCTATTGTGTGTCGATGTTTTCTCTTTCGCTGTGGACGGTTTAGGGATCCTTCAAAAATCGGTTATGTTGTGGCCTTTTGCTCTTGCTTTGGCTATTATGTTTTTGTACCATTCTGGTAGTTCGAATTTCTCGATTTTTCTTGCTGGAGAGTAGGGTTTGATGTCTAATACTGGCGTTTCATTAAGAGCATCTATTCCTTTGACGTGAAGGATTTTGCCCTTCCTCCATAGTAGTCTCACTGCAGACAAGCCTATAGGATTTGGTCTGTTAGGCGAGTCCAGGCAGAACACTCCAACCAAGGGGACCTCTTCCAGGTTCAGTCCATACCTGACAACGATTCTGGGCTTGATCTTGAGCCGTTTTCTGTTTTCCGCGGTGATGTTGTGCATGTAAAAGAGAATTAGCAGATGAGAAAAACCATCAATGGCTTCTAGACCATCGGCGTATTCGTCGAGAATTTCAATATCCGCTTCCAGTTCCTCAACCGGCTGATTTCTCATCTCTTCGCCAGTAAATTTCGTTTTTACAAAGCCTATCGGATTCAACTGGATGCTCAAAATGCCCACCTTTCAGACGTTATTCCATGCTTCCGGGAGTAAATCTTGAGCCCCTTATATGCCTAGCGCGCGCTCCATTTCCTTGCACCTATTGCTGGAAAACCTCTAGCAACCAAACTTGTAACCACCATTGCTCCTATGAATCCGCCTATGATGCCGCCAATTGCGTGGAGCCCAGCCCATCCTAGAATCCCGCCCCAACTGACTAAAGCAGACGGCGCCATGAAATAGTTGCCGATAATGAGACCCGCAACAGCAGCTGACAGCACTGAAGTGAACAACAATGAGATCGCTGTCAAAGATGCCTTCCTGAAATAGAAATCATATCTCGCGATCCAAGCGACGGCGTCAAAGACCACACTGGCAACAGTGAAACCCAGGAAAAACACGCCGCCAGGATTGAATATGAAGTTTATCGCGGTCGCGATAAGCCCGACGAGAGTTGTGGCTCCGAGTTTTCTGACCCACCACACAGTCATGGATAGCACTGAAAAGCCGATCATGTCGCAGAGGATAGGCAACCCGAACAGTCTGAAGACGATTGGGGAAAAGATGGAGTTTAGCACGCCCCAAAGGGCCGCAAAAAGGGCTACAGAGGCTATTTCTCGACTTGAATAGTGAGGCATGATACTTCACTAGTGCACGTATTACGATTATGCCAAGTCGTAACACCAGATATAAAAGCCTTCTGCAACTGATGGAATATTCGAAAAGGTGATTTATTGCCTCAGAAAATGAAGGTGACAAGGTTCAGTGTTTCACTTCCGCCTCCATTGCTGAAGAAGCTGGACGAAAGCTGGAAGAAAATGCATTATGAGGACCGCTCCAAAGCGATTCATGATGCAGTAAGGAGCTTCATCAGCGAGTTCGAATGGATGCAAAAGGGAACCGGACAAATAACAGGTGCCATCCTAGTGCTGTACTACTTGGACAAACCCGGTCTACTAGATGAGATCGCGAGAACTCAACACCAATTCAGGAACGTAATCTCTTCAACTACACACATCCACCTAGAAGAGGACAAGTGTCTTGAAATGATCGCCATCAAAGGAGACACCCGCGAAATAAGAAGTCTCACTCAAACCTTGATGACTAAGAAAGGAGTAAAACAGGTGAAGGTTGCCGCTCTAGCGCCATAAATAGAGCCGCGCGCGCTAAAGATCGAGTCAAGAGCAGCTTAGATTGGAACCAACTTGTTTTTCTACACCTCTTTCCCATGATGATCTCCGTGAACCAAACGACAAAGTACAAAACCCATAGAAGCTGGAAGCGCGCGCGGAGCGAAATTGCGACTTCGACGAGTTGGCCTTACAACAGGGCTTCAACGCAAAAAACAAGTGTATAACGAAATAACCTGAATAGTCTTCGGGCGTTCTATGCCTTTTTCTCGGCGCGCGCTTCTTCGATCTCGCAGGGTTAGCTTACGTTAGCTCTCAATAATACACACTGCAGAAAATCTTTCCCACGCTCGGAGTCGAGATTCAGTGGCCACGTGGCACAAGTCAAATATGAGACTTCCAATGCAGATTGATTGATGAACGCGTGCTTCTGGAGGATGCGGGTATGCCTGAAGCAACTGCAATTCTGGAATTTGAAACGCAGCATTTCACAGTAAGGCTTGATGAGAATCAGCTCAAGATAGACTTGAAGGGGAGCTTGAAGAACGACATTGAGGAAGCGCTTGAAAACAAGCCGATTCTCAAAGAAACCATCGGCGGCATACTCAGCGTTTTTGTTCCATTGCACATACGCCTCACCGAGATAGAGTCGGTACGTGTGAATGAAACAGGAAAAGTCAAGATAAGTCTTCCACATCGTCGCGACATCCTCATTCCGCTTGAACTCAAAGACGCAGAGAAGCTTGCGGACAGACTGAACGAGTTGATCCCAAGAGCAAAGAAAAAAGAATGGGAACGCATCATCAGAAAGCGCACGGTCAAACTCCAAGAAAGAGCCAGAAAACACGGCAGGCACATTCCACCAAGCTCTTACGTCACGATGCCCTGGTATTTCCCAACAGAACAGGTTGACAACGTTCCCAAATTGCAACGCAGAAGAAAGAGGAAGAGACCCACGCGCCAAGGTTGAAGCATCTCGGAGGGACAGAAGAGTTAATATTTCCAGGTTTTTATTCTAGCTTGGGTGAATCAGTTTGCCGATAGATCCTGATTTTCAGAAGAACCGAAAGGTTGTAGGTCAACACAATGGGCACAACGTCTGGGGGCCTGTTGAACCCCTTAAGAAGCTGGGCATCCATGGGACCACCGTGGCTGTCGACTGGGACGTATGCACTGGAGACGGCATCTGTCTCGATGTCTGCCCCGTGACGTTGTTTGAATGGGGCGATTCTCCAGGCCACCCGAATTCAGAGAAAAAGTCTGATCCCGCCAGAGAGCAAGACTGCATAAAGTGCCTTGCCTGTGAAACCCAGTGCCCCACACAAGCCATCAAGATAACACAATAGAACGCTTCGCAGCTTCAGGCTTGGAAGAAACTTTTTTATTCCCCTTTCTTGGCACTGTTGTAGAGAGGATTCGTCATGAAGGTCAAACCTGACAGGACGTTGGACTGCGTGGGCTTGTACTGTCCTGAACCCGTTTTCAAGACAAGGCTGGAGTTGGATGAACTGAAGGTCGGCGAGACCTTGGAGGTCTTGGCAGATGATCCTGCCGCGGAGTCTGACATCCGCAGCCTTGTGAAGAATCTGGAGCAGGAACTTGTGAGCGTCACCAAGGACGGCAGTACGGTTCGTATATTAATAAGGAAGGTTAAATGACGATTATTAGGAAGTGAATTGAAATGAGTGCTAATAAGAAAAAGATTCTGTACGTGCAGACCAGCGGCGTTGACACGCCTGAACGAGCTTACGCACCGTTCATCCTGGCAACCACAGCATCAATGATGAACATTGAAGCCACCGTCTACTTCGTTATAAAGGGCATAACGCTCGTCAAGAAAGGCGAAGCTGAAAAAATCAAGGTCGGCAGTTTTCCGTCGCTCAAAGAGGTGATGGACCAGGCAATCAAAGCCGGGGTCAAGTTTGCCGTATGCGAACAGAGTTGCGGGTTGATGGGAATTCCGCGTGGAGACTTCACGAAAGAGGCACAGATTGTTGGGGCAGCAACGCTCAACGATTTAGCCCTCAACGCAGACACTGTTCTCTGCTTCTAAGTGAGCAAGCCTTGTCAGCGACAAAACGCGTCTACATGGATCACGCGGCGGGCAGAACAGTCGAACCCCGCGTCATAGAAGCCATGTTGCCTTACATGAAATCGTCCTATGGAAACCCATCATCACTACACGTGTTTGGCCAAGAAGCAAAGCGTGCAGTCGAAGAAGCAAGAGCAAAGGTTGCAGCATTAATCAACGCAGAGAAGAAAGAATCAATCATATTCACGTCAGGAGCAACTGAAAGCAACAACCTGGCCATCAAAGGCGTGGCCAACCGCAACAAGGACAAAGGGACTCGTATTCTAACCTCCAGCGTCGAACACATGTCCGTCGTCAACACTTGTAAATTCCTGACTACAAAGGGATTTGAAGCTGTCTTCCTTCCAGTTGACAAGTACGGCTTCTTGAACCTGGAGAGCTTGCAGAACGAATTAACCGACAAAACAGTCCTCGTCTCCATAGTCTACGCAAACGGCGAAATAGGAACAATCGAACCGATAAGAGAAATCAGCAAAATAGTGCACGCCAAGAACGCTTATCTGCACGTTGACGCCACGGCCGCCTGTGGCCAAATTCCCGTAGACGTCAAGAGTGAAGGCATAGACTTGCTGACAATCTCTTCGAATGACATGTACGGGCCAAGGGGCTTAGGTGCGCTCTACATGAAGGAAGGAGTCCGCCTCGAACCTTTGATGCACGGTGGCGGCCAAGAAAGGGGTCTGAGGTCAGGGACAGAGAACGTGGCAGCCATCGTAGGTTTTGGAAAGGCAGCAGAAATAGCCAAAGAGGAAATGCAATCCGAAAGTGCTCGACTGACTAAGCTGAGAGACAGGTTCATCGATGGTCTGCTTAAGCCGATTCCGTATTCTTTCTTGAACGGCCACCCCACGACACGTCTGCCCGACAATGTCTCCGTAAGATACAGCTTCATAGAGGGAGAGTCCATGCTGCTCAGCTTAGACATGATGGGCGTGTACGCGTCATCCGGCTCTGCTTGCACGGCGAAAACTCTGGAACCGTCCCACGTTCTATTGGCTATAGGGTTGAAGCATGAGGAGGCTCACGGTTCTCTGATGTTCACTCTAGGTCGGCACAACACGGAAGAAGATGTTGACTACGCAGCAAGCTTAATGCCAGACATCGTTAAGAGACTAAGAGGTATGTCACCTCTGACGCCAAAGGAGTTGAAAACATAATGTATACTGAAAAGGTCATGGAACACTTCAAAAACCCTCGCAACGTCGGCGAAATCCCAGATGCTGACGGCGTCGGCACAGTGGGAAACCCCGTGTGTGGAGACTTGATGACGATTTACATCAAGGTCAAAGACAACCGTCTGGTCGACATCAAGTTCAAGACATTTGGCTGCGGTTCAGCAATCGCAACGAGTAGCATGATAACGGAATTGGCCAAGGGAAAAACGTTGGAAGAAGGCTTGAAAATCACGCGGGCAAACGTGGCTGATGAGTTGGGCGGGCTTCCCGCCGTAAAAATGCACTGTTCCAACCTTGCCGCGGACGCGTTGCACGCCGCAATTGAGGATTATTATAAGAAGCATGGAAAAGGGGGAGAGATCAAAAAATGAAACCGCAATTCGTCCAGTGTGAATTCTGCAAAGCAGAGATTCCGCAGGAAGCATGCAAGCTAGCTTCTCACCGAACGGTGATTAAGGGCAAACAGTACGTTTTCTGCTGCGCAAGATGTGCCGAGCGATACGGACAGACAAAGAAAAAGTGACGCAAACGTTCAGAAGATTTTCCTTTTTTCTTTCCATTCTTCTTGACAATACTAGATTTGAGGTTCTGTTAACTCTTAGGGTCTTGCATGGACTAGCGCGCGCAAAGTGGATGTCTCTAATCAAGAAGGCAAATCAACATCAGAGGTTTGAGACAAGTTCTTAAGGCGTTATGGGCTAAACCGATATTACCACATACACATTGATTGGAACTACTTTTGTATCTTTAGCCATTCTGCAAGTTCGCAAAGTGCTTTGTTATCACTTGCATTCAAAACTGGAATGGGTATCTTTTGTCCATCAGGAGAATTATAGTTTACCGCTTCTTTGTATTCAGGCATCAACGCAAAATTCACAGAAACAACGTATAAACGTCCTTTTAAGAAATCTTCCATCAATTGATCTGTTGAAGGTGGCAGAGGAGCATGAGTGAAGACTACTCCCTTTGCCCAATTCAACGATACAGGTTGCCCACTGCTTCTTATCTGTGCGAAAATATAGAGTAGATTTTGGACGTTTTTGTAGAGTACGCATTCTTTCACAACAATTTCCTCAAATGGTTCATATGTAATTTTCATTTTACACGCCGCTATCTATTGGTATGGAAAGACTCTTAAAGTTTCTTTATTGACGCAAAAGCCCCGCGAGTTAACAAACTTCTCTAAGACCCTAAGAGTTAACAGAACCAGATTTGACAATCTTCATAAGTCAAACAGGAAAAAGCGTATTCGGTCCTAGGAATGACTTGTTGGAAATGGTTTGACGGGATGTTGAAAGAAGCCGGGGTAAAGGTAAATGACAAGAACAAAGACAAAGTTGACAAGGTTATCCATCGCTATGTTGGCGAACAATCGAGCTACGGACGCTGTTCAGCAGACTGGCGCAAAGCTCGAAAAGAGATTCAAGACAGTGAAGCGATGAAAAAGGAACTCATCGAGCAACTCCAAACTGCGATATGACATTCTTTCCAAACATTATGTGCTCAGGAGACGTTCCAGAAAACGCTTACTGCACGGTAGGCTTTAAATACAGTGAGTTTATGATTTCTCGCAAAAGTGAGGTTTGACCGTGGAGAAATGGGAATGCTCAGTTTGCGGTTACATTTACGATCCAGCAATAGGAGATCCCGAACACGGCATAAGAGCTGGAACGCCGTTTGAGGCTCTGCCCGATGACTGGATCTGTCCAGTCTGCGGAGTTCCGAAGGAGCAGTTTGTCAAAAAAGAATGAAAAAACGTAACTCTTTTCTTGCTGAATCTCTTCTTATAAACTTCATATTCCAAAGGCAGCAAGTTTGAGTTGATTAAGCATGCCCATTTTGAAGATTACAAAAAGGGATGGAAGAGTCGTTGATTTTGAGCCACGGAGAATCAGGGATGCAATATACAAGGCTTTCATCGCTGTGGAACTTCACGATGGGGAGAAAGCTGAAAGGATTACGAGTGAGGTTGTCAAGCTTCTAGAGCAGAAGTTCGAGGGAAAGGTTCCCTCTGTTGAGGATGCACAGGACGCTGTTGTAAAGGTTTTGGGGGAAAAAGGTTACGGAAAGGTTGCTGAAAGCTATCAGTCCTACAGGGAGAAAAAGCAGGAAATCAGGAAGTTAAGACAAAAGCTGGAATTTGAGGAGCCCAAGTTAACGGTGAACGCGCTTGAGGTCTTGAGGCAGAGATACCTTTTGAGGGATGAAGATGAAAGAATCGTAGAATCTCCTGCTGAACTGTTCAAGAGGGTAGCACGGGCAGTAGCGGCTGCAGACAGTAACTACGATTCGAACCCGAACGAAATTGAAAAAGTCTTCTACGGAATGATGTCAAGGCTTGAGTTCATCCCTAACACGCCGACTCTGTTCAACGCTGGCACGCGGCTGGGTCAGCTGTCAGCGTGTTTTGTCCTGCCGGTTGAAGATTCGCTCGAAGGCATCTTCACTTCAGCAAAGAACATGGCCTTGATAGAGCAGAGTGGGGGAGGCGTCGGTTTCGATTTTTCAAGGTTGCGGCCCAAGGGCGACATAGTCAAGTCGACCAAGGGAGTAGCGTCTGGACCCGTGAGTTTCATGAGGATCTTTGACACTGGCACAGAAATCATAAAGGCTGGTGGAAAACGCAGGGGAGCGATGATGGCAGTCTTGAGAGTCGACCACCCGGACGTTGTCGAGTTCATAACCTCCAAACAGCAACCTGGGTTTCTCTCAAACTTCAACATTTCAGTCGCGGTGACTGATGACTTTATGAAGGCCGTTGAGGAAAATAGAGAGTACTGGCTGGTGAACCCGCGGAACAAGGAGAAGACCAAGAAGCTCAACGCGAAAGAGGTTTGGGATCTGATGGCAAAGTCAGCCTGGATGAGCGGCGACCCCGGCGTCATATTCATCGACGAAATCAACAGACACAATCCCACTCCACAAGTGGGAAGAATAGAGTCCACGAATCCTTGCGTTACCGAGGACACGTGGATCATGACGGAGGATGGTCCGAGACAAGTTGTTGACCTGATTGGGAAAAGGTTCGTTGCAGTCGTGCAGGGTAACAGATGGAACGGCTCGAAGGAGGGCTTCTTCTCAACAGGAGTGAAGCCGATCTACAGGATTAGAACTGAAGAGGGCTTCGAACTTCGCCTCACGAAAGATCATCCTTTGATGAAGGTCAAGAAGATGACAAGGTGGAAGATTGAAACGGAGTGGGCGAAGGCCGAGAGGGTGAAGGCAGGCGACAAGATTGTTCTGAACGACCACAGGAACTTTGACGGATGGAAGGGGAAGTACACTGAAGGGGAAGGGTATCTAGTCGGTCTGCTCCTTGGGGATGGAACAATCAAACGGGACAAGGCAGTTCTCTCGTCGTGGGGCGAAGAGAATGGCGCAAGGGCAATCAGATCGCTGGCCTACAACTACGCAGAAAAGCTTCCCCACAGGTCGGACTTCAGAGGATGGACAAGGGTGAAGGGCAGGACCGAATACCGCATGTCCACAGGGTACCTGAAAGCCATTGCAGAGGAACTCGGTCTGGAACCTGGGAAGAAGACGGTTACCCCAAGTATGGAGAAGGCCTCTTCTGAATTCTGTCTAGGCCTACTGAGAGGATTGTTTGAGGCGGACGGTTCAGTTCAAGGAACTCAGTCTAAGGGAGTTAGCATAAGGCTCGCGCAGAGCAACCTTGGAACGCTGAAAGCAGTGCAGCGCATTCTGCTGAGGCTCGGAATATTCTCGAAGATTTACATGAACCGACGAGGCACAGGCTTAACGAGGATGCCTAACGGGAAGGGCGGGACGAAAGAGTACCTTCACAGGCCTCAGCATGAGCTGATAATCTCCAATGTTAACATGCGCCTTTTCCACGAGAAGGTGAGGTTTGGGGATACAGAAAAGGAAGCAGAGCTTGAAAAAGCAATGAGGTCTTACAGGAGAAATGTGAACAGAGAACGGTTTGTGGCAACGGTAGCGGAAATGGCTCCGATTGGCGCTGAAGACGTTTACGATGCTACTGTGTCAAGTGTGCACATGTTTGATGCCAACGGTTTCTGTGTTCACAATTGCGGCGAGCAGCCGTTGCTTCCTTATGAGTCCTGCAACCTGGGTTCTATCAACTTGTCCCAGATGGTCGTGGATGGGAAGACAGATTGGGAGAAGCTCAGGGAAACTGTTAGGAACGCGGTGCATTTTCTTGACAACGTGATTGATGCGAACAAGTATCCTTTGAAAGAGATCGAGCAGGTCACTTTGGCTAACAGGAAGATAGGTTTGGGTGTGATGGGCTTCGCGGACATGCTTATCAAGCTTGGAATTCCGTATGATTCTGAGCAGGCTTTGAGGCAGGGCGACGAGATAATGAAGTTTATTGAGGAGGAGGGGCACAAGCGGTCTGAAGAGTTGGGTCAGGAACGGGGTTCTTTCCTGAACTTTGAAGGCAGCATCTGGAAAGACAGGCATTCTGCGCTCAGAAATTCCACGGTTACAACAGTTGCGCCCACAGGAACCATTAGCATAATAGCTGGTTGTTCTTCGGGCATTGAACCGATCTTCGCGATATCCTTCATAAGGAACGTTCTAAGCGGGACGAGGCTGTTCGAGACAAATTCGCTGTTTGAGGTGATGTCTAAGGAGCGCGGGTTTTACAGCGCAGAACTGCTTGAGGAGATTGCCCACACGGGTTCTGTTCAGAATATCAAAGGGTTTCCTGAGGACGTCAAGAGGCTCTTCGTTACGGCTCTGGACATCGCGCCCGAATGGCACGTGCGAATGCAGGCTGTTTTCCAGAAGTACACTGATAACGCTGTCTCGAAGACTGTCAACTTGCCTTCAGAAGCCACGGTTGAAGATGTTAGGAAAATCTACGAACTCGCTTGGAAGCTGAAATGCAAGGGCGTCACCGTGTTCAGGTACGGCAGTAAACCGGAGCAAGTGTTGTACATTGGAGAGATAAAAACTGACAAGGGCAAATTCGTGTCCCTCGAACCAGAATATTCAGGAGGATGCCCCACGCTAAACTGTCCTTTCCCCAGCTAGCCTCAATGCTTGGTCCTCCTTCGCACACCACTTCTGATGGCTGTTAAACTTACGGGCGCTGTCAGATATTCATGCGCGCACAAAGGGTTCGACAAAACTGCTTTGCTAGGTCATCTTTCTCCTTTGAGCCAGCCCTTGATTCCGAGTTCTTTGACCACTATCGTCACCGGTTCCGGTTCGTGTGACTTGTACTTCCCATTCTCGTCTAGGTACAGTACTGTCGGTTTGAATGAAAACATGCCTTGTACCGTGGGCTTAAGAACGAGTTTCACTTCTTCTGTTTTCAGTGGTTCAAGTCGTTTTCCTTTCATGTTGAGGTAGCTATCTTCTACTCGGTAGGCTTCGGGTTTTTCTGTCAGCTCGAAACCATTGGGGATAATGTCAGTGATCTTAGTCAGAAGCGCAGGGCCCTTTCCAGCGTTCACGAGTTCCAACTCTATGTCAAGGCTTTCGCCGACTTTCAGATCCTTTTGACGGATTATCAGGTTTGCTTGTACGTCTGCATGCTCAAATCTTTCTGAGCCGACGGCTTCTTCGCTGGTTGGAGTCGGAGCGACGAAAGATGTCGTTGTTGAAATGACAGTTGGGGTGTGCAAGACCTCAGCAATTGATACAGCCAATTCTCTTTCCTCCCTTACCTTGTCGAGCAGTCTCCTCACTTGTTCCCTTTTCTCTGGGTGCTCTGCCTTCATGTAGAAACCAGCGGATGTTTGCAGAACTTTTTCAGCAATCGTGTAGAGTTTAGCCTTTTTTTCCGGGTCTTCTTCCCTCTTAGCGTTATCCATGTGCACATAAGCATCAAAGAGCAACCCAGTGGCTTTAGCGTATTCTGAAGCGCTTTGGAAGCCAGCTTTCACATAGTATTTGGCGGCACTTTCTAAGTGCTGTATAGCAACCTTGTGCAACAACGCGTCTCCTGTGTCCGCAAATTTCGTTCCCGCCTCCAGCGCTCTGCAGAAACGACTGTGCCCCAACGCCAGGAGACCCGTCATTTCGTTGTTACTCTCTTTGCTCGCCTGCTCAAAGAGTGCAGATGCCTCCAAGTACAACTCTGGTGAAGCTTTGGCGTCGGCCAACATCATCTTCTGCCAAGCTCGGGAAAGATTAATGATGAATTTGAATTCCTTTCGCTCCTGTTCTGACTCCAAATTCTGACCTATTTTCTCAAATGTTTCAGCTGCGAAGCCATATTTCCCAGAGCTAGCGAAGTGCTCGCCTTTCTTGTCGAGAATTTTCGCTTCTTCAAGGGCAATTCTAGCGTCACAGTATTCATGTCTCAGATCTGAGGCTTTGATCATACTGGTCGCCATCTGCTTTTCATCCTCGTCTTCAATCTTGCTGAGCTGTGTTTGTAGCGATTTCTTGCTCTCGCCGAATAGCGTTGCAGCTTGTCTAAATGCTTCGATTGCTTCCTCGCTCT
>Ga0315279_10004430_pt1 | contig 18844 bp, 27 predicted proteins | sample YL17G06_20_MG_FD_203694 | JGI IMG/M metagenome (GOLD analysis project Ga0315279, IMG submission 203694) | Sediment microbial communities from Yellowstone Lake, YNP, Wyoming, USA - YL17G06_20 | ecosystem: Environmental > Aquatic > Freshwater > Lake > Sediment | place: USA: Wyoming | collected... | reverse complement strand
CATCTTCGGTCACGACCGGCGGCGCATCTTTGCCGAATAGCCGGCTAACCACGATACCCTGACCGGATGGATCGCCGGTCGGGAAACAAATCAGGATCTCGTCGCCGATATTCGGCGCCCAGCAGAGACCAAAATCCGCACCGGAATATGCGGTCCCGATCCTTAACCAATTTGTCTTCATCCCGGTCGTCAAAATTTCTGCCGCTACCAGGTAATTCGGCAGGTCGATCTTGGTTATCTTGCCAACCGCGAAAAACTGTTGCTTGGCCAATGCCTTCTTGATCTGTTCCTGAATTTCCCTGATCATGCTTCCACCGTTTTCGCTTCGGTCAAAACTTTGCTCGCAAATTTGACCGTGGTCAGAAATCCCTGGACTCCGTAATCGATGTCGATGTCGGTCACATAATATTTACCGGCCAGCTTGATTCCCTTGATCTCGATGCCGTCACCAGGTTCGAGATCCGGATCAACCGGAACAATGAGCGATCCGGTCGTGAGTTCGTTGGAATACTGGCGGAGCAGAGCTTCAGCCCGGGCCGCCACTTCCTTTTTAGATTTGAGCGTTTCATCCCATACCGTAATAATTTTATAGTTTTCCCGATTGCACTTGTTCGATGCCGCGATATAACTGATCCGGCCCAGGGTGGGATTATATCCAACCACCTGGACTTTAAGCGCCAGGGTTAAAGTTTTGTCCTGGGTAATTTCCAGCTGGCTGGGTACAATCCCCAATTTTGGATCCGGTGAATAGACCCGTTTGATGTTCGAAGAGATCTCGCGTTTTTTAAAGACGATCATCTTATCCTTGGTTACGTAGGCGTCGAAGCCTTCTTTTTCGGCCAGGCTCCGGATCACGTCCCAGGCCGGCATACCGCCCGCATATAATTTATCCTCCAGGTAGGTATTCGCGGTCGCCTCGAGATCCTTTTTGAATCCGTACTTGTCCGCGATGACTCCGACAATCTGGGATGCGGTCTTGCCGGTAAAATAGATCGCCAGCTCCGAAGATACGATCTGGTCGATCAGGAGCCCCGTGTAATCCCGGCCGCTGACCGTAATCATCTCCTGCGGAATGTACGGAAAATCCGCCGTATCGACAAAACCCCGGAAACAAATCGTCCCGATGATCTCCACCTGGATCAGTTCGCCCGAAGTCTGGTAAAAAATATCGGTATAGCGGTCCCCGCCGTTTTCAATCGTAAAATTAAAATCGTTCGCTTCAGCCCGGGTGTTTTTCCCGAGGTGGAGTGACTGTACCCGGGTAATCTCCTTGTCGTCAAGCAGGATCCGGATGTCATCGCTCATACCGGGATCTCCAATTCCTGGCCGACTACGATCAATGTCGGGTCCAGGATGTCGTTGGCGGCCGCGATCTCCGACCAGCGGTTCGGCGTGTTGTAATACTTTACCGAGATCCCCTGCAGCGTATCGTCATCCCGCACGGTGTACGTCTGCTCCTTCTTCGGCACGGCCAGACATGCCGTGTACATGACGCCGCCTTCAGTGGCGATCGCCTGGACGTACTGGTAGACGTATTTGATCATTTCCTCGGCCGCCGAATAATTCCGCTGTGGCGCGTCCAGGATTCTTTTCGCTTCCTGTTTGATGATATCGCATTGCAGGAGGCAGATCCCGAGTTCGAATTTCAGGAGGTTCAGCTGGTTGGCCGGCAATTCGGCCAACTCCCGGATATCCCGGATCATATTTTTTATCTTGGCCAGGCCTTCCTCGAGCTTCCAAATCGCATTATGGACCTGAGCCAGCGCGCCCCGGAGCTCGAATCCTTTCGCCTGGAGCTTGATCAAAGCGATCCAGGCCTGCATTCGGTCCGGCGCGTAGATCTCGGGCTGCGGCATGAATACAAACGGTTCGGGTTCGGACACTTCGACCAGGTCCATGGTGTACCGGATATTGCCCCGGCGCAGGAGATCGAAATTAAACTGCTGTATCCGGACCTTCCATGAAGCATCCTGGCCGATTGCAAAGATGACCTCTTCGCCTTTCCGTTTCGTCTCATCGAAAGCGAGCGCGAGTTTGATCCCGCCGTCCGATGCCCGGAGGATCCCGCCCAGGGAAAACCGCTTCGGACCGGGGCCGAAATCCTGGAACGCATTCTGGGTATGCGGTAGTTCGATCTCCGCAATTTTCTGCGGCGACTGCACGGTCAAACTATCCGGCAGCGGATTTAAATTTGTATTCCCAATCTTAACGTTCAAAACCGCCTCGCTTCGGCTTTTAATCGGCGATCCATTTTGGCCATCACCAGCCGAGCAATGTTTTCCGCATCGATCATCGTTGAACCGCTTGAAATCAAATTTATTGTAATCCCACCCAGGTTGATATTTGCTTCGGCGTTTGAGCGACTGGCCATGGATTTATTCCGGATCTCTTCGCCTTCATGGACGATCGCCAACCCGGTTCTATTCACGCGGGCTGTGCCAGCTTGGTGCTGGGGTATCGGTGTTGCGCTCCCGCCCGAGGCACCGCTGATTACCGCCACCGATGGTTTATTTAACAATGACGGGAACATCCGCTTTATCTCTTCTTCGCTAATACCCAATGATTTTAACTCCGCAACAAACGCTTCTTTTGTTTTATGCGCGCCTTCTTTGCTGACATTCAGCCGCCATTCGAAATCGATGAATTTTTTTATCGTCTCCTCCGGCAGCCGGACACCCTTTTTTAATTCGGCACGGATATTTGTTAATCGCGTGAGAATAGCATTCTCATCCTCCGCGCTGATCCATTCCTTACCCTGGAGGTGTGCGATCAGTTTCTGAACTTCCTCATCCAACCCTGGGATCTGCCGAAGCAAGGTGCCGATCTCCCAACCTGCAAAGGCTGCCGTAGCAACCACACCCACCTTGGAAAGAGTACCAACCAAACCGGAGGTCGATCCGGTCAAATTTTTCATTTGCGAATTAATGTTTCCGATCGGCGCACCACCCAAAATCGCTTCGCGGTTCAATCCCGCCTGCGCGATTCTTGTCAGGTCTGCTTGAAGTCTCCACATTTTAAAGGCACCAAGCAGCGTTACCATGGGTCCTGCGATCGTCGCGATTGCACCGCCGATGCCGACAATTGCACCGGCTACACCCAGAATGCCAGCCGCCAACTTGTTTTCTGACAACCATTTTGCCAAGCCGCCCAATGCCTTGCTGAAACTTTCTGTCAAAGGTAATAATGATGTAGCCAAGGCTTCCTTAAGTTCACCCAGCCGGGCATTCAATATCATCTGGCTTTTTTCCCAGTTTTTGGTCTGTTCGTTCGCATCCTTGAAAATTTGGGATCCCTTATCGGTCTGGGCGCTTAAATCGGTTAAGGTTTTTTTCTGAGTTTTCAGATCCTCGAGGTTGGATATAAAATATTGCACCATGTCGGCGCTCGATCCGAAATACCGGGAGAGGAAAGCCAACTGTTGCTGGGCGTCCTTGATCCCGAGTTTCGCCATCGCGCCCTTCATGTCCTCGAGGAAAACGATAAAATCATTATTCTTCCGGAAGTTCGGCATCAGGGAAAGCAAGCCCGGCGATTTGCTCCGGAGTTTAGTCATCGTATCCAGGATGTTGTCCATGGCGGCGCCGCCCATTTTTAATTTTACTGCATCCTTACCCAGGATTGCGGCCGTAGCCAGCACCGTCTCCATGGATTGACCGGCGCTTTTCGCCTTGATCGAAGTTGACCCCAGATATAGGTTCAGACCCTCCCAGTTGCCGCCCAGCCGCTTCATTACTTCGGATAGGACATTACCCGTACCGATCATCTTCTCTTCGTCGGAAAGGCCTTTATTCATCCGATCGCTAAATTGCATGAATGTCGTCGTCAGCATGTTGGTCGCCGATCCCAGATCGATACTCCGCGCGGTTGCCAGGACGGCCGCGATGCTGGTCGCCTCAATCCCTTTCGCATAATCGCCGAACCGGCCGCCGGCCGCGCGCATGGAATCCGATATTTCGCCGTCAGTCATACCCCAGGTTGTTTTAATTTCGGAAAAGGCTTTTTTGATCATCTCCTTCGAGACGTTCGCCGATTCGCCCATGTCGATCAATACCCGGCTGATCGCCGACTCGGTTTCACCGGCTTGTTCTACGGCACCCTTCATATAATTCGTAATTGCAACACCGGCCGCGGTAATTCCCAGCCCGATTGCCCCGATTTTTTTCGCCTGGTTAAAACTCTTGGTAAATTCGTCGGCGGATTTTTGGGAGACGTTCCTTAAAACGGAGAGATCCCGCTCAGCCTTCGCCACGACTTTCGAATAGAGATCCTTGGCCAGCAGGACGACGCCGACTTCAAAGGCGGTTCTCATCGGTTACGTTTTTCCTCGAGCTGTCGGATTTTTTCCACCAGCTCTGCTTCCATCAATTCGCGCTCAGCGGTCGGCATCATCAGGATATCCTTTATGCTGTATCCAAATTCTTCAGCGAGGATTTTAAGCCCGACCCGAAACCGAAAAAACCGTTCAAGTCCTCGATCTCCTTCGGCGTCAGGATGTTCAATTGGTTATAGGCCATAAGCAGGGCGGTCATATCCTTATTGGATAGATCAAGCAGATCCTCGTAACCCTTGGGCTTGGGTTTGCCTTCGATCTCGACAATACAGAGCGCGATGTCGTTGAAAACTTTTAAATCTTTCTCATCATCGGACTTGCCGATGAATTTCCGGATCGTCGTCACCTGGTCGAGGCCCGTCATTTCCCGCATCTTGACTTTTTTTCCGCTCGGCAATTTGAATTCGATTTCCTTCATGTGATCTCCTTTCTTTGACCGAGGGGCTCCTGGTGGCAAGGAGCCCCTCAAGCCTGGTCCCGCCTGTGGCGGAACCGCCCTGGCTCTGGTTATGCCAGAATTTCCATGTCTTCGGCCACCCAGTCCAGATCTTCGGTTACGTAATTGCCCCGGCTGATCGATTCGCCCAGCTTCGGGAACAGGACTTCCTTGAACATCTTCACCTGTACCGTGCCGTCGTTATAGATCGTGGTTACGACCAGGAGGTGGCGGGGCGGATCCGTGATACCCGGATGTGCCGTATCCCATGCGAGCTGCGCCAGCACGCCGTCGTACTCGCCGCGTTTCAGGGATCCCGAGTATTTTGCGCCTTCCACCAAGTATTCGGTCGAGCCGTCAATCGGTTTGTGTTCGACCGTTTCGAGTTCCTGGTTGAGCGTCACCTCATCCCACTTGCCGACGTCGACCGGTCCGTTGGCCCCGACGATCTGGGCCATGGCCTGCCTGGAAACAATTGCTCTCTTAGGCATGATTCACCTTCCTTATTCTTCCGTCGTCACGATGACGTTCGGCCCGATTTCCGCCTGGAAGTTGATGTAGTCCATGACGTTGAACAGTTTCACGCCGTAGCGGACGATGAGCTTATGCGCCGCCTGGATAGCCGGCGGATTGTTGTCCTCGTCGCACTTAACGAAGAAACCCTCGATCCACCCCGCGAGTTGCAGGTTCCGGAACCAGTTCGTCAGCCCGGTCAGAACCGCCTGCCGGTTCTCCGGCGTGATCGGCAGGGATACGGCCCAGCCGAACGTATCCTCGACCGATTCCATCACGTAGTCGGTCATCCGGCGTCGGTAGACCTGGTTCAGGTTCGCGTTCGATGAGCAGTTGATTCCGTTGCGGACCCGGATCCCGCGCGTGCCCCAGATGTAAGTCGGCGAGATCTTCGAGTTCTGCAGACTGACCAGGTCCGCCCGCGACAGCTGACGTTCGAGGCCGAGCACCGTATATTCCTGGTGATTGCAGGGCGACAGGTACGGATCGAGCCGGGCCAGTAGTCCGGCGCGGAATCCGGCAGGCCGCATCGACCGCGCGACCTGCATGACCGGATCATACACAACCCTCCAAGGGTAACTCAGCACGGCCCGGTCCTCGTCCAGCGCATCGCCCAGCACCTTGACCTCGGCGACGGTCATGAAGATCGGCGGGTTGAGTACTGTTATCCGGTCCGCCATCGTCTGGCAATGCGCGACTTGTATACTGCGCGTGTTCGAATCGTCCATGTCCGTGATGACGATGTTGATATCGTCGTCAAGCTCCAGTAGGTCGATGCCTTCCTTGGATCCGGATCCGGTGTAAACCGGATTGGCGCCGCTCGCCATGTCGTTCGTACCGGCAACCGGCAGGTGCCCGGGCGGCGTTTGACTGGCCGGCGCCAGGTCTTCGACCACGATCATATTGCTCGAGGCGTTGATGATCGTCGGGAAATACCGCGCTGCGGTTGATACGATGGAAAGGTTGTCCCAGGATTCGATATGCTCGAGCTGCACGCCCTTTTCCCAGTAATAGAATTTCACGGTCAGCTTGAAGGTGTTCGTGATCGCTCCGTCGGTGACGATCGCCTGCATACCGACCTTAGGCGACGCGGCATAATTCGCCCAGACGCCATCGATGAGCGCGGTGATCTTGAGTTTATTCACCGGTGTCGGTGTCTGCCGGTCCACGATCGTCTTGGTCGCCTGGGTGCCTTTCACGCGCACGACGACTATAGCCGGGCACTTATTTTTGAACGCGGCCATTGCGTCGTATGCTGCGCCGCCGACCGCGAGCCCGCCGAAATTCAGGACCAGGTCTTCCCAGGTCCCGAGCCGGGTCGGCTTGTTGATATCGCCCTGCTTGAATTTTCCGACCAAACCCACGGTCCCCGTACCGACGCCCTGGGCCGGCGCTCCGGACGGCGCAATTTCTTCGGAATAAACATCGGGTAGATCAAAAGTAGGTGGCATTATTCCTCCTTATCTCTTTTTGCCGCTCGAGGCGGGTCTACCTTCACCCGGGTCTTCGGCTGGTTTTACTTCCTCGAGCCATCCTTTTTGCAACGCTTCCTTTACTTCCATGTTATCACGCGGCACTTTCCCATTGCCGACGACCGTGTGATAACCCTTCTCGTCCCGGAAAGTGAATTCCGGCAGATTCACTTTCACTTCGATTAAATCCCTCATGGTCACGCTCCTTGGTTCAAAACTGCGACGTTGGTTGAAACTTCGCCCTGGTATTCCACGGTGCCCGGGCCGGTCACGAGCTTATCAGTCATGGTCCCGGAAACTTCCAGGGTGAAAATACGTTCAAAAATCCGTTCGTCTTCCGGGCCCGGCAATACATCACGGAAACTCGGGTTGGCGGTAAAATGAAATTCTTCATCTTTTCCAAAATACTTGATCTTCATAATTTGCGACAGGAAGGTCATGGTCAGCTGCTCGAGCTGAACCTCGATAGTCGACACCAGATGAAAACTAAAAATCATCTGCGCTTCGCAGGTCGCGGTTTCCACGATCAGCTTGTCGCCGTCCGTTTTCACAGTCTCCGGGCAGCCATCCTCGATCCAGTCTTCGATCTTGACCGAGCCGAGCAATACCGCGCCACGTGGATAACCATATTTCTTTCTCCAATTCGCATCCGGCACACCGATCGTTACCGGCACGATCGGATTTTGGAAAATGCCTTCGATCACTCTCTTTAGTTCTATTCCCGCGACGATGAACATTTACACTCCCGCCTTCAGCTCAGCTAAAAATACTTTCCGGATTTTATCGAGGTTCTCATTCGCCGCCGGCTCCAGATACGACCGTGCCGGGATCGTAATGTTATTGTTCGCGCCGGCGGACGTTGTCCCGAACTCGTGTACCGGTGAGTATTTTAAACCGCTGCCGATCACTCCGCGCGTCGCCTCAACTTCGCTGTGGATTGAACGCAACAACGTTCCGGTATCCCACAGCATCCGATCGTCCTTTTTCCGGAGCAGGGTCAGCGGCGAAAGCGCCGGCCAGTCGGTGCGGCCGTTCCGGATGTTTTCCTTGGCGGCCGTCTCCACGACGAGCGTCGCCTTCTTCATGGCCCGCTCCATGCGCGTCTCCGCATCGTCCCCGATTTTTTTAAGAAATGCCTGAGCCCGCTCGAATCCGAATACCGTTTTCATTGCGCGCTCCGGATCAAGAGCCTGAGCACCCGCATCCCGCGCAGCGGCATCTCGACCGTTTCCGCGACCTCGTACTCGAGACCCCGGATCACCAGGATATCCCGGGCCTGCACGTCGGTCGCGTCCGGGACATGGACATACGCGTTTGCGGTCTTGCCGGCGCCGAAGATCTCCTGCAAGATTTTTTCCGTGACGTTCCAAAAAACCTTGCCCCGGAAATTCAGCACCAGATATTCGTTTTCGCCTTCCTTCACGACTTCGCCGAAATCGGAATCGTAGGATTCCGGCGGCACCGACGTTTTGAGCCGCCGGCGCGTGATGAGTTCGCCGGAGCCTTCGATGATCTCCTGCGAATTGGCCTTGACGAAATCGAAGTCGTCTTTGATCATCATAATTTTATAGATATCCCCACGGCCCGCTGGTTGATGAATTGGATCGCGTCCACGGATAGGTTCGAGATTATCCGTAAATCGATGCCGGCGCCGGGTCCCATGCTGTTGACGTAATAACCGCAGACGCCGAACCGCCAGACCTCGATTACCCGGAGCTTAAATCCGAATCCGATCGTTTTGAAATCGCTGACCGCAGTAAAATGCAACGTCGGCGAGATCCGGATCAAAGCCGGCCGGGTTAGGGTCACGATCACGTTCGCGCTCTCCGGCTTCACATACACTTCTTCGCCGCCCGGGACCAATAATTTGGTCGTGTCCTTGGACGGCGGAATGATGATCTCAAGGCGCGGCTTACCATCCTGGCCAATCAGTCTTTGCTTGATGATCGCTTTTACCGGTTTGGCCGCTTCCGGATTCTCCGGCTTCGCCCAGGCCCGATCCTCGGCTTGTTCAATGGTCTGCCCGATGCTTTTCACGGCCTTCACGGTCTTATTGCAACCCCGCAGCAGCATAGCCAGGTAAAATATGCAGACCAGGGCGATTATGCCGACCACCGCCATTACAATCCACTTGATCCATTTGAAAGTGTTCATTCTTCCTCGCTTTCCGACGGGTCGACTTTTTTGATCTGGAATAGAACCGGCTTCCCGTCGAACTGGTCCTTGATCGTGTCCCAGAGCGTCTGGTAGAGTTCCGTAAACATTTTCGGCGTCATGGACTTGTCCACGCTTTCCGTACCCTGGGTATATTTGAAATAGGTCGCTGTATCCGTGGCCAACGCCAGGTAGCAGGAGCAGAGGGCAAGTTTGAGGATTATCTCGTCATCCTTGCCCTCTGCCAATGCATACTGGTTTTTCGCCGAATCGATATAATCCTGCAGCTCCGGCGCTTCGAACGCCGTTACGAATTTTCTAAGCCGGATCCGCAGCCGATCGATCAGCATCGTTTCATCCCGTTAACTGAACGTGATCTTGATCCCGTAATCCGTGGACAGGATCACGCCGTTGCCCCGGTAATACCAGGCATACGCCTCGGCATCGAGCATGATGTCCTTTTCGGTTTCGGTCCGGAACGCCTCGCGTTCCTGGTGGATGAACCGGCGTTTTGGGATCAGGACGTACACCTTCTTGTCACCGTCCGCGACGTAGGTGGAATCGATTATGTCCGGGACCATGGTCAGCCGCTCGCCCCGGGCGCCGGCGACCAGCGCGTCCTTGACCGCCTGGACGATCGCCGCCAGTTTCTCGACCGGGCAAAGCACGACCGGCGTGACGTTCGGCAGCAGGGTTTTCTTTTTCTTGAGTTCCGCGAACGCCAGGTTAAGCGAGTTGATCCAGGACGTGGCGTAGTCCACGTTGGACCAGCCGGCGGCCGTGAGCAATGCGTACATGTAGGTCGCAAGCGCGTCCCATTGCGCGATCTTCGCCTCGGTGATTATTTCCTCGATCTTCCAGATCTCGTTATCCTCGATCCATTCGCGATGCATGCCGAAGGCCGCGCCCCACTTCAGATTTTTGACGTAACTCGCGGCCTGGGTGATCGTGCCGAGTTTCGGCTTCTCGCCCAGCTTTAGTTCTTCGAAAGTGATTCCCGCCGATGCCTGCTCGTAGGTTTCGCCCGCCTTGTCCGACGTAATGGTGCGGAAAATCTGCATCCACTGGGTATCCGCCGGCACTTCCGGGAAGAATACCTCCTTGCGCTGGATCCCGACCGCGGCGCCGGCCGTGATGTCGCCGGCCGCGATGTATTCACCGACCAGCCGCTTGAGCATATCCGCCGGCGTCTTCGCGATCATCTCCGCGCCGAATCCCCGGGCGCCGGGCGGAATAAGCCGGCCTTCCTTGTCGTAAAATCCCGAGCGCAGGTAATTGGTGATCGCCGCACCGACGATCTTCCGGTTTTCCGGCTTCGCCATTACCTCGCGGAGGATGATGCCTTTTTTAAAGATTCTCATCTTGGTCTCCTTGTTATCGTCTCACGATGATCTGCCACCAGTAGGATTTATTCGTATCCGTTACCGCCGTGGTGGTTATGATCACGCTCGAATCGTCGAGCACGCTGGCCGTTATAAAACCGGCCGTATTGATACCGGTCAGGAAAACCGCCGTGCTTTCCCCGCTGACAGTAAATCCCCGGGCTTTGGAAAAGAGCAGCGTATCCGCCTGATGCAGATCGTTGAACCGGTTCCGGTCAAAATAGATCGTAGTTCCCGGAACCGCACTGAACTTGTTGGGTGCCGTCACGCTGATCACGTCCGCACTAACTACCTGGAGCGCGATCACCATGAAGAACATAATGAAGATTTTTTTCATCGTTATCTCCTGGTTAAGTTGTCCATCTCTTTTGAGATCATCCGCCTTCGGACGGATCTTAATACAGCTCCGGCATGAGATCCACGATCACTGTGGTCGTCCCGTTACCCGACGCCTCGATGACCTTGCCGATCTTCACGCCCTCGTCGTGCTTCTGGACCTTGTTGACGGCCACGAATTCGACGACATCGCCGACGGCCAGCACTTCGGTCGCGGCGTTCTTGGTCAACTGGAACCCGCCGCGATAGTGCAGCATGCCCGCCGCGCCGTTCGCCGTGGTATCCACGACCACGCCGTAGACGAGTCCTTCGTGCACCAGGTCGCCGGCCGCGCGGTCCGCGGACGCCGTAAAGGGTATGGTTCCGACCCAATCCCAGTATTTTTGGTTTTTAGCCACTTTGGCCTCCTTGCCTTGGCTCGACCGGGGTTACAGCAGATCTTCGTTCACGAATTCGGACCCCGGCTTTTTTCCTTCGGCGGCGCCCGTGATGATCGGCATGCCCGGCTTTTCGATCTTGCCCAATTTCTCCTTGACCAGTTTCCAGCTCTCGTCCAGTTTCTCGGTCGTCTCGCCGGTGAGTAATCCGTCCGCAATCTGCCGGACGTTCTCATCCTTGATTTCGGCGAGTAGCGTAGCACGATGGGTATCGAGGATCTTCTTTTTCAGATCGAGATTCTCCTTCTCGAGCGTCTCGGTCTTCTTTTTTTCCTCGTCCCGGTTTTTCTTCTCCTCGTCGCTCTCCTGCATTTCGGATTGCAGGGTCTTAACGAGATCCGGCCGCGCCTGCTTGATTTCCTCAAGTGATAGCGCGTCGATTATTTCTTCTTTTGTCGGTGGCATTGTTTCCTCCTCGTTGCCTTTTTGTTCGCTGCTAACTGCGGTGACTCGGGCGCCCGGTATCCCTTCCATCTTGTCGTTCGCCCAGTCCACGGAAAGCGCTCGGATGTTAAGTATGTCGTAAACCTCGCCCTGCAATTTTTGTTGCATGAAACCCAAAATCGAAGCCGGCATGGGTTTCCCAACCTTGACTGACAGAGCGATCTTTTTGCGCAGGTTGTCCTCTTCCGGCGGCACGTAGCCTTTCAGGTACAGCCATTCGCCGTGAATTGCGCCGCCGATCCAGACCGTCACCGGATTCCGGAATTTGCTGTCGACATCCTCTTTCTTGAGGTGTCCCAGGTAACCAAAAAGCGGCAGTTGCTTTTTTACCTGTTCCAGGTTTTCCATGCTGTAACGCCTCTTATTTCCCGAAACGCCGATTCGCATCGCTTTGATCGTCGCGAAAAACGGCGCCGGATCACCCTCGGTTATTTTTTTGATGTCCACAACCGAATCGATCTGGATGTCCTTCGTAATCTCTTCGCCGCAGAGTTCCGCATCGTCACTAAAAAAAAGCGTCTCGGCATCCGGCGTTTTCTTTGGGGGCGTTTTTAGCATTTCGCCGCAGAATAATCGTTTCATAATTTCCTCCTTAAACAAGCGAGATCCCGTCCAGGTAAATGAACTCACCCGCCGACGGCTTCAAAACCACGTCGGTGTAGGGCAGCATCTGGGAAATGGCGAGTTGGGTGGCGGCATTGGTTATCTTGGCGCCGGAATAATGCGCGTAGATGATGTAATCGGCCGCGCCCATGCCGACGACCGTGCAATGCATGTACAGCCCCTGCATGTATTCCTTTTCGATCTCGAGGCACTTGATTTCCTGCTCGCTGCCGATTCCCGCATACACCCGGTGATCGTCGAGCCGGATCTGGCTGGCTTCATCCGCCCACAGATAAACCGCGACGTTCAAAACCGCATCCGCCGGATCCACCTGGTAAATGAGTTCGGACTTGGCCAGGGTCCCGCCCTGGAGGATCTCAAATCCGGTGGACCGGTCGATCACCTTGACGCCGTCCACCCAGATCTCATATTTGATCGTGTGCGGGTCCACGGCGTCCAGGTTGGTGAAATTCAAATCCACCTTGCCGGCCGCGCGCTTGACCTTGATCTCGTTGCAAGTCGAAGTCTTGGGCGTGTAAGGGATGTTCGCCGCGTAAACGATTTGCGCATTGGTCGGCTTCGTGATATCCGTGATGACCAGCGCGTCCGCGACCGATCCCGAATCGGCCAATCCTAATATTGCTTCCTTGAATGCTAAACTCATACTGAACCTCCTTCGGTCAATTTTTTTGTTGCTGCTTTTTCCTGGTCGACCCGCTCTTTCTCTTTGGCTGGATCGTCGATGACTTCAGGCAAGGCTTTCCGCGCGGACTCGGTCGACATGATTTCCAGTTCCCGCAGCGTCGCCACGGCTTTGGACTTCTTGTCCAGGATGTCCGCCTCCTCCGCCTTGTCCTTTTCGAAAATCACACCCCAGGATATCTCGGAGTCGTAAGTGGTTGATTTTTTGCCGTCGTGATATTCGCGCATCCGGAGCAGGATTTCGTTCGCCTTCTGGAGCGCCTCGGTCCACACCAGCCGCCGGCGCTCGGTCTTGCGCTCGACCGGCGCCCGCTGCTCCTTGGTCGACGCCTGGCTCGAGGGGATATGAACGCCGAGCATGAACTCCGGCGTCTCGGACTGAATGACAAAATTGTAAAAAATCTTTTTCAGCAGTTCGACCGCATTTTCCACGGACCGAGTGGATTCCAAAAACTTGACGTCCGAGTCCTTGTTCGGCAGGAATATTCCCATGCCCGGTTTCCAGCTCTCTTCATCCTCCAGTTTCTGCTGCAGCTCCGTAAAATTTTTGACGCCCTTAAAGATCGGGATCGGCGAGCCGTGATATTCCTCGATCGCCACGCCGTTATCGAGCACGGTCTTGTATTTCTCGGCCATGTCGTAAAGCGCCTCGTCCACTTCGCCCGTGCCGTAAACCTCGTCCGAAAACCGGATCTCGGCCACATGCACGATCGGCAGGATCCCGTAAGGATTATCCCCGCCCTGATCCGTATCCCGGCCGTTGATCCGGATCGTATACTTTTCGGTCGTGATTAATTCCTCGATCGTCGTATCGCCGATTTTGGTTTTGATCGCGTAGCCCATAATTACCCACGGCTTATCCTTATCGAAGACCGGCTTCACCGAACCGGGATGCAATATCTTCATTTTATTTTTATCGGCGGCCGGATCGAACTCGAACGCCAGGTACGTGTTGCCGAAAAGCCCGCCCTCGATCCCGCCCTGTAAAAGGCTGAGCCGGCTCCGGTTCCAGAAGTCGTTTAAATATTCCTGCGCGTCTTCATCCTCGGATGTGATTTCGAACCAGTTAGCGAAAAGGAACGATGCCGAGAGATTGATCACCGGCCGGATGCCCTGTTTCTGCCGATAGGCCTTTTCCAGCGCGTCATAATCGTACTGGTCCAGGGACTTGTTTTTCGGGCTGAAATACTTCCAGATGTCGACCATGTTCTGGCGGACCTTACCCAGGGTCTCGCCGGCCAAAATCCGGGCAATAATACCCTTTTTCATAGCGCCACCTCGTTTTGGGCATCCCACATGCCCTTCATATACGCCCTGTTTGCGCACAAAACCGTGTCAATTTTGGTCAAAACGTTTTTAAGCAGTAAGTATCGGCAGCCGGGCTTAAATCGCCTTAAAATGGCCGGTTTTAGCGTCATTTCTCAGTCCCGATCCCAGCCGGTTGCCGGCCCCGGAGCCGGTTCCACCATTCCATGAAGCCGGCGCCCTTTTTCGGGATCATGCGCGGGCCCAGACTGACGGTCCCGCTTTGGTTGTCTTCCAGGTACTTGGTCGCGGCTAAAGCCGCGTCGCAATGGTGATCGTTCTTCTTCACGATCTTGCCCTCCTTGCCCCGGCGCCAGTTGCTCATCTGGGACAACGTCCGGGTCAGCCGGCGCGGCGCCTTATACCGCTCCCGCTCCATCAAAAACCTTAACCAGCCTGCACCCGTCTCCTTGTACGCGCCGAACACCACTTCATCCACGTCAAAACCTTCGTTCTTCAGATGATTGTTTTCGAAAGGATGCGAGGAATCCGCATAGACCCTGTTCGTTCCGCCCAGGATAAGACTCTGCTCCCGCAGGTATTCCACGATGAGCGGCAGGGCGATCTCGGTGAATTCCGCCGCATCGATGAGCTGCATCAGGTCGCCGAATTGCTGGTAGGAATGAATCGCGGTCATGCCCTTGAAACCCCAGTCGATCCCGAACCAGTGGTTGGCGGTAACGTCGATCCCGATGTCATCGTTGTCGAATGCCAGTTTGACTTTTTCGAGCGGCAGGACCATACCCTCGCCGCTGGGCCGCATGCCCATGTCCTCGACCTCAAACCATTCCCGGGGCGATTCGATGAACGCCTGCCGGATGTTCGATATCGGCAGCCAGCCTTTGCCTTTTTTCGCCTTGCCGCCGCAATAAGCAACGAATTCTTTTTCCCGCTCCTTGATATCCGGCCGGATACCGTAATAATCCGACAGGCAGGTCGCGCAGTCATCCGTGCATTTTTCCGCAACATCGAAGGAATCCCAGCCGTAAAGCCGGTAACCGTATTTTTCATGGTTGTCCACCAGTTCCGCGAACGTCCCGGAAATCTTATGGAAGGTCGAGAGCCTGAGGATGATGCAGGGCTTTGCATCCTTGGCCACTTTAAGCGCGGAGCGGACGATCGCCTCGTCCATTTCCGCTTCCTCGTCCAGGATCAGGAGCATGCCCCGGCCCCTGGCGTGCAGGCCGCGGATCGCCTTGGTCGAAGCCGGCGACGCCTTGATCCAGTTGCCCCACTTGCCCTTGATGATCGTCTTCGTCTCTTCCGGCACGTAATCCACAACCTCGGGCTCGCCGGAAATGTCCTGACAGTATTCGATGGTCCTGAGCGCCTGTTCCTTGGAGCCGGCGACGACGCCGACGTTCCACTGCTTAAAGAAGAAAAAGCAGAACGCGAGGCCCGAGGCGATCTGCGTCTTGCCGCCGGCGCGGCAGGACTTGACCACCGCGTACTGAACTTTTTCGGAAAATATGTCTTTGAATAATTCCTCGATCTTATCCGGGAACCGGTAACCGTATTGCTCCAGGAATTTTATCGGCCGGCCCTGGTATTTATCCACCAGCTGGTCGCGTTTCAGTAGTTCATCTTTGAGCTGCGACAGGGCCTGTTTTTCGGCGCGCTTCGTCGTTCTCATTTGGTTGCCGCTGGTTCTGCAACGCGGCGCTCCGCATCCGGTTTGCTTAATTCCCTATTGATCGTAGCCACGATCTCGTCCTTGTATTTATCGAGGACGATTCCGATTTTGGGATGATCGAAAAGCACTTTTAAAACCTTGTCCAGGACGTCGCCGACCTTGAGCTCCTTATTTGACGGCTGCAACCTCAGGATCAAATTCGTCAGCTGCATGTAGGCCGCGACCGCGCCTTCCTTGGTCCGGAAAATACCGCCTTCCTTGAGTTCCGCGAGGACCTGCTTATGCAGGTCCACGGCCGAGTCGTAAATCTTGGTCAACATCTCGCCCGCCTTCTCGTCGTTCTGATCTTTCACGTCCTCGAGGATCTTGTCCCGGCGGGCTTCCCAGCCTTCGTTCCGCTTCCATTTCAGGAGCGTTTTCTTGTTGACGTTCGTCTCGTCCCGGATCTCGTCGAAGCTCGCGCCCTGGACGTAGAGCTGGAATGCTTTCTCCTTCACGTCGATCGGATAACTCATCGGCTGAGCCCCCAGTGATTAACAGCCTGGACCAGCGCCTTGGCCATGTTGTCCAGGATCTGCGCGTTGTCGTACCACAACTCGTCCATGGGATTCGAAATGAAGCCGCCTTCGAATAGGCAGCCGGGCACAAGATTCGTATTGATCAAGACGGCGAATCCGCCCGGGTATTTATCGGTCTTCGGGTAGATCTCGAAATCGCTCCGCACACAGTTCACCGGATCCGGCCGGATATCCGGGACGGTTTTCAATTCGTCGGCCAACATACTGGCCAACTTGCAACCATCGAGGGATGGGCCATGAAACCAAACCGACCAGCCCTGGGCTTTATTAGACGATACAGCATTGCGGTGCAGGGAAAAGAAGAGATCCGGCTGCCACTCGAGGATCCGGTTGCCCAGGGCCTTGAACGGCTCACCGACGCCCTGCTCGAAAATCTTGACCTCGTAGCCCGCCTGAAGCAGCCGGCTGCACACGAAACCGCCGAAGCGGTTGTTGTCGCTTTCCTCCCGGCTGTACCGGAAATCATTCGTCTTGGCATCGATGCCGTCGATGGCGCCCGGATCGGTCGGCGTATGCCCGATGTTGATCGCGATCTTCATTTTGGTTTCCTCATGTGATCGATCTCGAGCTTCAAGTCGTCCGCCTTATTTTTAAGCGCTTCGATATAGGACTGGGCAATGGAATCGTTCTTTTCATTCTTGAACTGGGCCGTGACGATCCGAATGAGATCCAGGGCATGCTGCTTCTCGCACTCGAGCAGGCGCTCGTATAGCTCCGTGATCTTGATGCCCTGCTGGCCGTTTTCCAGCCACAATTGCCAGATGAGCCAGATCCCGATCGCCAGCGCCGGCCCGACGGTTTTTAAGAGATCCAGGAACTCGGTCATTGTCGGCCACCTTTAAATTTTTACACGCATGAGCGGTTACCGTTCTTGACCCGGTTATTCATGATCATTATCCAACTGCTGGGTGAGTTGGATCTGTGCCTTCAGGAGTTCATCGATCTTCCGGCTCAATTCAAACTGTTTTGCCCTGACCGCACTCTTCAAAAAATTCGGGTCGCGGATCGCTTTCCGGATTTCCCGGTGTTTCGCCTTCACCATGTCCAGTAGCATGTCGCCTTGAGCGATCAGCTCCTCGATCTCGTTGCAGTTGGTGTTGATTTCAGGCTTCCCCACAATAACCTCCTTGTTAGGATTTGATATCCGTGCCTTCGCCCGGATTACTTTTTTTGGCTTTGACATTCGCGTTATGATACCAGCCGGCTAAACCAACCAGGGCTCCGCCCAAGGCCGTATAGGCGGTAACCGAATGATCGGTAAAAATAAAACCGATGAAGGCCAGGATCCCGAAAAACATGCAGACCAGCCATTTCCGTTGTCCGATCATAAATTCTCCTCCTCCGCGTTTCTTAATGAATCCAGATATACGCGGTCTCGTAAATCCAGGTATTTCATCCGCAGGGTATTGTTCTCCATCGTCGCCTGCAGTTTTCGTTGCTGGCGCCGATTCCAGAGCGGCACGCGGATGCCGAACTCCGCGAGTTTTAAAAGCGAATAAATCGCCCAGCCATTCCGCGCCAAATCGTTTTCTCGCGGCGTCGAGTAATGCCGGCGGATTAAGGTGGTGTTGAAGATTATAAGATCCGAAACGTTGACGATAAAAAAAGCGGCCATGTAACGCTTGGCCGGATGCATATTCGGCCACAGGTAATCGATGGGAATCTTCGCAGTCTCAAAAATCGATTCGGTCGTGAGCATCGGCAGCGAGAAATGCGCGAACTCCCCGGATGTTTCCGGCAAGGTGAATCCGCCCCAATTGCCGATTAGAGTGAGAGTTATTAATAAAATCATGGTTGATCAATGCTCCAAACCGCGCCGGTTAGGATCACTGCCAGCAACGTATTGCCGAAGATGATCGCGCCGAATACCACGCAGGAAATCGCGCCCGCCAAGTGAAGCAGGGGCGTGAAAAATGGGATGAGTAGCGGCGCGGAATCCTTGCGGGTTAACATCAGGATCATCGCTTCGGCCATAATAAGTAACGCGCCCAGAAGCCATAATCCGCCGCGCGATATGGCCAGTGACATCAAGATCATTACCGCGAGGACGTTCAACTCCCCGATATGGATTTTTCTAAAACAGCTTTTTATTTCTTTCCACATTTCAACCCCCTTGTTAATTGGTTGTTACCGTTGCGCCCTCGGATATTATATGATTCTTGGCGTCAATGCCCAGTCCCGTCGGTGCGGCATTAGTGCCGGTAAGAGTAATCGCATTCCCCGCCGCCCACACTAAATCCTCATCAAAATCAATCAGTAGTTGATTTATTTCCGCTTCCGATAATCCACCGACACCCGTTGGAACAAAATTAAATGTTGCCGGTTTCGTCGTCCACGTCTTGGTCGTATAATCGGCTACCGTATTGGAACCACTGCAATTGAAATAGGTCAATCCCGCAGGCAGATCGGCCAGCGACCCCGAAACCGTATTGTAACCACTGCAAGCGAAATAGGTCAATCCCGCGGGCAGATCGGCCAGCGACCCCGAAATCGTATTGGAACCACTGCAAGCGAAATAG